>Ga0080003_1001251_pt1 | contig 13897 bp, 12 predicted proteins | sample JossMetagenome_FD_69206 | JGI IMG/M metagenome (GOLD analysis project Ga0080003, IMG submission 69206) | Hot spring microbial communities from Joseph's Coat, Yellowstone National Park, USA - JC2_E (SPADES assembly) (version 2) | ecosystem: Environmental > Aquatic > Thermal springs > Hot (42-90C)... | reverse complement strand
TTCATAGCCCCAAGGAACTTGCAATAGGCATATCGACGGAGGCAAACGAGCTGCTTCAAATATTCAGGTTCAAGTCCGATGACCAGATGAGGAAAATGCTCAGTGAGCCGGAAACCAGAAAAGCAATTGGTGCAGAACTTGCTGATGTTCTGTACTTTGTGCTCAGGTTTGCTCAGATGAACGGCTTTGACCTTTCAACTGAACTTCAGGAAAAGATGAAGGAAAACGAAAGGAGATACCCGGTTGAAAGGTCACGGGGCAGTAACAGAAAGTATGGCTAACGAGGTTGAGCTGAGCTGATGCTTTACAGCGGAGACCTGGATAGCTTCAGGAAAGGATAAAAACAACAAAATAGCTGACATTCTTGCAGAAAGTTTTACGGCTTAGGGCAGAACTGCTGAAGGTGCATGGGACGTTTTTGAGTAAGGTTGTAAGCAGCCAGTTAGATAATTTAATACAATAATTATATATAGTGTACGTTAAAGTAAAAATATGGAAGAAAAGATTTCAAAAATAATCGCGCTTGAAGAACATTTTTCAGTACTGAAAGAAAATCAGAATTTAACATTAAATACATTAAGTGAAAAGCTAACAGACATTGGGGATAAAAGGATTGCTGATATGAATGAGGCAGGCATCGATATTCAGGTTCTTTCCCTCTCCTCTCCAGGAACCGAGCAGATGGAACCAGAAGAAGCTGTGAAAACTGCTGCGCTGGTGAACGATTATATTGAAGAAGCCATTAAAAGGAACCCATCTCGCTTGGCTGCTTTTGCAGCGCTTCCCACATCTGCACCTGATCGTGCTGCTGATGAGCTGGAGCGTGCAGTTAAGGAATACGGGTTCAAGGGGGCTGTCATCAACGGACATTGCCGCGGCAGGTACCTTGACGATAAATTTTTTTGGCCGATTTTGGAGCGTGCAGAGCTCTTAAATGTGCCATTATACATACATCCAACTGTGCCCCCAAAGCCAGTTGTAGATACATACTATAAGGGGCAGTTCAGCAATGATGTAATGTTTTCACTTTCTACAGCAGGATGGGGGTGGCACATTGAAACAGCAGTGCACGTTCTAAGGCTAATCCTAAGCGGGGCATTTGACAGGTATCCTAAACTGCAGATAATAGTGGGGCACCTTGGAGAAGCAATACCCTTTATGATGAACAGGCTGGATAAGATGCTCCCTGAGAACCTTACCGGGCTTGAGAAAAAGATAAGTTCCTATCTATGTGAAAATGTAAATTACACTATAAGCGGCTTTAATTTTGTTCCACCATTCCTCAATTTGCTGCTTCAGGTTGGAATTGAAAGAATCATGTTTTCTTCAGATTATCCTTATTCATCAATGAGTGATGCAAGGAGCTTTCTGGAAAGCTTACCACTGAGCAAAAATGATAAGGAGAAAATAGCGCACATGAACGCTGAGCGGCTTATGAAATTTTGACCTACTTAAGGGTAATTTTTCACACTGTCATAGGTGTTAGCTACACATAATTAGTTAAAAACACAAAATCAAATATTATTCATTATTACAGATTTTAAAATTCATATCAATAGAATCATTGATTTATGGGTAAATTTGAAAATAATTATATAATATGTGTATAATATACTTTTGTTGTCAGCGTTTAACTTCTTTGAGCATAACCTCCATCAATTAATTACCGCAGCATTCGCGGTTGTATATACGTTCCAGCATCTTCCTAAAGTAAACTGATTTAACCCATGCACGTAAGCCAAAGGTTGTGAAGCTGGTGAACAATGGATTGACCCAATGGGACATAGCAAAGTTAAATTTTTGTGTACAGATTAAGAGGTTTTCAATAGCTATCATTCCCTCATGGATTTCAATAAATCAAAACACGCTATCATTTCCTTTAGAGCATTCTGAATGCTTAACTCAAGTAATGATGTGGAAGTTGTTAAAAGTTTAGACTTGGACAATGAAAAGGTCAAGAAATTTATGAAAAATACTTACTGAAAAAGGTATTTCAAAGTTTCCTGTTATTTGCAGATAGAGGCACTAAGAGAGGAAGAGGAAATTAATAATAAAACTCAATTAAATCTTTTGGTCTAGACCTTGATTGTATTTAGCAAATAAATCAATCATGTAGAATAGGTGACATGGCGGGACCCACTTTCTTCAATGTAAGAGCTTTGCGCTTTTAGAAAAGACTTAGAAGTGAAACTGTGAATTATATATTGGAGCAAGATTATACGTAATGTCTGCAGACAGTGGCACAATCTATTTAATCTTAGCCATACAGTAATTATGTGAAACAGCTTCATAAGTCATAAATTTTATAATCATAAAAATTGCGGAAGTACTTTTTCACCAATGATTATCATTTGCTCTAATCTATAAAAGGCTGGAATAAGCACTAATCTTTTAACTCCAGCAAGTTTATATTCTTCTATTTTTTCTATGGCTTTTTCAACACTACCCCAAATACCACTTTCTACTGTAGCCTCCGACCATTTAGGCAAGTCCATATATTTATTCGTAAATTCTAAAACCTTAGATTTGGCTACATTTTCATCAGAATCTATGTATATGGGTACCATATTTGTATTTTCAAAATTTTCAGGATTTCTGCCTGCCTTTAAGGCTTCATTGTTTATTATACGAAGTGAAGTTCTAAAAGAATCCGGGGTATAGTAATATGATAACCATCCGTCACTCATTTTGCCAACTCTTTTTAGAACATTTTCCGTGTAGCCACCCATTAAAAACTTTATTGGTTGTTTTGGTCTTGGGGCAATTGTTACGTGTTCATACTTCTTACCATCAAAGCTTATATTTATGTCTTCATTGTATAACAATGTTTTTATTATATTTAAATTCTGAACCAATAATTTTCCCCTTTTATTAAAATCTATTCCTACAGCATCAAATTCTTTTTTATACCAACCTGATATAACAGCCAGTAAAAGCCTATTGCCAGATATATAATTTAATCCAGAAATTACTTTAGCTGCAACTAATGGGTCTCTTAAGGCCAACAAATAAAGTGATCCTAAATTAATTCTTTTTGTTACACCTGCACAATATGAAAGTAATGTTAGCGAATCCAGTACTGGGAATACATTTTTCGAACCGAGTAACAAATGATCCCAAGTCCATATAGATTCGTATCCAAGTTCATCTGCTTTCATACAATATGTTTTAAGTGATTCAACATCTGGCTCATTTCCTGGGCTGGTAAAATTTTCTATTGCAACTCCTATTTTCATATTAATTTTATTTAAGTTTTTATAATTTAATAAGTTTACGCTTTGACATTATTTAAATTATTAATTATACTTTTAGCATTTGCAGAAATTTGCCACGTCGCTTCAAAATATTCAGCAAGGCTTGAAATTATTTTTTTGCTTTTAGTGTAAAATGCAAAATATTCCTGATTAAATACAGAAGGCTGGCTTGTCATAACTATTGTTTCTGATCTATCTGTTATGACAAATCTAGTTATATAACTGGCTCCAGCGAAATGTCTGATTTCTACACCTGTCATATAATTTAAAATTATATGAATGTTCTTTTCGTTAATATCTGTTATAACCCTGATCTTAACGCCTCTTTTTGAAGCTTTCAATTCTTCAGCAATTGTGCCATTGTTCCAGTTAAGTTCTATACCTGTAGAGGAGATTATACGTATTATCTCTTTAGATGAATTTCTAATCATATTTTTCATTTTTTCAAAAATCTCTTCTCCTTCAATGTATTTTATAAAATCATCTTCATCCGATTTAGTTATTGATGTGTTTTGATTAAGTTTTTCTTTTAATTCTTTTAAAACTTCATCCGATCTTCTATAAAACAACCTAAGCCTTTCTTCTTCTTTTTTTCTTAAATTTTGTATCAAATACTCTGGAGATACCGCAGTAATTCTTCCTCCCTGGTTATAATCTACCATTATGTAACCCTTTTTCAGCATATTATTCAAAGTTACAACCAAATTATCTTTTTTGACCCCCGAGATCATTTCTAAGGATTTTAAGTCTGTAGGTCCTCCCAAAAACAGTAATACATACATTCTAGCCTCTAGAGGCATCATGCCTAAATCTATTAAATTGTTTATTAAATCTTCAAGCCTGTTTTCCAATTTCATTCTATAAATTTAATTTTCAAATTTATTTATAAACTTTAATAACCATAAATAGATGAAAATTCGTTCAAATAAGAATGCGATAGTAGTAAAATTTAAATTTACTTATAGTTGAATTGAAAATTGAAAATGGTTAAACCTGAAGATTTAGTAAACGTTGTAGATAAGGAAAGTAATGAAATAGTTTCGTTCTTAAGGGATATAATTAGGATACCAAGCGTCACTGGCGAAGAGGGCGAAATTCAGAGGTTTATATCCAGCTATCTTAAGGAGTTTGGGATCAAGTTAGATATATTTGAACCTGACCTAAATGAATTAAAAAAACATCCAGCTTATGTGCCAGTTGAAAGGGATTACAAGGGAAGGCCTAATGTTGTAGGTATACTTGAAGGCAGTGGACAGGGTAGGTCTATTATATTAAATGGGCATGTAGATGTTATACCTGCAGGACCACGTGAAAATTGGAGCGTTGATCCGTGGGGCGGTGAAATAATTGGCGAAAGTATCTATGGAAGAGGAGCTTCAGATATGAAGTCTGGAATAGCTGCAATGACAGGCGCCTTAAAGATCATAGCAGAATCTGGGATTAAGCTCAAGGGGAAGATAATAAGTGAATATGTAGTTGATGAAGAATTGAGCGGTCACGGTACATTGGCATGCGTATTAAGAGGCTACAGGGCAGATGGAGGTATAAATTTGGAGACAAGTAGCATGAAATTACAACCTGCTAGTATAGGGAGGATATGGTATGAAATTTCTGTTAAGGGCAAACCTGCAGGTATACAGAACAGGAGAAATGGGGTTAATGCTATCGATCTAGCTTACAAACTTAAATTGGCAATAGATGCTTATGAAGCTAATAGGATAAGCACACTAAGCCATCCGTTATTTCCAAATAAAGAGGAATCTCTACCATGTATGGTGGGCGAGTTTCATGCTGGAACATACCCTAGCGCTTTTCCTGACACCTGTATTCTAAGAGGTAGCTTAGCTACACTTCCTAACGAAGATTCAAAAAGAGTAAAGGATGATTTTATGAAATATTTAATTGAAGTCGCTAGACAGGATCCTTGGATGAGGCAGCAACTTCCTGACATAAAATATAAAGGATACTTTGCAGAGCCTGCAGAAATAAGCACAGAACACCCCCTCGTTAAAACTATTAGTAATGCATACCGTTTTGTTTTAAAAAAGGAACCAGAAATAAGTGGAAGAAATGGAGCAGCTGATATACGTTTGTTAATAAAATATGGGAACACTCCAAGTATAGTTTTTGGTCCAGGAGATACATTGCAGATGCATGCTACAGATGAGCGTGTTAAAATTGAAGACGTTATAAATGCAACAAAAATATTGATCAAAACCATACTGGATTGGGTTGGTTATGAGTAAATTTTTATTTTTTAAATTAACCTCCATCGATAACTGGGAAGAGCATTATAATATCTTCATTATTAAGTGGAATGTCAAAGTTAGCAGCTTCATGTCCATTAATTAATACAAAAAATGGTTTGCCTTCATATGAAAGCATTTTATTATCAATGATCTTCAAGTTAATACCAAATTTTTTGTTTAACAATAGTATCAACTCCCTAACGTTCTTTACATCGACATCAATACCATTAATTCCTAAATATTTTTGTAATATTGAATAACCCTTTGCTTTAACCATGCAGAATTTATGGGGATTAAGTTTAAAAATCATTTTGCAAAATTAAACATAAAAGAAAGGGGATATAAAGTGACCATTTCACTTCAATTAGAAAAAGAAATTTTTTATGAAATTTCAGAAAAGGGAAGAAACGATTATTTTAGGATAGATGCAGAAAGGAAGGCGAAAGGGGAGATAAAGTACACGGGCGACTTGATTGAGGTAAACGCACTTTATGTAAAAGTATTCAGGTCTAATGTGCCTCACGCTTTAATTGAATCACTAAACATACAGGATGCTTTGAGTGTCCCTGGAGTTGTAAAGGTTTTAACGTATAATGACATTCCAGGAGATGGCATAATAGGCTTCTTCACTCGCGATCAGCCATTGCTTGCGAAGGATAAAGTTAGATACATAGGTGATCCTATAGCCTTGATTGTTGCTGAAACACCATTGGCTGCAATAAAAGCAATGGAAAGAATAAAGGTTTCATATAAACCGTTGCCAGCAGTGCTTTCAATAGATGAAGCACTGAATCCAAATTCAGTAAAAATACATGATAGAGGCAATATAAAGGAAATGTTTACAATTAAAAGAGGGGATATTCAACGTGGAGAAAAGGAGTCGTATGTAATAGTTGAAGGAAGATACGATTTTGGCTATCAAGAGCATGCATACCTTGAAACAGAAGCGTGCTTAGCTATTCCAACGAGCGATGGTATAGTAGCTATTGGAAGCATGCAGGTACCATTTTCAGTTGAGAAGGCTATAAGAACGGTTTTGGGCAATGCTGTAAAGAACGTCAAGGTTATTCAGGCACCTACAGGGGGTGGCTTTGGAGGTAAGGAGGATGCGCCGGATGAGGTTTGTGCTCAGGCCGCGCTTGCAGCATGGGCTACAGGGAAACCAGCGTTTCTTATGTTCAACAGGAGGGAATCGATAGGTTTTCATCCTAAAAGGCACCCAGGATATATCAAAAGAAAGCTTGGTGCAACAAAGGATGGAAAATTAAAGTTGTTAGTTGAAGACATTTATCTTGATGGAGGAGCATATATGTCCTTGTCTCCAAGGGTACTCTTTCAGGCAGTAATGACCGCACCAGGACCTTACTATATCCCTAATCTTTTGATAAATGGAGTAGCAGCGTATACTAACAAAGTACCTGCTGGTGCCTTTAGAGGGTTTGGAAAGCCACAATCACAGTTTGCAGCGGAAGTTCAAATGGAAGAGCTTGCCAGAGAATTGGGCATGGATCCAGCTGAATTAAGGCTAATTAACATTGTCCACGAAGGAGATGAACTTATTAGTGGAAGATTACAAAACGGTGTGGGGGCCGAGCAGTGCATAAAGAAGGCCATGGAAATTTCAGACTGGAAGAAAAAAATTACATCATATCCTTTAACAAATTCTGCTAAGGTTAGGGGCATTGGGATGGCCTCTGTGATACACGGTACCAGCATTGGTCCACTTGGAATAGACGTAGGAGCAGCAATCGTTGAGTTAGATGAAGAAGGGAACATACTGATAAAAAATTCTCTAACAGAATACGGCCAGGGAATTATGACAGGTTGGACAGATATTGTAAAAAACGCTCTAAATGTTGATGGTGAAATTATAAAGGTATTATATCCTGACACTTCTATTATGTATGATTCTGGCCCCACGGTGGCCTCCAGGAGCACAGTTGTAGGTGGAAGGGCTTTATTAGAAGCCGCGCTAAATTTTAAAAGCGAACTTATTAGGTTTGTAAGCACACTTACTTCAATTAACCCCACTAGGTTAAGCCTTGAGCATAACTACGTAACTGATATGCCAGAAAAAAGGCTAAAAATTACTTTAAAGGAAATTGCAGAAAATGCCAAAAGGAGAGGTATCATAATAAAGGGTGAATCATGGTACAATAATAACGTAGATGTTTACTGGGATAAGGATAAAGGGGTGGGTAAGGCTTGGAAATCCTATTCGTTTGCTACACACATAGCAGAAGTAGAAGTAGATACTGAAACTGGTGAGGTCAAGGTTTTAAATTATTACGCGGTGCATGATTCAGGAAAGATAATAAACAAAAAGTTGGCTGAGACTCAAGTATATGGTGGAGTAACACAGGGTCTAGGGTATGCCCTAATGGAAGATCTTATAGTTAAAGATGGCAAAGTGCTAAATGATTCATTTTTAGATTACATGGTTCCAACTTTTGCAGATACTCCCAATATTAATGCCTCTTTTATTGAGACTTATAATATTGATGGACCGTTTGGGGCTAAGGGGCTTGGTGAAGTTCCAATTGAACCAGTAGCTCCTGCAGTAGTTAATGCAGTTAGCAATGCTATAGGGAAAAAGTTGCGCACTATACCGATTACGCCTGAAAGGGTATTAACAGCAATAAGAGGTGAACTATAAGTGCAACCATTTCAATATCTTTATCCAATAAAGGAGTTTGATTTTCACCGTCCTCTTTCAGTAAAGGAAGCCTTACAAATGCTTGATCAATTAGATGAACCAAAGGTAATAGCTGGGGGCACTGATCTGACTATAGCTCTGAAATATGGTTTAGTTAATCCTAAGAACATAATAGATTTAAGCGCATTAAATGAACTTAAGTACATTGTTGAAAATAAGGATGAAATAAGGATAGGATCACTCACAACATTTGATGAGATTAATACTTCAGAATTAATTAAGAAAAAAATACCAAGCCTTTGGGCAGCTTCCCACAATGTAGGAACGTGGCAAATAAGGACCCTAGCCACTATTGGGGGTAATTTAGCTAACGCGTCACCTGCGGCTGACAGTGCACCTCCACTCATTGTACATGATGCATCTGTGGTAATAAGGTCAATAAATAATGAAAGAATTGTGCCCATAACTGCTTTCTTTACCGGTCCAAAGAAGACAGTCTTAAAACCAAACGAATTAATAACCGAAATAAGGATACCCAAATCTAATGCCAAAAGCTGGTGGATGAGGATAGGTAGAAGACAAGCCAATACCATATCAGTAGTAAGTGTCGCAGTTTCAGCTGAAATTGCAAATAGAAAATTTGTGTCATGCAAAATAGCATTGGGTTCTGTAGCGCCTACTCCTATCCTAGCATTAAAAGCATCAGAATTTCTAAAGGGCAAAGAAATCACTGAGGAGAACATTACAGCAGCATCCGATCTAGCTTCTAAGGAGAGTTCACCGATAACAGATATAAGGGGTAGCGCTCAATATAGAAGGGTAGCAGTAAAGGTCTTAACTCAAAGGATTCTTAAAAAGTTGGTGGAATAAATCATGAAGATTAAGTTTGTATTAAACGGAAAAGAAGTTGAAACAGAAGCTCCTCCTAATATGACGCTTGCAGACTTCTTACATGATATTATGGGACTGACTGGAGTTAAGAAAGGGTGCGATACAGGCGAATGTGGGGCATGCACTGTACTGCTGAATGATAAACCTATTACTTCATGTCTAGTGTTAGCACCTCAAGTAAATGGCAAGGACGTAAAAACCATAGAATATATATCACGCACTGAATTAGGAAGCAGAATTGTAGATGCATTTAAACAAACAGATTCTGTTCAATGCGGATACTGTATTCCTGGAATGGTAATCACAGCTTATGCCCTTATATCCTCGAAAAGAGCTAGTGAAGATGAAGCTATAAAGGAATACATGTCAGGAAATATATGCAGGTGCGGTGGATACGTAAATCAGCTAAAGGCTATCAAATTTGTACTTAATTTAGAAGATTCGGTGTAGTTAGATAATATACTACAAAAAAATATTTTTATTAAAAACAATACATTTAGCGCGTTCTGTTCTAGTTAAATAATCTTATCAATGTTTAATCATTTTTAGGTCATCGAATTAATTTATGCTAGTTTAGCTATAAAGTTTTTAAATAATCCAATAATACAATAAGTAAATTGCAATCTAGGATTTTTTCATTAAATAAGGATCACGGCTTTAAAAATAAACTTATGTCTTTAGAAGATGCCATTTCTCTTATTTCTAATGGTGATACTGTAGCCATTGGGGGTACAGTTATAACGCGTGATCCATTTGGTGCTATATGGCAGATTATAAAATCTGAAAAAAGAAACTTGACTGTAGTGAGAACTATGATGAGCTTTGAAGGCATAATTTTGGCAGTCAGTGGGGTAGCAAAAAAACTAATTACATCATGGATAGCTATTGCAGGACCATTTGGTGTATCCAAGGCGTTTTCTGAGCTCCTTGCTAGCAAAAAAATTGATTTTGAAGAATGGAGCCATATGGGCATTCTATTAAGATTTTATGCAGGAGCCATAGGAATTCCATTTATTCCAACCTATACAATGATTGGATCCGACATTTTAAATAAACTTAACTTAAAAGTAATGGAATCCCCCTATGGTGGTGGCAAGGTAGTTCTTATACCAGCCATAATTCCAGATGTAGCAGTAATACATGTTCAAAGAGCAGATAGGTTCGGAAATGCCCAAATATTGGGCATGCCTATACAAGATAAAGAAATAGCTTTGGCATCAAAAAAGGTCATCATAACAGCGGAAGAAATAGTAAGTGAAGAATACATAAGGAGAAACCCAGAAGCTACAGACATTCCTCATTTTGCTGTAGATGCAGTAGTCAAGTTACCACTAGGAGCATACCCAACAGAATGCCAGGGTTATTATGAATCAGATCTGAATTTTTTGGAGAACTTATCGCGTTATGATAAAGAAAAAGGAGTGGAAGGAATTAATGAATTTATTGAAAAATATATATACGGTAAAAATGATTTCAATGACTTTCTGAAGACAGTCGATCCTCGTGAACTAATATCGATAATGTATTCAATGAAAGAATTATTGAGTGGTGATAATTTAATATGAGCTTTACTAAAAGGGAGGCTTTGGCCGTAATAACTTCACGCATGTTAAAGGATGGGATCTCTATATTTGTAGGAATAGGCATAAGCCAACTAGCTACAGAGCTGGCAAAAAGGCTCGGAAAGAAAAATATAAACATAATATATGAAGGGGGAAGCATAGATCCTGTACTTAAACCCCCATATATTCCTTATTCTACAAATGATATAAGAGTTGGATTTCGTGCTCTAATGTATCCAACATGCTTAGAATCATTTACTTTTATGCAAAGAGGGTTAGTGGATCTTGCGCTTTTAGGAGCTGCACAAGTCGATCGATATGGGAATGTAAACTCTTCATTAATTAGAACTGAAAAGGGAAACTTATATTTGCCTGGAAGCGGTGGCGCAAATGACCTAGCAAGTTTAGCCAAAGAAACTATGATAATTACTGTACTTGAAAAAAGAAGGTTTGTAGAAAGGGTAGATTTCATAACCAGCCCGGGCCATTTAAGTGGAGGCGAAAGCAGAAAAAAAGAAGGATTAATAGGAAATGGACCAAGTAAAGTAATAACGGATTTGGCTGTATTTTCATTTGAAAATGGAGAAATGAAAGTTGATGGAATACTTCATGGTTACACAATTGAAGAAGTGTTAGGAAATATGAGTTTTCATCCAAAAATATCAAAAGAAATTTATGAAATTCCGGAGCCTACTGAAGAAGAGCTAACAATTCTTAGGAGCTTCGACCCAAATAAAGTGTTTCTTGGTTAAAAGTAAGAATTATCTAGAAATTTTCTTCTTTCTTTCTTATAGTGCACTACTTTATCAATTAACATATGAAGCGAATATCTCAACTCAAAAAGATTTTTTTTCAATTCCGGGTCGTCTTGTACTTTTTCTATTATTCCATCCAAATTTATTAAAGTTGAGCGAAACATCAATTCGATTTTTCTATATATTAGTAGTTGAGAATCAATTTCTTTTTTTGATTCATTGATAATTTGTCTAACAACCCTTACTGATAATTTATCATTCACTGCTCTTTCAGCTATTTCTTTTTGCTTACGGGGGTCATTTATCCAAACTAGTTCACGGGCCGTGCTTGGTTTTAGTTGACGTGTACTAATTAGATCCTGCACCTCCTTTGGAAGGTTCAACAACATTATCCTATGAGAAACATAAGGTTCGCTTTTTCCTATAAGCTTTGCTAGTTCTGTTACACCTCCCCATCCATATTTATGCACAAAGTCATTATATGCCTTAGCTTCCTGGATAGGATCTAATGTTTCTCTTTGAATATTTTCTACTAATGAAGCTATAAAAGCTTCTTTATCATTCATTTCTACAATAATGGCGGGAATATATTTCCATCCTAATTTTTTACATGCCTCAACCCTTCTATTGCCGCTAATCAATTCATAATAATTTTCTAATGGTCTTACTATAACAGGAACCAAAAGGCCATTTTGAGCTATAGATTTTGCTAATTCATCCAAATTTTCTTCAATATTTCTATAATTAAATTTACTCTTTATAATTTTATTTAACGGGATCTTCTCAACAGGATATTCATATATTTGTGTTAATCTCATCTTTATTATTGATAATATTATTATTTATGATATTTAAGCTTATATGATCAGATTACTGTTGGACAAAATTGTTGTCTGCCTCAGTTAACCCTTTTTGTAATTTTCATATTTAACATTATAGTATGTTTCATTATATTTTATAAAAATATCTTTCATGTTAGATTATACATGATTTCTCATAATGAAATATTATAATGATAAGGGATGAGGACATCAGCGACACATTAAAGTCGATAGATGAACTCACAAGAGAAAAGCTGAAGAGCGTTAGGCTTGACAAGTATTACAGCGAATCAATCTATGTTTCACGGTTTGATAAGGACATAGCGGTATACGTTATACCAAAGAGGGATGCAACTCTAAACGGATCACAGAAGTGGAAGGATACGATGAGGGAGTTTGTCACAGACACATATCAATACCTTAAAGAGTACTATGAAAGGGAAAATTCTGAAGCCGGTTTCTTTGCTGACAAAAGGCTCTTTGGATGGGAAATAGCGCAGAGGAGAGAAGACAGAATTGACAGCGCTTTATTTTGCACAGGCCTGTGGCACAACCTATTTTAACCTTAACGGATAGCCATGCAGGAATTCTGTCCCACAGCTTTTGTGGGAGTAAAGTTTAAATAAGCATTGAAGAATTATTTTATATAATGAACCATAATAATAAAAGTAAAAAATTCAAATCTGTATCTAAAGTGTTAGTTGCAGTTTTGGTCATAATTATAATAGTAATAGCAGGCACTTTAGGTGGATACTATTATTATCAAACTACATCTGCCGCACACAAACCCATACTTATAGGGGTAGAAACGCCTTTGAGCGGAACTTTTGCTCCTGACGGTCAACTTGTGCTGGATGGTGTAGAACTAGCTGTAAACTATATTAATTCACACGGTGGAGTTTTGGGTCACCCATTAAAGATAGTCGTTGAGGATGAAGGATCTACAACATCATCAGCTGTAAGCGCAGCAGAAATTCTTGTAGAACAGTATCATGTACAATACATGATTGGGCCATTCTTTAGTGGTGATGTTGAAGCTGTTTTACCGTTAACTTACTCTCATAAGGTAGTTGAAATACTAACAGTTTCAAGCCTTGATGCATTAATGGTCCCCCCAATGAATCAGTATTTATTTAGAACAACTTTGCCTGATTTAGGCTATGCATATGTGGCCGTACAATGGTTAAAGTTAATAGGTGCCAAAAATGCCGTATTTCTGGCAGAGGATTATGTATATGCACATGAAGTTGCCAATGAAACAATAGCGTTAGCCAAACAGAATGGTATAAACATTACATGGGTAAGCTTTTACCCAGCATCCGCTACAGATTACTCTTCTGCAATAGCTAAACTTACGTCTTTAAAGCCAGACGCAGTAATAGTAATAATGGAAGGTACTAATGGAATAGATTTCCAGAAACAGTATAGCGCTAATCCAGTAACAGACAAGATCCCAATATTAGATTTGGAAAGCCTTTTGGATGATCCATCTCAAGCTGCATCGGTTGATGCCTCAGTTCCTAACGGTATGCAGTACGTGTTCTTAGGTGAAATGGCAACACTAACAAACCAATCAGCACAGTTTGGTGAAGAGTTACAGAGCGCCTATGGTATACCATTTAATCATTATGCAGCAGACGCATACGATGGGGTAATGGTGCTGGCTCAGGCTATAATAAGGGCGGGGGCGTATACAAATACAACTAAAT
>Ga0080003_1001246_pt1 | contig 13926 bp, 12 predicted proteins | sample JossMetagenome_FD_69206 | JGI IMG/M metagenome (GOLD analysis project Ga0080003, IMG submission 69206) | Hot spring microbial communities from Joseph's Coat, Yellowstone National Park, USA - JC2_E (SPADES assembly) (version 2) | ecosystem: Environmental > Aquatic > Thermal springs > Hot (42-90C)... | reverse complement strand
AGGGAGCAAACAAAGAGAATGCAATTAAGCCTATTAAATCTCCTATTGATGATATTAAGCCTAATATTATTGAGATTATTAGTTTTGAGAAAATAAAGGCTCTAGAAGAAATGGGTGATGCAAGAAGAGACTCTAGAGTTTTTCTCTCTTTTTCACCCATAATACTATCGCTAACAAAGAATATTACCGGTGTAGCAGCAGGAAATAAAATAATTGCAACTATTCTTGCTAGTTGAGAGAATTGACTTTGTTGGTAAGATGCCTGCTTGCCAGTAGGCAATTTATAAAGTAGTGTAACTTCTAAAGGATCTCTAATTATTGAAGGAGATACTTCGGTATGAGACATATTCTCTAGGTACTTTATTCTCTGAATTGAAGTATTATATAGAATATTATATAACCCATTCTCAACAAGTTGTAAGGCAGATGACCTCGAAGATATTACGTACGATATATAAACTATGGCTGTTCTATTTATGTCTGATATATTTTCATAAAAGCAGGATGGAAATATAACTTCGACATCTGCAGGTTGCGTAGAATTTATGTAGACTATTCCACCATTACCTTGAATATAACTGCATAATTCTTTTACATATTTTATATTATCGTAATTCTCGTTTATAATATCCACAATAGGCGGTTGAGAAACTATTGCAGCAAATAGGATTACTCCAATTAAAGGCAATAATATTAAGGGTAATAATATAGATCCAAGCAGAAGTTTTCTATCTCTCTTTACATCAGTCCATTCCTTTTTTATTAAATCTCTCATCAAATTTTACCACCCGTGGCTATAAGGAAAGCTTCCTCTAGATTTTTTACTCCAAGTTTATTTACAATCTCACTAGGAGTTCCACTGGCTATTATTTCTCCATGGTTAAGTAATACTATCTCGTCACAAAGGTACTCTACTTCTAGCATATTATGTGACGAAAGTATTATAGTTGTTTCCCCTTTCATTTCTCTTATTAATTTTCTAATTTTTACTGAAGATTCTACATCTAAGGCCGAAGTTGGTTCATCTAAAATAGCTACTTTTGGCATTACCATTAATGTTCTGGCTATCATTAATCTCCTTTTCATTCCTCTACTATACTCCTGAGTTTTATCATAAATTCTATCTCCTAGGTCGGCAATCTTTATTCCTTTTTCTAGAAATTCTTCAAATTCCTCTTTATTTTTGGCATAAATCTTAGCGTAAAATTCTAAATTCTCTAAGCCTGTTAACCTATCATAAGGAAATGCGTCTTCTGGCATATATGAAATATAACCTTTTTCTCTAGCTTTTGTTGGAGGTAATCCTAATATATTAACTTCTCCTTGGTAATGCCTTATTATTCCAGCTAATACTCTTAATGTTGTAGTTTTTCCTGCACCGTTTGGTCCAATTATTCCAAATATAATATTTTTAGGCACTTTGAACGTTAATCCTTTAAGAATTTCTTTATTGCCAAAAGTCTTCCTAAGGTTAGTAACACTCACTGCTATTTCTTCCATTGTCATACTGTTTACATTCTTCTAAACTGATAATATATTTCTTTACCGAATATCAATGAATGATTGGAGGAGTAAGAGACAGAACTACTGAAGCTTTATTGAGGTTCGGAGATAGATGCAAGCTCATTCTTAAGGTTGCTATATCTATTGCTGAAAGTAATGATAAAAAAGAGCTTGGAGATTTTGATTATAAAACTCTTGTAGAGAAGTTGCAAGAGGCAGGATTAGATAAAGATCCTAAAATGATATTACGAGCTTTAGAAAGAGATTATGGCATAATCGAAACAACTTATAAATCAGCAAACCAGCATTGGTGGAGGTTTATTAACATTGAGGAAGTGAAAGAAGCGATAGGTGACGAAATAGAAGACCCGGAGATTCAGTTAATTAAAATTCAAGCAAATAGCTTAAATTTGACGGAGTTAGAAAGAAAATTAAGATTTATGCTTAATAAACCAGTTTTATCTGAAGTTGATAGGGCATTATTTAAAAAAATTGCCTTTGAGGAATTAAATTATGTTATGGAGGTGTATAGGAAAGCTTCAATGTACGAGGAAACTTATGATATTGCAGAAAAGGTTAAGAGTATATTAACTTTAGCTACTAGAGTGTCAATGAAAATTGGTAAAAACTATGCACAAAATAAAGCTAATGACCTATTAGATCCTCAGAAAGAGCCTCAAGCCTTCTTGAAATGAATTTAATTGCTTCCGCTAAGTTCCTTTTATTATCGAAATTCTTAACAATCTCTTCTAATTCTATCCTATCTTTTGATCTAAGTTCCTTTACTTTCTTTACTAAAAGTGGAAGAGCTCTAGTAATATTATCAACAATAGTAATGGAAGCCGTCATTGATGTTCTTGATAAAGGATTGAGATCTATTGCTATAACCTTCTTATTCATTCTTACTAATGCTTCAGTTCTATCTCCGTCCTCTAAACCTAATAGGACTACGTCAGCTATATAAATCCCTTTCTTGCTTACTTTTCTTCTCTCACTAAAAAGCTCTGGAATAGTAGTTAGATCGTCATCGCCTAATACTTCTTTAGCTCCGGCATTCTCTAGAGCTTTCTTTATCGCCTTTACTCTTTTTTCATCTCTGTAAAACAAATTTATTTCAATTTTACAATTTACCTCATTTGACAGTTCTACAATATCCTTAGCTACAAGAGCCGCCATATTTCCATTAACTGAAATAACTGGATATTTAGATAGTAAAAGAGTAGCAGCTGCAGCATTTATAGCGTTTTCAGCAAAATCCTGTGTTTTCTCTCCTATTAAGTAATCAAAGCACTCTCCTCTTCCATGAGCGATCAATCCTTGAGGTACAAGTATGTTATTTTCAAGTGCTTCTACCAACTTTTCTCTAATTAGAAGAGAGTCTCTTCTCGGATGATTAAGGGGTATTAAATTACGTATGCTCCTTTCATTGCCGGCTTGTGTATTGTCCATCCTTCTTCACATTCGTCAAGCCTAACTATTATACCTTTCTTTCTAAATGATTTTTTATATGGAGAGTGAAACCCTAATTCTTCAGTAAATTTCCTTGCTACTTCAAAGAACTTATCTATTGTTCTCTCCTTAAGGAAATCTTGAATATAAAATAGTGCACTTTCTGAATTTTTAAGTAATGAGATAGTAGGTAATTTTTCTAGAGGTTTGCTACACACCGGTCTCCAATCTATTTTTATTGTTTCAACTTCACCATAAATACCAGGAGTTTTTCTGTAAACTAAACCTCCTCCAATATATTGTGAAATTACATCTCCTAGACCGTTTTTGCTTATTACTTCGCTTTCATGAGCTATTTTTATCGCTTCTCTTTCTATAATGCCAAAAATTTCTGAAGCTCCTAAAGCATAGGCTAGACTTATGCTTCCGCTTAATCCGTATCCAAAGCCCAAAGGAACATCAGATTTGATTTCTAAATGTAAATTTCCTAGATTATTTTTAAGAAAATCTAAGTTTGGGAAGTCAATCTTTTTCCCATTAAGTATAATTTCCGCATCCCCTCTCTTTATTTCTACCTTGGAATAAGGTTCGAGTACCATGGTTAAGCCTATAGATCCAGATTTTTCTAGGTCATTTGAAAAAACTGGATACCATATTCCAGAAATACTTAATGGCACCATAACTTCTAGCATGTTGAACTTTTTTGGAATAAGTAATATATATCTTTGATTATTAAGTATAGGTGATAAAATTGCTATTAGATTCATCAATATTTAGCCGAGCAATTATTACATTTGATATCTCATCATTGAAAAAATTTATGACCGTGGATGAAAAGGAAGTTGTAGTTGGTAATTTGACTTCAATGTCTGGAGAGATTTTGAGCTACTTGAATCCAAAACCAATAAAGGCTGCAACTAAATTGCCAGACGGATCTTATTATAAAATAATAGGGAAAAAGTATGGGATGACGTATGCAGAAGTTCCAGCTGGGCTCACCTTTGAAGAATTGATAGAAAAATTGAAATCCGAAAATTTGTTTCCAGCGATATTTCCCCTTTATTTAAAGGGAACTATTGGCGGATTTATATCTACTAATGGATCTGGATTTGGTAGTTATAAGTATGGTTTTGTTAAGTATAAAATTTCAGTTTATGAGCTAAAAGATAGAGACACTGCAGTAATTGGTTTAGTTAATTATCCTGAATTAATAGAATTAGATCAAGAGACTCCCTTTGCGTGGTCAGCTATAATTATTCCTAAAGAAAATATTGTAAAATATTACGTTCCTTCTTTTTATTCTTCTATTGTTGGAAAAGGTAAAGTTGTATCTTTAGAAAAACTTATTGACGACGTGTATAATGATATTAAATCTATCCTAAAGAGAGACTATATTCCAGTTTGTTTAAGATCACCTGAATATGCTCTGCTAGCCCAGTCTCCTATTGAAAGTAAGTTAGGATATATAGTAAACTATAATTCTCCTTCTAAGTTTTATGTAATGTGTGGCAGTATAAAGCGAGATAATTTAGACAAATTATTTGAGTTCTTAAAAAAGAATCCTTCAGTTTATCCTTTTCCTTCATTGCAAGAATATAATGAAATTCATAAGTTTATTTTGACTAAATATAAAAAAGAGATAAAAATACCGAAAAATCTGGAAAAAATTAAGACGCAGTATTTGGACGCCTTGCAGTGTATAAATTGTGGATTATGTCTTGATAAATGTCTAGCATATAATATAACTAATAATATTATATATTCTCCTATAGGTAGAATAGATAGGTTATTAACAGGGACTACTGATTTTGAATATTGCTTCGGATGTAAAGTTGACGAAGAATCCTGCCCGGTAGGGATCAAGATTTCTGAATTAACAGAAGTCTTACCTCGATTAAGTAAGTATAGGGATAAAATTTCTATACCAGTAGATGCTGTGCCAGGTAGATTAAAAGAGTTAGAGGCACAGTTGGATTCCAAATATAAAAATTATCCAGTATATTTATTATTTATAGGTTGCTCAGCAAAATATGATCCTTTAGGTGTAGAAGGTTTTATGAATTTTCTTTTAGAAAAAGGTAGTGAATTGAAAGATTTATCTCCAAGGATAAAGATTCTTGATAACATGTGTTGTGGTTTTGACAAATATATAACTGGCGATATAGAAGGAGCTAAAGGGGACGTCTCTAAGATCCTTGATATAAAAAATAAATTAGGAGCGCAGAGAGTATATTTCCTTTGTCCAGAGGGGTTATATGTTTATAATTCATTGTCTGGTGATAAAGGAGTTTTTGCGTATGAAGTAATTAAGCCTTACGTTAAAGATAAGGTTTACCTTGGCTGTTGGGCTAAAAAATTAGGTTACGAGGGCGAAGAGCATGAATGTGCAGGATTATTGTTTACATCTTATAAGGGTGTCCAATTACCTTTATTTAAAAAGAATATAATAACAATTTGCCCATTTTCAACGTGGAAATTTTCTACACAATCCGTATATTCCCTATTTAATAAAAGGAAGAATTTAAAAGCAGAGGATAAGGTTATCTTCGAATTTTCCGACCAATTATTTACAGATTATGTAATTTCGTCCTTAAAAGATAGTGTTTTAGCTTCTGTTGATGATATCGCAGACAAGACGATAAACTGGATTATGGGAGGCAAAAGTTACTTTGTACTTCTGATAATTCCTATAATTAGAAAGAGGTTTTCTACATTATTAGTTTCATCGATATCTCAAAATAAAGATCTTGTAAACTCGTTGAAGGCATTATCTGAAAATAAATTATTAATGGAAGATAAAATTAGGAAAGTTGTAGATATAATTAATTCTAATGATTTTAGTGATCTTGTTAATGATTTAATTGTAAAGATCTCTAATTCTCCTAAACTGGAATATGAAGCTAAGAAAATTATAGAATCAGAAGATTACAAAAAAGCATTAGAGGAGGCAATAAAGAAAGTGATTATAGATAGAGTATTAGAAGATATTATACAAGAGATTATTTATAGTTAGTTGTGAGTTTATATTTCTTATCTTTCCAATCAAAATATATTAATCCTGATCTTTTAAGAAGTATGAATAGGGGTAATAATCTTTTCGGAATTTTATCTTCTATATTTTCTTCTTTATATATAGAAAATAATGATAATAATAACTCAATGGTATCCTTAAAGGTTATTATAGATCTCTCGTCGTCAAAAGGAATCTTTACTAAATTGGGATGAGTATTAATTGAGAGATTTTTATTATTCATAATTATATATCCCTTATCTAGAATTTCATCTGTTATTGATTTCTTAAATTGATCCTTTACGCTATAAGCTGGCATGTGTTGGTTCTCATTATTTTCGTAGTAAGAATCGCCATTTATTATTTTAATCATGAAATCCTCAACTTCTTTAATATCTTCATCCGTTATTTCGAACTTTCCAGGCCATTTATCTTCTTGGAGCTCTCTTAACGACATTTATAATTTTTAGGAAGAATATGAATGTAAGAGAGGTAAATAAAAATGATAAAAGTAAAGTACTTTGCATTTATAAAAGATATAACAGGAAAAGATGAGGAAACTCTCGATATTAATTGTAATACTATAGATTGTATTATAAAATTCTTATCTGAAAAGTACGGTAAAAAGATGGAGGAAATGCTGAAGAATGGAATAAATGGTGTAAAGGTCACAATTCTAGTTAACGGTAAAATTTCAAATATAATAAATGATGGAGATGAGGTGGCTATATTTCCGCCTCCTGCTGGAGGAGAGTTAGTTAAAAAGAAATTTGATTTACTAGAAGAAATTAGGAAGTTTAGGGAAAATGCCCCTCCTGAAGCAGGTTCGTTAGTAATATATTTAGGTTTTGTTAAAGGCGTAGTTGATGGTCATAGAGTTTACGAATTAAGATACGAAGCGTACGAAGATTACACAATTAGACGATTAAAGGAGATAGAAGATGAACTTATGAAAAAATATCATGACTTGGTAAAAATTAAGATTATTCATGTTATTTCAAACATGAAACCTGGAGATGATGTTCTACTAATTATGTGCATGGGACGTGGTAGAAAAGACTCCATAAAAGCAGTAGAAGAAGCTGTGGAGCTTGTAAAAAATACTACTGGAATTTGGAAATTAGAGATAAGGGACGATGGAGAATTTTGGGTAGTTGCTGGAAATACTAGGGTGAGGAGAATAAATGATTAAAAACGTAGCATTAACGGTAGCAGGAATAGATACTGGAAACGGTGCTGGAGCAGAAACTGATATAAAAGTCTTTGAAATGCTCGGAGTTCACGGAGTTATGGCAGTAACTGCGATAACTGCACAAAATACAAAGGGAATTTCAGAGATAGAAGCGATTAGACCAGATTTCTTAAGAAAACAAATAGAAGTCGTTAAGAACGATTTTGATATAAAGTCTGTAAAACTAGGAATGATCTATAATAAGGACCAATTTAAGGTAATAAACGAGGAGCTTCATGAATATAAAATTATTACAGATCCAGTAATTTATGCAAAGGACGGAACTCAATTAATTAACGATGTTGATGAGTATAAGAGATTGATTTTGAAAATATCAACAATTATAACTCCTAATGCCGTAGAAGCGTCAATGCTTTCTGGAATTAAAATAAACACGTTAAAGGACGCTGAAGAAGCTATAAAAAAACTTCACGAAGAATACGGAGTTCCTTTTGTGATAATAAAAGGAGGCCACATGAAAGGAGAATATAGCTTTGATATATTATTTGATGGTAAAGAATTTTATGAGATAGGCTATCCTAGATTAAATAAAAAGGACACTCATGGAACAGGAAGCGTTTTTGCATCTATAATTGCCGGCGAAATTGCTAAAGGAGAAAACATAGTCAATGCTTTTAGAGAAGCCAGAAAGATTTTGCAAGGTGCAATTAATTATGGTCTAGAGATAGGACATGGTATAGGTCCTATTGATCCGCTAGTATATAACGAGAAAAAATCACAGAAATATCAAGTTATTGAAGATATGACGAAAATTGGTAATTTTATAGAGAACGAAGAAAAATTCTGGAAACTAATACCAGAAGTTCAATCTAATGTTGCACATAGTATTTCTCCTCAATACGTGGAGGATTTGAATGATGTAGCTACGTTTAGAGGAAGAATAATTAGACGATGGGATAGGAAAGTTGTAGTGGGATATCCTGCAGTTTTCGGCAATCCAACCCATACTGCAAGACTCTTGTTAGCTATAATACTCAATTATAGAACTGGAAATACTTTAATAAACATTAGATACGATGAGAAAATTTTGTCAGCATTTAAATCTTTAGGATATGAGATTATTGAGATAAACAGAGAATTAGAACCTCAGCTTGGAGAAGGCAAAACCATGCAATGGATAATAGAATATATAAAAACGCAATACGGAATAAAAAACAATTTGCCTAATGTTATCTTTGATAAGGGCATGAAAGGAAAAGAGGCTATGATAAGATTTTGGGCAAATAGCGCTGATGAAATGATAGAATCTTTAAGGTTAGTGTGTAAAAGTCTTTAGCATGGATCTAGAAAGAATGATTGTTGCGTCAAAAAACCTTGTAAGAACAGGATGGATGCAAAAGGGAATTCCTCCAGCTATAGGCGAAACTGTGGCCGACCATAGTTTTGAGGCAGCAGTAATAGCATATTATTTAGCGAGAAAATTGAGTGAAAAAGGCATAAATGTAAATCCTGATCATGCAGCAGTATTGGCTTTGTTTCATGACGCTGGAGAGAGTATATTAGGAGATTTACCTAAATGGACAACTGAAAGAGTAAATAAGAAAGATGCAGAAAAAGAAGCTTTCGATGAATTTGGATTTGGTAAGGAATTATTTGTAGAATTTAAAGAGCAGAAAACTATAGAGTCAAAAATTGCCAAAATCTCTGATAGACTGTCAACTTATTTACAAAGCGTTAGGTACATGAAACAAGGTTATGAAGTTAAAGAAATAGCGGAAAGCTATCTACCAGAAATAGAGAACATGATTTCTTACTATCCTATTTCACTAATAAAGGATTTTATAGAGAATGTCATAAGAAGTAAAGCATTTAAAGAATGAGTATTTAACATACTTATGAAAGTAACTCCAGGTTCTAAAGCTCCAGAACTAGTGAATGCTTTTATAGAAATACCTATGGGATCTAATATAAAATATGAATATGATGAAGAAGAAGAGGTACTAAAAGTAGATAGAATATTATATACTTCAATGTTCTATCCATTTAATTACGGATTTATACCTGGAACAATGAGTGAAGACGGAGACCCGCTTGACATATTGGTTATAAGTAATTATCCATTTAATCCAGGGACAGTGGTGGAAGCTAGACCAGTTGGTTTAATTTACATGACTGATGAAGAAGGTGTTGATAAAAAGATAATAGCGGTTCCAAAGGATAAGGTAGATCCTACTTTTTCTAACATAAAAGATGTTACTGATATTCCAGATGCGATAAAAAATAAACTAGTCCACTTCTTTGAGCATTATAAAGAGTTAGAACCAGGTAAATGGGTAAAGATTTCAGGTTGGGGTACAGCACAAGAGGCCAAGGAGGAAATTAAGAAGGCAATAGAGAGGAATCATAAATAATGCAAGTATCAATTTTTTTAGGAATTCTTCTCATTTTTTCAAGCCTGCTTTCATCATCGTGGTTAATTCTACAAGTATATTATATTAGATCTATAAAAAAAGAAAGAGAAGAAGCAGTAAATAGCTATAACCTCCAGATTAAGAATAATCATAAAATCTCAATTATAGTTGCAATAAAAGACGAAACAGTTAAGACTATTAAAGAGCTCATAGAAAATTTGCGAAATATAGAGTACGATAATTATGATGTTATTATAATATCAGACGATTTACCAGAAAAATTCAATGAATTATTATCTAATCTAGGTAATATACCAGAAAATGTAAAAATTGTTAGAAGAAGCGAGAATAAAGGAAGAAAAGCCGGTGCTCTAAATTATGGAGTGAAAATTAGTTCAGGTGAATATCTAGTATTTCTAGATGTTGAGGCTAGAGTTGAAAATGATTTTCTAATTAAAATTTCAAGGTATTTAGCTCAATTTGATGCAATAGCAATGAAATTAAGGGTTAGAAATAAGGAAAATTGCGTGGAAAATACTTATTATCAAATGACTGAATATTCTATGAATGCGCTATTTCTTGCGCGGGATATAAAGAACTTTATAATATTTCCTAATGGCTCAGCCTTTGCAATAAAAAGACGAATACTTGAGAAGATAGGAGGATGGAAAGAAGGAACTATTACCGAAGACTTAGAAATAGGTATTAAACTTGCTCTATCTGATATAAAAGTGAAGTTTATAAATGATATAACGGTTTATACGCTCTCTCCATTTACTTTGACTGACCTTTATTTTCAAATAAAGAGGTGGGCCTATGGTTCTGGGGAGTTATTCTTTGAAGGATTATTATTATTAAGGAAAGGACTAAGAGGGCTAGAAGGATTTTTATATGTAGTTCAATGGGGTATTTATTCTGTATTCATATTTTTCCTAATTTTAATCTCCATCTTAAGGCTCATAGTTAGTATTTCCCTTTATTTCTATTTTGTTTCTTTATTTATTTACTCAATTTCTTTATTTATTTACTCAATAAATTTTAAGATAAAGTCTAATAACTTGCATAAGATTTCTTCAGTAGTTTTATGGTCTTCATTAATTGGTTTTATACAAGGTCTTTTGCATGTAAAAACCAAATGGAGAGTAACTCCAAAAATAAGAGAAAATAAAGGCGAATTACCTATATGCATTAAGGTATTGGGAATTCTATTATTTGTTATGTCATTCTTAGAGTTATTAAAAGGATTAATATTTGAATCCGTGATTCTATTTTCTCTATTCTTAAGTATAGCTATTGTACAGTAGGCTTAACAGATGAAATTCTACTGACTTCTGCTAATGCTTCTTCTGGTCTTATACTATATTTAATGATGTATTTCTTTACTAATTTATAGCTCTCTGGATCCTGAACAACATCCCTAGCAGATGCTAGCATTTTTAAGTAAAGAGCTCTCCTCTCAAGTTCCTCTTTTAACTCTTGTAGTGTTCTTCCAGACTCCTCTAATCTACTTCTCATAACCTTTGCGTTTTCTATGTCCAAAATATGAGTATCTGATTTAGCGTCCCAGTTTACTACTCTCCTAAAGTCGTTCCAACTTACAATTTCATCAACTCCCACAACTCTCCTCTTAAGTATAATTTTATCTCCTACATAAACTGGTAATCTCCTAACATTAATAACTATATTCATCATTGGTATCCATTCTTGTGGAATGTTTAATGGGGCATTCATTAATCTCTTTATTGCTGAGTCCGTATCATATGCGTGAAATGTTGTTGCACCTCCGTGTCCAGTAGATAAAGCTTGGAATAGCACGTAAGCTTCTGCTCCTCTAATTTCTCCTACTACTATGATATCTGGTCTATATCTTAAAGAGAGCTTTAACAAGTCCATTAATGAGATTTCTTTTCCACTTTCTCCATATGCAGCTCTTGCATATAATTGTACCCAATTATCTTGAGCTAACCTGATTTCTGGTATATCTTCTATTGATACAATTTTCATAGAATCTTTAGCTAGATTTAATATAGAAGACATTACTGTAGTTTTTCCTGCACCAGTAACTCCTATTACCATGAACGACATTCTCATATCTATTGCATACCATAAATATGCTGCAACATCTGGTGAAATAACTCCAGAGTTTATTAAATCAAGAATTGTGATTGGTCTCTCACTAAATCTCCTTATTACGAATGATGAACCTCTAGCACTAACTTCTGATCTAAAAGTTGCGGCAATTCTATCTCCTTTAGGTAAAATACCATCTGAAATAGGATCAGCAATCGAAATTGTTTTCCCCGATAGAGAAATTAACCTTAGTACCATTTCATCTAATAATTCTTTACCATCAACTTCCATATCTAGTACTTTCATTTTCTCCTGGAAGGTAATATTAGTTGGAATATATTCAAATTCTCTATGATAAACGAAAACAGGTAAATCTAATCCGCTACAAGATATGTCTTCTATTCTAAAATCTCCAAGAAGTGGTGTTAAAACATTATAGCCGAACATATTTCTAAGTAAATAATATAATGCGACCTTAGCTCTAGTACTAAGTAATTTTAGACCAGCCCTTTCGCCTTGAATTATTTTTAGATCTGGTCTTTTTGCTGCGGAAGCTAATAATATTCCTCCCAAATCAATTGTAGAAGATTCTTCTACTAGCCTTCTTTCTATTTCTGAAATTAAAAATGTATAAATATCAAATGCTGGGTAATCCATTGGAGGCTCTAAAAGCACGTACTTATATATTCCTTTTTCTTGGTCATATGTTATAAAAACATGTGGATTAGCAATACTAAGTTCAATATTTGCATCATTTATTGTCTTTTTTATGTCATTAGGAATAATATTGAGTAGATTAATTTCATAATCTGATATAATTTCCGTTAACTCCTCCGGTTGAGCAGAAATGGGCATCAAAGGAGCAGGCAAGTCTATTCTCTTTGTAACTGTAATTTTATTCTGGTTTTTCTTAAAAGCTAATTTGGGAAAACTAAACTTCATTAAAAAAACATATTGTATTTTCCATATTTAAATTTTTATATAGTGGTAGTTGAAGGTCTATAGAAAGCAAAGTGCACGTGTAATAAAATTAATAGCATTACTGCAGTAATTATAACTAGTATTGCAGAATGAATAAATCCAGAAGCTATTTTTCCAGTACCGAGTTTTCCTACTAATAAGCCAGCCATAAAAGAATTGAATATACTAGAAATTGCAGTAATGTATAGTGCTCTTGGTAATAAAACTGACGCTTCGCTGAGAGGGCCTACCGCATAACTTATTTTTTGCCCTAATAAGAGGCTAAGAATTGCAGATCCTAAAAGTACAGAGGCTATAAGAGAAAGTATAACCCCCATATATGGAGTTATCAATAGTATTTTTACTTTACTTTCATAATCTCTTTTAATTTTTATTTGTGACTCTATTTGTCTTGCTATACTTTCTACTGTTTCTGGAGTCATGCTACCAATTTCCATCATATCTGCTAGAGAGACTAAAGATATCTTAGAAGTAAAGTCCATTATTCTTTCTGCACCTTTTCTAAACGCATCCTTTAGTGGATATCCTAAAGTAATATAAGCATAAATTTCATTTAAAATTTTCCCAAATTTTCCCATTTCTTTAGAATCTTTGATATTTTTAATAATAGTCTCTGGAGGTAAACCCGCTCTTAAACCTTCCGCTATGGCTCTCATGAAACCTACAACATATGGATCATAACCAGTACCTTCTTTTAGTTCCTTGGTTAATATTACTGCGGGAGGAACAGAAGCTATTAAAAAACCTACGGTCATTGCAAATATTGTAGGTGTAATATCATTTATTCCACCAGATAATGTAAAGAAATATAATATTTGTTTCTCAAATATTAACAATATAAACATTATTATTATTCCTGATATAAGAAACATAATGAAAATATTATAATTCAACCTCTTTTCTGGAAATCTTAATTGAGTTTGTTCTACGCTATAAATAAATACTATATTAACTAAGGGGAGTAAAGTGACTGCTAATGCACCTAATATTGGTATCAGCGACGTTCCTCCCAGAGGGAAAATAGATTCTAAAATCATCATAAGGAAGAACATTATATATCCGGAAGATAGCCAAATTACATATGATTCTGCGATACCTGATAGTTTATCTGCTGCTAACGAAGCTCTTAATTGCAGCTGATCTAAAATGTCTTTTGCTTTTGCCTCAATTGTATTAATAACTGGGGCTCCAGTTCTTACTGCAGTTACATATGCCAAGAAGAAATCCTTTAAAAGCTTAGAAGGAGAGATTTGTGCTGCATGTAACATTGCATCTTCTACGCTTTCTCCTAGATATCTAATTCTCTTGCT
>Ga0080003_1001244_pt1 | contig 13932 bp, 9 predicted proteins | sample JossMetagenome_FD_69206 | JGI IMG/M metagenome (GOLD analysis project Ga0080003, IMG submission 69206) | Hot spring microbial communities from Joseph's Coat, Yellowstone National Park, USA - JC2_E (SPADES assembly) (version 2) | ecosystem: Environmental > Aquatic > Thermal springs > Hot (42-90C)... | reverse complement strand
CTGTGGCCGATAATGTTTTGAGCTCATACTACCTTCTTAAAATTAGTCAAAGTTTAAAACTTTAAGTAAATATTTTACCATATTTTTTTGTTTTAATATTATAACTTGCAATATGCACTCTCTGATATTATGTAAGAAATGCCTTTGGCACACTAGAGCGACAACATTGCATTTCAGTATTATACTTTCTTCCACTCAAAGCCCACAATGTTTTTATCTTTCTTGCTAAGCTCTATCCCTATTAGATATATCTCTTGGTACTTGCCTATGTACTTTTCATAATACCTTTTTTCTTTTATCTGTTTTAAAGCAACGCCCTCTTCCTTATATTCTACTACTTTAAACTCTAAGATATAAACACTGTTATCGCTTAGTACGCTAAGATCTATCTGGCCTTTGTTGGTGTTGTCTTCTGCTATCACGTTTAGCCCTGCTCCGTTAAAAAGAGCGTACACGATAGATGCGTAAAAACCCTCATAGGAGTCTATATCGTTTTTCCTATACCAATCGTGAGGGATGCTTGCAAAAAATCTATGTAAGATGTCTTTTAACTTTTCTACTTGCTTATTCTCAAAAGCCTCTATTAGACCTATTTCAGTTTTATCTTTTAAAGAAATATTTTCTATCACATAGCCTAAGAAAGCATCATTAAAACTCATCCTCACTTCAAAGTTTGGATAAGATAATTTAAATACGTTTTTGCTACCTATAACCTTGTAATCTTTTATGGTAAGATAACCAGATTGAAACAAAAGATTTTCTACCCTTATATTATCCACATCAAGGTTTGATAAAATCTCTTCTCCTACTTCAAGGTTTTCAATCTCTGGGATGTAGTATTTATTTTTCATAAACATCTTAATCAAAAATGTAGGTGTTCCTGTTTCAAACCAAAAGGCTCTAAACCTTTTTTCTGAAAAAAGTAGCAGTATATCAAAAGGATTGTAAACGCTCTCTCCAAGCCAACTATAACCGTTATACCAGACTTTTATCTTCTCTTTATCAAAATCCTTTAGCCTGTCTTCAAATACGCTTTCAAGCTCAGATTGGGTATAACCACAAACCGTAGAAAACTCTTCATTTAACGTGATATCTTGAAGCTGGTTTAATCCACTAAAGATTGTTACTTTTGAAAACCTAGATACACCTGTTAGGAATACAAGTTTTAGATAAGGATCAGAGGGCTTTAGTATCTCAAAAAACTTTTTTAGTATATCTCTATTTCTTCTTGCTTTTTCTATATCTTCTATTACATCAAGTATAGGTTTATCGTATTCATCTATAAGCACTACCACTTTTTGATTGTATTTCTCATATAGTTTTTGGATGAGCTCTTGGAATTTTAAGGGTATAAGCCTTTTGGTGAGTTTTATATGATGCAATGTTGCTATATCATCCAAAAATGATTTTAAAGACTCTAAGAGATTTTCCTCCGTATCTGAGTAAGCTTGACTTAAATCAAACTTTATCACTGGATATCTTTTCTCCCAATCCCAATTATCGTATAGATATAACCCTTTAAACAGCTCTTTGTTTCCAGAAAAAGCTTCTTTTAGTGTGTCAAGAAAAAGAGATTTCCCAAACCTTCTGGGGCGGGATAGGAAGTAATATTTGCTAGTTAGCTTTGGTATAAAATGTGTTTTATCTACATAGTAAAAACCACCCTCTATAATATCTCTGAATGTTTGTATACCTATTGGTAAAAGCTTCATAATGTGATTATAACACAGATAACTGCGAGCAAATTACTATCTAAATGTTATAATTGATAAAGGGTAAAAAGTTATGAAAGTAGCGTATAAGCTTAAGCTTGGGTTTTCTTTTGAAAAAGAGCTTGTGTTGCCAAAGCATTACAATCACACACTTCAGGGGTTTTTCTATGAAAATATGGATAGGATGCTTTCAAGGTTTTTCCACGATATTGGGTTTCCTTACAACAATAGAACCTTTAAACTGTTTACATTTTCAAATATCATAGGCAATCTAAAAGCCGAATACCAAAATCAAATCGTATACGAACCTCCAAATATGTACATATACTTTTCAACACCTGTTATAGGGGCTATGAAATCCATTGTAAACCGGGTTATAAGAAACGATAGGCTTAGACTAAGCAAAAACATCATAAACCTTTCTGAGATAGAGATAACAGAAGAACCGATAGATCAAGATGAGATAAAGATAGAGTGCCTATCTCCCATAGTGGTTTATAGAACACCCATTGGTAGCAAAAGACATATTTATTTTAGCCCTTTTGAAAACGAGTTTTATGAGCTTTTAAGAATAAACATACTAAAAAAATACCGGATAATATACGGAAGAGATTACGATGGGGATTTTGAGATAACCCCTGCCAAGGTAAAAAAAGAATATATGAGAAAGGTGTTTTTTGATAAAACCTTCATAATAGGCTACGATGGACAGTTTTATATAAGAGCGGATAAAGATATGCTAAAAGTAGCCCTCGAGTGTGGGCTTGGCGTCAAAAACAGCGCCGGGTTTGGATGTATAATGAAGGTATAGTTTTATGGATTTTGATAGGATAAATGGAACCCTTATATGGTATAGTTACATATGCGATAGACAAGTATGGTTTATAGGACACTCTATAGAACCATCTCAAGAAAATGAATATCTTGGTAAAGGTAAAGCCATTCATGAGATATTTTATCAAAACAGCGCCAAAGAAGTTTTTGTGGATAATACTATTATGATAGATGTTGTAAGAGGAAAAGAGCTTATAGCGGAGTTAAAATCCAGTTCAAAACATCTTCGCAGTGCTATGATGCAAATGGCTTTTTATCTTTATTATCTAAAGAAAGAAAAGGGTAAAATGTTTTCTGGGAAGGTCCTTGTCCCCACAGAGAAAAAATCTTACGATGTGAAGCTTACCGATGATATAGAAAAGGAGATTGAGGATAAGATAAGACATATAAATGAGATTTTGGCACTTGATAAACCGCCAGCGTTTGTTAAAATACCCTTTTGTAAAAATTGTGCTTATAAAGAACTGTGCTTTGCTTAGGCTATGGCAAAAACTCTTTATCTTTTTAGCAGCGGAAGATTGGAAAGAAAAGACAACACCCTTCATTGGGAATCGGAAAAAGGGAGTAAGACTATACCTGTAGCGGTAATAAGCGATATAAAAGTATTTGGTGAAATAGACCTAAACAAGAGACTTTTGGAGTTTCTTGATAAAAACGATATTCCTATACACTTTTTCAATTATTATGGATATTATGTAGGTTCTTTTTACCCAAGAAATGCTTATAACTGTGGTATCATAATCCTAAAACAAGCAGAGCATTATATGGATAAAGATAAAAGGTTTTACATAGCAAAGAATTTTCTTGTGGGTGCTATATCAAATATGCTTAAAAATCTAAAATACTACGAAAATCGAGGCAACGAAGAGCTTAAAAGTATCTCTTCTTATATAACAGAAAAGTTAAAGGCTTTGGATTTGAAAGAAGATATACAAACGCTTATGCAGACCGAAGGCGATGTAAGGAAAACCTATTATCAGGCTTTTAACAGCATACTAAAAGATATGGAATTTGAAAAAAGAACCAAAAGACCACCGGAAGACCCTTTAAACGCCATGATATCTTTTGGCAATTCACTACTTTATACTACAGTGCTTAGTGAGATATACAAAACGCATTTGGACCCGCGCATAGGATACCTTCACGAAACAAACCAAAGAAGCTTCACTTTAAACCTTGATATTGCAGAAGTTTTTAAGCCGGTAATTGTGGATAGACTGATTTTTCAGCTTTTAAATAAAAATCAAATAACTGAAAAGCATTTTGAGAAAGATATAAGTTTTGCTTACCTAAACGAATCAGGGCGAGAGATATTTGTAAGAAGTTTTGAAGAAAAGCTAAATACAACAATAAAATACAAAAATATAGGAAGTGTCTCTTACAGAAGGCTTATAAGGATAGAATGTTACAAACTCTACAAGCATTTTCTTGACGAGGAGTCATATAAACCTTTTGTAAGCGATTGGTGATGTTTGTAATACTCGTTTACGATGTAAAAGAAGAACGAGTCCAAAAACTACACAAGTTATGCAAAAGATACCTCACATGGGTACAAAATTCTGTTTTTGAAGGCGAGATAACAGAGGGCAATTTTATAAAGCTCACAAAGGATATAGACAAAATCATCGACAAAAATTACGATTCTGTGCTTATTTACAAATTTAGAACCAAAAACTACTATGAAAGACAAGAGATAGGCATAAACAAACCATCTCATGAAGATTTTATTTTCTAATTTTATTTTTCTAAAAGCCTAAAAATGTTAATATAATTTCTAAACTATTAACATTAAAATCCCCAAAATCATTGTCCATCAACGATCTGTCGATCGGCAAAAAATTATTAGTTTTTTGTGTGCCTATAGGGGATTGAAACATGTTTATGATATAATCTTTTACAGTCCTGACGCTATGTTTTTTGTGTGCCTATAGGGGATTGAAACGAGATAAATAGTGACATAACTACCTCCTATTTAAAATGTTTTTTGTGTGCCTATAGGGGATTGAAACCCCTCCTTGATTTGGATTTTTCGTAAACTCTATCTCTGTTTTTTGTGTGCCTATAGGGGATTGAAACTATCAGGGACTGACAAAACTTGAACCCCTGTGTGGACGTTTTTTGTGTGCCTATAGGGGATTGAAACTCCGTTTACTTCGGTTATTTCACTACCAACTTCTCTGTTTTTTGTGTGCCTATAGGGGATTGAAACGGGGATATGCTCCCTGTCCCTCCTCCCTCAACGATTGTTTTTTGTGTGCCTATAGGGGATTGAAACCCTAATATAGCGCTTTGCTCTAATTTTTTTAATTCCAGTTTTTTGTGTGCCTATAGGGGATTGAAACTTTTGATTCTGTCTTTTCCTGACAATATTAATACATAAGTTTTTTGTGTGCCTATAGGGGATTGAAACAAATAAATAATCTAATGTTTTATATACTGCTATTGCAGTTTTTTGTGTGCCTATAGGGGATTGAAACTTTTGTTGGTTATGTAGAAGATTATTTAGATAATGAGTTTTTTGTGTGCCTATAGGGGATTGAAACTCAACTTTCTCTATTAGTGAAATATTTTGTTCATTTGTTTTTTGTGTGCCTATAGGGGATTGAAACTATCATCTGTTGTCTCAGATATGCTGTAATCTTCCACGTTTTTTGTGTGCCTATAGGGGATTGAAACTCCGGTGTAAAGTCCTCATTTTTATAAATAGCATCTGGTTTTTTGTGTGCCTATAGGGGATTGAAACTGGGCTTGTTGATCTTGATGGAAACACAGTACAGACTGTTTTTTGTGTGCCTATAGGGGATTGAAACTATTGTATGATTGACGCAAATTTCAAGCGATCTGACCGTTTTTTGTGTGCCTATAGGGGATTGAAACACATTTTATATGCAGCTATTCCAGTTAAGAGAATAGGTTTTTTGTGTGCCTATAGGGGATTGAAACTTTTTTGATTTACATACACCCCCACTTTTATCGCTTAGTTTTTTGTGTGCCTATAGGGGATTGAAACTCTTTCAATCTTGCATTTAATGGAAAAATTACCCATAAGTTTTTTGTGTGCCTATAGGGGATTGAAACACTTCTTCAAACCTCATAAAAACTCCTTTTTTTTAGTTTTTTGTGTGCCTATAGGGGATTGAAACAAGTGTAATATCTTCCAGGAATTGGACAATCGGTGTTGTTTTTTGTGTGCCTATAGGGGATTGAAACATGAAAACGCATTGCTTAGATACATCATATAGCTAAGTTTTTTGTGTGCCTATAGGGGATTGAAACTTGAAAATGCATTGCTTAAATATATCATAGCTAACCTGTTTTTTGTGTGCCTATAGGGGATTGAAACCCTTCTATTAGTTTTGCATTTAGTGGAAATACTACCGTTTTTTGTGTGCCTATAGGGGATTGAAACCTCTTCTAAGGGATCACAATAAGCATTATGAAAGCCGTTTTTTGTGTGCCTATAGGGGATTGAAACTTATGACGCCGTCGTGATATAGCACACTAATGTACCTGTTTTTTGTGTGCCTATAGGGGATTGAAACTTGATTGCCAAAAGCCTCTTGTTTCCCTGTACTGGTGTTTTTTGTGTGCCTATAGGGGATTGAAACTACTCTTTTCATATTTCAAATAAGCTTATTCCATCAGTTTTTTGTGTGCCTATAGGGGATTGAAACCACATTCGGGCTTGTTGATTTTGAGTTTCCAGAGGGTGTTTTTTGTGTGCCTATAGGGGATTGAAACTTTCTATTTTGCAATGATATAAGCCATATAATACTTAGTTTTTTGTGTGCCTATAGGGGATTGAAACTCCATATCTATTACGCCTTGATATATTGTGAAAACTGTTTTTTGTGTGCCTATAGGGGATTGAAACAAATAGAATATATCACCACCACCTTTTCTTTCCCAAGTTTTTTGTGTGCCTATAGGGGATTGAAACTAAAACTTCCATCTACGATAGTATTGTCCTTTTATCAGTTTTTTGTGTGCCTATAGGGGATTGAAACTCTAGTATTTTGTTTGCAACAAGCTTGCCACAATTAAGGTTTTTTGTGTGCCTATAGGGGATTGAAACATTACTTACCTTCTTAGAAAAGCTGCTGAAAAAGTAGTTTTTTGTGTGCCTATAGGGGATTGAAACTTGTTTTTGAACTTCTAAAAAAATACGTTCCAAAGTAGTTTTTTGTGTGCCTATAGGGGATTGAAACAAAACTCAGGATTTAAAGGGTCAGGATTTAATATCTGTTTTTTGTGTGCCTATAGGGGATTGAAACTAACATTGATATTGGTCTTATGCAAATAAACTCAGAAGTTTTTTGTGTGCCTATAGGGGATTGAAACTTTTCATAACTATAAAACACACTCGTAGAGTGTAAAAGGTTTTTTGTGTGCCTATAGGGGATTGAAACTTATACAAGAAGCTTGGGTAGGACCCAGGAGGCTTCAGTTTTTTGTGTGCCTATAGGGGATTGAAACGACACATAGCCTGTACCGCTATTGTCTATCATCTTACGTTTTTTGTGTGCCTATAGGGGATTGAAACATTACTTACCTTCTTAGAAAAGCTGCTGAAAAAGTAGTTTTTTGTGTGCCTATAGGGGATTGAAACCCTGAAGATATACCAATAATTCTAAATGCAACTAAAAGTTTTTTGTGTGCCTATAGGGGATTGAAACTCATTTTTCTAACAACAATATTTGAATCTAAGCTTGGTTTTTTGTGTGCCTATAGGGGATTGAAACGACTATGGATAGATAAATCATTCATAGCAAAAGAAGAGTTTTTTGTGTGCCTATAGGGGATTGAAACATATGAGAACTTCGTTGTCGTCTGTTGTTGGTTTGATGTTTTTTGTGTGCCTATAGGGGATTGAAACTGAACCTGATGCGATTATAGAAAACGAAGATTTTGCAGTTTTTTGTGTGCCTATAGGGGATTGAAACTACTTCAAGACATAAACCTTGATGCAAAGAAAATACAGTTTTTTGTGTGCCTATAGGGGATTGAAACTCACATTCGATTCCAAAGTGGGTAAGTTTAAATCGCCGTTTTTTGTGTGCCTATAGGGGATTGAAACGGCGTTTCCACACTTTCATATCCTAATTCACAAGCAAGTTTTTTGTGTGCCTATAGGGGATTGAAACTCCTTTCTCTAACCCGGCAACTGAAGAGGAACGTGGCTGTTTTTTGTGTGCCTATAGGGGATTGAAACCTGGCTCCTTTATTCAGCCCGTAAAAAAAATATCAGCGTTTTTTGTGTGCCTATAGGGGATTGAAACTTGAATCTAACCTCTCCTCGGCGTAATATTTTCCTTGTTTTTTGTGTGCCTATAGGGGATTGAAACGTATTAAAACGACCACACATACTCTGAATAGCGCTTAGTTTTTTGTGTGCCTATAGGGGATTGAAACAAGAAAAAGAAGAAGATTTAAAACATCTAAGAGTCTTGTTTTTTATGTGCCTATAGGGGATTGAAACTATTTGGATAGAGCGATGCTACGTCAATTTTGTACACGTTTTTTATGTGCCTATAGGGGATTGAAACTATTTGGATAGAGCGATGCTACGTCAATTTTGTACACGTTTTTTATGTGCCTATAGGGGATTGAAAAGAGTTTTTGTTAGGTTATAGAACACCTACTGAAGTAGGTTACAAGTATGCCACAGTTTATGTGTTCACGATGTAGTGAACTTGTGCAATCCCATTGACAAAATCCATAAATTGTCATATTATATATCTAATATATTTAGATGCAAATAAGCTATTTAGGAGGTGTTAAAATGAGTAATAAGGTTTTGGTATTAATGGTAGGGACTAATCCATTGCCTAATTATGTTGTGGGAAGTTATTTAAAAGAAAATTACGATAAATTTGTATTAATTTACTCAGGAAAAAACAAAGATATTAACCAGAGTAGTACAGCAGACTATGCTGATAAATTAAAAAAACATTTAAATTTAGATAATAATAATTGTACTCTATTACCTCTTAGTAATGTTTCCAATCCTAACGCTATAAGAGATGATTTAAAAGAAAAGTTTCCAAAGGATAACGTTGATGAAGTTCATCTCAATTACACTGGTGGTACAAAAACCATGGCTGTTCATGTATATAATTTTTTAAAAGAAGAGTTTCCAAAGGATAAATTTAATGCCTCTTATTTAGATGCAAGAACTAATGAACTTATATATGATGATAACAGAAAAGGAAGCGTGAATCTAAAAGATGAAATAAAAATAGATATAGATATAAAGACACTCTTGTCGATTCATTTGTATAATATAAAGAAGCTTGAAGTTTATGATACATATACTTATAAACAAAAATTTGCAAATAATTTTGATGATATATCAGAAAAAATAAAAAATGCTATTAACAATGACAGTGGCAAGAAATTTATAGAATGGGTAGATAATACTTTTAGAAAAATTTTTAAAAGAGAGAACAGGTTTTTAGAAAATAATGAGGAATTTCAACAACATGTAAGAACATTAAATGATAGTAATCCATCGCTGATAGTTAAATTTAACAAACTTTCAGAAGAAATTGCAAAATTTAAAGAACAAGATAAACTTGATGATGAATCTTCTCAATCCATAAAGGATGTTTCATTCATATGGGATATTTTAAATGCATTTCCTGAAGATAAAAAAATATTAAAAAATAATGGATTTCCAGACTGTATAGAAGATATAGAAGATATAAAATATACCGTAAAATTTTTAGATGGAATGTGGCTTGAGTGGTATGTTTACAATGAAATAAGAAGTAAATTATGGGAAAAAGGACTACAAGAGGGAAAGCATTTTGGTATATCGTTAGAAGCAAAAAAGGAAAATTCATCTAAATCACCTAACTTTGAATTAGATATTTTTATAATAAATGGTTATCAATTAGTAGGGTTATCAATAACAACTTCAGATAATCAAGGGGCTTGTAAATTAAAAGGTTTTGAAGTTATCCATAGAGTAAGGCAAATAGGTGGTGATGAAAGCGAGGCAATATTAATAACAGGTATGGAACCATCTAAAAAAGACGCTTTGCAAGAAGATTTATCTTTTATGACAGGAACAGCAGAAGATAAGATTGTTGTTTTTGGAGTAGACGATTGGGCAGATATTGGAGATAAAATCTGTGGGGAGGTATTTCAGTGATATTAAGTGCGGTTTTGATTGATACGGTATCAATACAAGAATATGTTTACTCAAGCAATAAATTAAAAGAAAATATTGGTGCATCGTTTTTGGTTGAGAAAATATATAAAGATGTTTTAAAAGAAGCTTTAAAACAAACATTTGGTAAAGATATAGATATTAACGGGTGGAGAATTAAACCTAAACATGTCAGTATAACTCAAGGAAATGATGAAGTTGAGATAGGGTATATAGGTGGTGGCAATGCTTTAGTTTTATTTAAAGATAAAGATAAAACTGTGGAATTTATAAAAAATTACACGAAGCTTCTTTTGATTAAAACTCCAGGTCTGAAAACTGCTTTTGGAGTATCGCATGATTTTGATTTAAATGGTTTTGAAAACTCTATGGAAAATTTACACGAAAATTTAAGAGAGAATAAAAATCAATATTTTCCCAATGTAACACTGCCTAAATATGGTTTTACGCTTGATTGTCCGAGAACCAACGAGAGCGCAGAGACTTTCAAAGACGAAGATAAAAAGTTTATATCATCAGTATCTCGTGCTAAATTAAAATACTCAGATGAAGCAAAAAATGAGATTATAAATAAGATTAAAGAAAAAGATGAGATTATAAAAGATATACTCAAAGATAAGTATACTTTAACAAATGATATTAGAAAATTAGGACAGCAAAAGGGTAAAGACTATATAGCTATTGTATTTATTGATGGTAATAAAATGAGTGAAAAATTTGCTAATTGCAAAAATATCGAAGAATATAGAGAACTATCAATTGGGGTAAAAAATATAACAGAAACTGCTTTCAAAAAAATGATAGAAAAGTTAATATATGAAATTGAAAATAATAAAATTTTTAAAAACGGAGAATTTAAGCTAGAAGAAGAGGGCGGGAAGACTATACTGCCGATAAGGCCTATTGTTTTAGGTGGGGATGACATAACTTTTATTTCAGATTGTAGATTGGGAGTTTGGCTTGCTGAAATATTTATTAAAGAATTTACTAATCAAAATATTGACAACGAACATGGTTTATCTGCATGTGGAGGAATAAGTATTGTAAAAACAAAATATCCATTTTACAGAGCTTATGAATTTGCCGAAGATTTGCTTGAGATGGCCAAAAGGAAATCAAGAGAAGAAGACGGTTCATACATTGACTTTTTTGTTTTCTCATCTGCTTGGAACGGTAGTTTGGAAGACATTCTTACTAAACAATTATCTACTGTAAATGGCAAACTTCATTTTGGACCTTATAAAGTAGATTCGACAAATGATGAAAATGCAATAGATAATTTGAAAAATATTATTAAAGGACTTAAGAATATTCCTAAAAATAAATTGATGAAACTAAGAGAAATTCTATCTGAAGATCAGAGTATTGCAAAAATTTATGTTGAGGAATTAAAAGTTAAAGGAATAGATTTACCACAGATAAATGGAATGCAGTTTCATAAAGATTTATGGCAAGATGAAGAAACACCATATTTTGACGCTATAGAACTTATAGATTTTTATCCTGAGGAGTTGTTATGAAAGTAAAAATAAAATTATTATCATATACGCTAACTGGTTCCGGAGAAGGTGCAGGTATAATAGACAGCGATGTAGTGTTAGATGATTTTGGATTTCCCTATATCCCTTCAAGACGCATAAAAGGTGTATTAAAAGAGAGCTCGCAAGAAGTTTGTGATATGTTAGGCCTAAATTATAACATTGTAGAAAGTGTATTTGGGAAAGATGGTTTTACAGAAGGAAAGGTACACATAGGCAATTTACATATAGATAATTATGAAAATATAAGAAAAGAAATTGAAAACTTAAAAAACGATAAAAAAAGTAGATATAAAATCCATGTAAACCATTACCAAATAGCGTCCTATTATACAACAATGAGACAGCAAACCTCTATAGATGAGAAGAGTGAAATTGCCAAAGAGACCTCACTTAGGACATTTCGAGTTTTAAAACCAGGCTTAGAATTTGAAGGTGAGATTTGTGAGATAACTCCTTTGAGTAAAAAAGAAAAAGCTTTATTGTATTTGGCTGCAACAAATCTAAAAAGAATTGGCACATCAAGAAATCGTGGATTTGGTGAAATAAGCTGCCTTATTGAAGATGTTGATATTAGAGATGTCGATGGTGCTATTCAATGTTTAAATAGAGATGAGGGTATTACAGAAGAAAATAAATTTTCTGATTTAGAAAAATTTAATGCTAATAAAAAAGGAAGTGTAAAAAAACTATCTTACAAAATAACCACATTATCTCCTATTGTACTGGCAAAAGAAGTAGGTGAGCAAAACACAATTAATACAGAAAAATATATACCGTCTACAACCGTAAGAGGTTTATTTGCAAACAAATTCATAAAAGAATTTAATCTAGGCAAAGCTGCTCATCAAGATGAGAATTTTTATAATTTGTTTTTGAAAAATGAAATTATATTTACCCCAGCATATCCATCTAAGGAAAACAAAACTTACTATCCAGCTCTATATTTACATAAAGAGAAGGGAAAAGACGATAATGTAGTATATAACATTTTAGAAAAAAATCCTGATACCACGAAAACAAAACCATTGAAGAAAATGATTTGTTACCTTAACGACAACGAAGGGATATATGCTTATGATGTATCAACAACGTTTTATTTTCACAATGCAAGGGATAGAGAAAAAGGACATAGCGTAGGAGAGGAAATCTTTTATTATGAGGCAGTAAACGAAGGGGAAGAATTTGAAGGGTTTATCATAGGTGATGAGGGTTACCTTGAAGAAATAAAAAAAATATATGGCGAGAAGTTTACTTCTTTTATCGGTAGATCAAAAAGTGCACAATATGGCCTGGTAAATATAGAATTTGGCGTCCCAAGAGATATAGAAGATTTAAAAGATATGGAATATGAGTTTATTATAGCAGCAACCTCTCCTATTATTTTATATAACGAATCGGGATTTTCTGATATATCTATAAAGGCATTAAAACATTATTTAGGAAAACATTTTGGTTGCAATATTGACAATGTTGGTGTAGAAAAAATCGTTGCAAGAACTGAATATGTTGAAAACTTTGTTGGTATTTGGGGAATGAAAAATGCTCGTGAATTAGCTTATTCACCAGGTTCAGCATTTAAGATAAAAATAAGTGAATGCAATGATTTAAAAGAAAAGTTAAATAATCTTTCAAAATATGGTTTTGGTGAAAAAACAGAATTGGGATTTGGAACGGTGAAGTTATATTTTTCTTTAAAAGAAGAATATGATATTGAACATAATGACAACGATAACGCTAAAGGACTAACCTCTCCAAAATATTCAAAGGCTATTTTAGAAAAAATAATAAAGCAAAAAGCAGAGGAAGTTTTAAAATTTGAGGCTTCTAAACAAGCAAAGGAAAATTCTGATTTAGGCATCTCAAACCATCTAATAGGGCGGCTTGAAGGAATGCTGTTTGAAACGAGTGGATTTAATGATAATGATTGGGAAAATAAGTTAAAAAGTCTGGAAAACAAACCTGCCGGTGAAACTCTAAAAAGTATAGATTTATGGGATGATTTATTTAAATTAGATATTCATGATAAATATAAAAATAAGTTTTATAACAAGTCACTTTATACCGACCTATTAGAAGATATAAAAAGATTAGGTCTACAACAGGATAATTTTGAGTTATCAAAAGTATACTGGATTAGTTTCTTTAGATATTTAAGATTATTTAAAAGATTATTTAAAAAGCATGCAGGAGATAAAAATGGTTGACAATACTAAACTTGCAAGCGTGATTGTTATAAAGGGTATTTTAGAAAACGTTTCACCTTTTGTAATTGGAACAGGCAAGGGTGATATTATTGATATAGAAATTATAAAGGATGAGAATGGAAATCCTTATATTCCAGCTACTTCTTTTGTGGGAGCACTGAGGCATTTTATTAAAAGAAATTATAAAGAAGGGGACAAAAACGCATGGGAATATTTTTGGGGTTCTGAAACAAATGACAATAAAGGTACTCAAAGCCATTTTATTGTTAGCGACTTGAGATTGAGAAACGATAAAAGCACAAACTTTATTGCCGTTAGGGACGGCGTAGCAATAGATGAAAAAACGGGAATTGCAAAGAATCAAGCAAAATATGACTATGAAATAGTTAATAAGGATTTAGAATTTGAATTGAAAGCTGAGATTAAAATAAGAGAAGGTTTCAAAGACAAGGAAAATGACATCTTAA
>Ga0080003_1001241_pt1 | contig 13933 bp, 14 predicted proteins | sample JossMetagenome_FD_69206 | JGI IMG/M metagenome (GOLD analysis project Ga0080003, IMG submission 69206) | Hot spring microbial communities from Joseph's Coat, Yellowstone National Park, USA - JC2_E (SPADES assembly) (version 2) | ecosystem: Environmental > Aquatic > Thermal springs > Hot (42-90C)... | reverse complement strand
CCAAAAAGAATTAACCAAATTACCAGGTTACCAGATAACAAGCGGAATAGGCGATGCAGTGATTCCCGCCTCGCCTTAACATGCTGAAACTCATAATTTTCTTACTAATTGGGCGGATGAACTTCATTGTTTTATGATGAGCTGTAATCAATAAATATTCCCTAGCAAGGAGGCCCAATTTTTCTCGTCCATTAATTTCATGATGAGGGTTTATACGCATGGGGGAAACCTCGCCATTTATGGCGGGGATGGGGGAAATACTTTAAATATTTGATGTTCCTATTTTTCTGTTGCCCATCGTGGGGTTTAGGTTCAGAGCATATACTGACGGACAGACGCTGGGGGCGTTAAAAGCCCAATTAAGATTAGCCTCGGAGATCTACAACACCCTACGATGGGCAGACACGCACTTCTACCATGAAGATGATAGGGGATTAAGCGAGAATGAGTTGAGGCAACTAGCCCTCGACTTGAGGAAACAAGATGAGGAATACCAACAATTATACTCACAAGTAGTCCAACAAGTCGCCGACAGATATTATGAGGCTAGGAAGCGCTTTTTCGATGGGCTTGCAAGATTCCCGAAAGAGAAGAAAACCCATAAGTACTACTCCCTAGTTTATCCGCAAAGCGGTTGGAGGATATTAGCTAGGGAAATTAGAACGAGTGGGAATAAGAGGCTCATGTTGAGGTTATCAAGTCTAGGCGTGTTTAAATTAATCGTTCATAGGGACTTTCCACTAGAGAAAGTTAAACGCGTGGCTGTGAAAATAACTAGGAGCGGAAAAGTGTATGTCTCATTCATTGTTGAAAACCATGAATTCCCAAAATTACCAGAAACCGGGAAGGCGGTGGGGATCGATGTTGGGGTGGAGAAGTTGCTAGTGACATCGGACGGTGAGTTCTTCCCCAACTTGAGACCCTACAGGAAAGCCCTAAACAAGGTGAAGAGGCTCCACAAAGCCCTATCTAGGAAGAAATTTCTGTCCCATAATTGGTTCAAGGCGAAGATGAAGTTAGCGAGGGCTTATGAGCATTTGGCGAATCTGAGGAGGGACTTGTACATGAAGTTGGGCAAATACTTTGCAGAGCATTATGATGCTGTGGTTATGGAGGATATCTCCGTTAAGCAGCTTATTGGTAGGGGGAATAGGGGGCTTAGGAGGAGCCTTCAAGACGCTGCCTTCGGCATGATGCGTACAATAATAAGGTACCAGTTGGGGAAGTATGGGAAGAAGGTGGTTTTAGTGGATCCTAGGGACTCCTCGAAGACGTGCGCCAAGTGTGGATATGTGAAGGACTTAGCGTTGAGTGATAGGGTTTTCGAGTGCCCAGTCTGCGGTTGGAGGGCTGATAGGGACTATAATTCCTCTCTAAATCATTTGAAGCATGCAGGGTGGGTGCCGCCCATAGTGCCCGTGATCCGCCCACTACCCATAATGATGGGCAAGGCGGGGCGGGGAAGCGGGAAGCCCCATGAGGACGGGAGCAGTTCACGGATAGGGGGCTAATATTTAAAAATGCCTTATGGAAATGAGCATAATGCAGAAAGCAAACGAGGAGCAACAGCCCTTGAGGTTCTTGAATAAAATGTTAAACAAGCAAGTAGTTGTGAAGCTGAAGACTGGAAAAATATTACGAGGTTCCCTTAATTCATTTGATTATTGCATGAATATAGTGGTTAATGATGCTGAGGAGCTCGATTACCGCAGCGATGAAGTTATAGTAAAGTATGGAAAGGTTTTGATAAGGGGAAATCAAGTGCTATATATTTCAGCGAGGGATCTATTGGTGGGGTGAAATGAGGAACATAATAGTTTCTCATATAGATAGAAAACCAGTTGAGGAGCAGCCTGTAGAACTTGTTGAGAGAAAGGGCCTAGGTCATCCTGATTATATATCGGACGCCGTTTCCGAAGCCGCTAGTAGGGAATTATCCAAGTATTACTTAAAGGAGTTCGGAACAATTCTACACCATAATTTAGATAAAGTATTGCTAGTTGGGGGTCAAGCCTCACCTAAGTTTGGAGGCGGCGATGTGATACATCCAATATATATCCACGTCGCCGGTCGAGCCACCACAGAGGTAAAGACAAGCAGTGGAACAATTAAAATTCCGATTGGTCCAATAATTCTCTCTGCCTCTAAGAAATTCATTAAAAATAACTTCAGATTCCTTGATCCGGATAAGCATATAGTGGTCAATTACTCTATTGGACCGGGATCCGCCGACTTGGTTGGTGTCTATGAGTTGGGAACACACTCAGCGGTTCCATTAGCGAACGATACATCGATAGGAGTTGGCTTTGCGCCCTTTTCGGTGACGGAGAGGTTAGCGATGGAATCAGAGCGGCTACTTAATTCACGTGAATTCAAGCTAAAGTACCCAGAGGTTGGTGAGGATATTAAGGTAATGGCGTTGAGGCAAGGAAAATCCATTAAGATAACTATAGCTGCTGCCTTCATATCATCACTGGTTAAGGATAAGGATCATTACTTGAGCATTAAGGAGGAGGTAAAGCGGCGAGTAGAGGACTTGGCTTCGAAGATAGCTCCCGGCTTTGATACATCCATCTTCATTAATACCGCAGATAAGCCTGAGAATGGCATTTATTACATAACTGTTACGGGCACATCGGCCGAGCATGGGGATGATGGCATGACAGGGAGAGGCAATAGGGCTAATGGCTTGATCACGCCAATGAGGCCCATGACCATGGAAGCCGCCGCCGGCAAGAATCCGGTTAATCATATTGGCAAGATATATAACGTATTTGCGCCCCTCGTTGCCAACAGGATATATAAGGAGGTGACGGGCATTAAGGAGGTTTATGTTTACTTGCTTAGCCAGATAGGTAAGCCCATTGACCAGCCATTAATTGCCAATGTCGAGGTCATTCCAGAGAAGGAATTGACCAATAATATGAAGCAAGACGCGCAATCAATAATGGATGAGGAGTTAAGTAGGATAACCAGGATAGCCGAGTTAATACTTAATGAGGAGGCAACGCTTTACTAAATGCTTCTCGCGGCTATAATCTTCGTCTCCTATATTCATTAATTATGTCCTCCATAAAGTCATGATTGACCTCGCCCTCCAAATTGCTGCGCATATTATTTAGGGCCTTAATTACGGCGTCCCTAGATATTAACTTGACATCGCCGATGTCCCACACCAATACATCCTTTAGGGGGATTGGGTTTATTCCCAACTTGAAGAACGTCTTTAATCCACCTATGCTTGCGTCCTCGCTTATTATTATGGTGTTTGCCCCGAGATCAAGTAACCTGGATATATTCATCATTGATAAGTGGTAAAGGGTCGTCATGGGATAGAATCCCCTCCTAAATGCATCTATAACCTCATCCTCGTTTTGAGCCTTAATAGCTATGCCGATGCTGCCTGTAGCTATGTTAATCACATGCTCCTCGAGTTGCCTTAATTTATTGGTTAAATCCATGTTTTTACTTATCTCAGCCGCCAAGTCTTGCTCTAAGTAAGTAATTCTAGTTCTAAGCGTGGAGTCGCCGCTGGGGCTTCTAATTATGGCTCTTTCCAATTCCTCCTTTAATTCCTTGTTTTCCCTCCGTAGTCTCTCCACCTCTTTCTCCAGTGCCTCTATGTACTCTAGGTGATTATCGACCTTATCTTCCTGCTTATCCTTTATAACTATGACCTTTACATTATTATTGGTTTGCTCCTTCTTCAGCGCCTCATTAAGGGCTTGATTTATGGGGATGCCCTTTATCACTAGTTCCTTAACGTGATCCAGAGATAATCCTATGGCCCTCCTCTTTACCTCATCTTCGACTTTATCCAACTTTGGCTTCACGCTCATGTATGCTTTATATGCAGCCGCCAATGCGTCTCGTTGATGAGGAGTGGATACCTTGATTCCATGTTGCCTCGCCAGGTTAGTGGCTATATCCGTCTTTTCATCAATGGATAAATCATTCTCTGGGTAATAAAGAATGGAATTAACCATTGCGGCCAGCTTCTTAACGTACTCCGAGGGCTTACTGACGTCGGTAGCTATTATTATGGGCGATCCATATCTATATACCATCCTCAATAATGCGCTTCTACTTAGGTTTCTCCCGCTATATAGCCGCAATATGTTTCCTCTCAAGTCCATGATGGCGACTCCGGCGACTATGCCTGGATCAACGCCAATGATTAGTTTCCTATCGTGGCTAGGCACCGTTGCTCCCTCAAACCTAAAGGAGTCTAATAGGGCCGACTCTATCCTTACCTCAACATCCAATCCCTTATAGGGCTTCACTATTCTTCTCACAACTGATTTCTCGGCATACACTACGAAAACCGATGATCTGATTCCCTCGCGTTCCCTATAGAATAAATCATAATCTAGGCCCCCCTTATCCAGCGCTTCCTTTATGACTTCCGTTAAGCTCTTGATCCGTAGCGAAACATTTCTTTCATATCTATTCCTGCTTTGTCCGCCCGGCGTCGTCGATATCTTAGCTTTAACTATTATGTGGGTCTCATCCTCATATAATTTAATAGCTGTGCCGACTCCCATGATTAATAATCGAGCCGCTGCCTCGGCTGTCTGAAGCGGCGATAATTTTGATACATTTATTCCCAAGTGCTCCTTAACTAGGTGCTCCATGGACTTCTCAGAGCCATCGCTGAGCCTCGTGACTTGAATTATGGATACATCAAATGGTAATGCGGCCATTTTCCGTATTAAGTGGGGAGCCATCTCTAATAATTCCCTTACATTATCTATGGCTAGCCTCTTTATACGATACTTCCGCATTACTCTATATAGGCCCCACTCATCCGCTGTGCCGCTCTCTATGAGGCCTTTATCGCTTGCAACAACGTACGCGAACTCGCCCCCATTTATGTCAATGCCCATCACCAGAGAGTCGGCCACATGTTAACTATGTATAGAGGTTAAAAACGCTTTGTTGATAGAGTGACCCTCGTAAAGAGAGGATGCTGAATCTCAAGCGATCTAAAGGGTTGGAGAGAAGGTCGACTAAGTCCAGTGTGAATTGAATAAAAATAGAGTCCAACTTCCAAAAGATAGCTTTGAGGCAAGTTAAGATGAACATAGCCGGAGCAATTATTACTGGAGCCCGATTAATTAAAAATATGCAACCAGATAGGAGAGTGCCAGCTCGCTTATTGATCATGCCATTTCGAGGATTAATGGAGAAACCCGCTTCCTCATTTATCAGGGATTATATTAAAGAGGAAGATAATGTATTGGATGTGGGCAGTGGTCCTGGCTTCTTCACCGTTAAAATAGCTAAGAAAGTTGGTCCTCAGGGCAGGGTTTATGCAGTTGATGCTGATGCGCATTCCATAGACATTCTTTTGAGGAGAATTAAGGAATTATCGTTATCCAATCTGACCTCCTCCCCGCCATTTGGCGAGAGTTCCCCGGGGTCTTGGGGGTTACGCCCCATTAATGGGCGCTACTCGATTATGATCCACTATAAACGACAAAGGCTTCTTTATCGTCGAGATCACTATGCCGGTAGCCTTCTTCAAGATATTCAACGCACCATTCAAGTCGGAATGAAGCTTATGCCCCAAGGGACAATTAACTACTCCCCTCGGCCCCCTCTCGACTTGAACGCCATGATAAGCACAGATACGTGAGGTATTATACTCAATGACCTCAAACACCCTCATACCATACTCCTGAGCCTTCAGTTCTATGACCTCCATCAACTCACGATAAGGCCACAAGTTCACGGTGAAGTTATTGCCCTTTTGCTGAGCAATGTTGAAGGGGTAGCCGAGGTAGACTCCCTCCGTGGAAGAATTCCTGTCTCCTCTCGTAGTTGATCTCATTAAAGAGTTTAGCAGAGGTGTCGGCTAGTCTCCTCAGCTTCCTTTCCTGGAAGCCGTTTGGTAGGAGGCGAACCACATTAGTCCTCCTATTATTGAATTCGATTTCTTTGATGCCCCCTCCCGGTATTGCGGGGTCGGCCTCCGCTCCTCATTCAAGGAATTGACCGGGGGAGGGCATCCTGAAGAGATGTTTAGGCTTAAAAAAACTTTTCTATAAGGGGGTTATCCATCCCCGGCCCTGAAGGGCGAGGCTTTCCGCCCCCTTAACCCCCATTTTGGTAACTCCCATTATTGCCTCTGCCGATGACTTATCCTTCATCAGTGATGAGGCAATTGATGTGGTTTTCTCTAATAAGACGCTATGTTGCATTAGGGATCACTTAAGGTCAATTAATGAGATCATTAGGGTCATGAAAAAAGATGGTATTGCATACATGAGCGTATCCCGGCCGGCTTTGGACCCCCTCTCTGTGGATTCAGGGGAATGGTCTCTCTTGTTATCTAAGTTTCAAGTAATTAGGAAGGGGTCTTCATTAACCAGCAGATGGGCAATAGTTAAGAAGCTAAACTAATGGCGTAATTCTTAGTATCCTACGAAAAGCATTAATTTGCCTAAAGGCTATAACGAAATATGAACAATGAAAAGCTCAGGATTAAGTATGAGGAGTGGAAGAGGGAGTTTCTGATTCCATTGCTGAATAAGATGCCGGAGCAGCGAAAATTCGAGACGTTATATGGAACTAAGATAAGGAATCTATACACGCCGTTGGATTGGAGCGGGGATTACTTGATGGAGCTTGGATTTCCCGGCCAGCATCCATATACGAGGGGCATTTACCCTAATATGTATAGACATAGATTATGGACATTCAGGCAGTACTCCGGCTTCGGGAGTCCCGAGGACACTAATGCTAGGTATAGGTTTCTATTGAGTCAGGGACAGACTGGACTAAGCGTTGCTTTTGATTTGCCCACGCAATTAGGCTTGGATCCTGATGATCAATTAGCCTATCCAGAGGTAGGTAAGGTAGGGGTCTCAGTTCCGGAGGTTGAGTCAATGAATATTTTGTTCAGGGATATAGATCAGGGAAAGATAAGCACATCAATGACCATAAACGCAACATCAGCGGAATTGCTCTCCATGTATATCGTGGTCGCCGAGTCTCGTGGCATCGATGCGGCTATTTTGGATGGCACTGTACAAAACGATATATTAAAGGAATTCATTGCCCGTAACTTATACGTATATCCACCGCTTCACTCAATGAGGTACGCCACAGACCTAATAGCGTACACGGCTAAGTACTTGCCTAAGTGGCATCCCATAAGCATAAGTGGATACCACTTTAGGGAGGCTGGCGCCACCTCGGTTCAAGAAATAGCGTTTACATTAGCGGATGCAATAGAGTACGTTAAATGGACTAATGAGCGAAGTAAGGTATCCATAGACGAGTTTGCCCCGAAATTATCGTTCTTCTTCGCGGCCACAACTAATCTATTTGAGGAGATAGCTAAGTTCAGGGCGGTTAGGCGAATGTGGAGTAGAATAATGAGGGATAAATTCAACGCCGCAAATCCGGAGTCAATGAGAATGAAGTTCCACGTACAAACCTCAGGGGCGGCGCTTACAGCCCAGCAGCCCGAGGTTAACATAATTAGGACAACTATACAGGCATTAGCGGCAGTACTAGGCGGTTGTCAGTCTCTTCATGTCAATTCATTTGATGAAGCATTGGCGCTGCCCACGGAGAAATCGGTGGAGTTATCGCTTAGGGTACAGCAAGTGATAGCATATGAGAGTGGTGTAATCGACACGGTTGATCCCTTAGGTGGTTCATACTATATTGAGTGGTTAACTGATGATATTGAGGAGAAGGCGTGGAAAATAATCGAGCAGATAGATAAGTTGGGGGGAGCCGTGAGGGCAGTTGAGTTAGGGTATCCCCAGCGGGAGATAGCTGCCTCTGCTTATGAATATCAAAAGAAGGTGGATAGCGGGGAATTACCGTTGATCGGAGTTAACATGTATAGAAAAGACGAGAGGACGAGGATGGAGCTGCATAAGGTTGATCCCGAATCCAGGAAAAGAAGCATAGATCGCGTTAAGAGAGTAAGAGAGAATAGGGATGCAGAGAAGTGGGGACGTAGCTTGGAGGAGCTCCGTAGATTAGCTAATAACGATGAGGTAAATATTTTCCCTGGAATACTGAACGCGATTAGGGCTAAGGCTACTGTGGGTGAAGTGAGCAAAGTGCTTCGTGAGGAGTGGGGTGAATATAAGCCAGAGCCGATTTTCTAGGGAACCTACGAAAGTATTCCCTTCCGGATTCGGAACGTTTTCTTTCAACCAAAAGAGGGTGAAACATAGTGCCTTAACATGATTGTTTTATCAGAGAGAAAATTATCTCCTTGCTTAAGCGTTAAACTGAGAGCGTGAGTTTAACGCTCTTGACACCTGATTGTCTGGGGAGTTCAAATCCCCGCGGCGGCACCTTAACTACATTTGCTAATAATTTCGGACAGTTTTCTCGATAAGAATAACTACCAAAAGAGTAAGGATTTGGTAACAATAATTAATACAAATGTATGTTTAAGCTTTTATCTTTCCCCGAAACGATACTTATACGTCTCTATCCTACTCCTTAAATTGTCAACCAACATTTTAGTCTCAAAGCTTATACTCTTCCCCTCCATAGTCTCCTCAGCCCTTGCCAGATACTCCTTAGCCCTCAAGTAAAGGTCCTTATTATCATAAGCTACAGCATTCTGTAAATACATCATGCCTAGCATGGCCAACTGCTTAATATATTCCTCACCCTTAACAAACTTGAGATTAACCTCAAAGCTCCTTATGTATTTTTCATCAATAGGCTGCCCACTATCTGGCAAGATTATAATTGATCTCCTTTTCATGAAGGGAGTGACAAGATTGCGACTCTGAAGATATTTCCAAAAGTATGTTACTGAGATTCCAAATACTACTATTGGAATTATTGTACTAAGGGTATTAGCTAGAGTTACATTGTGTAATAAATAGTAAGGGATCGAAAACGACACTACAATAGCTATTGCTCCAGGTAAACCTATAAACAGCAATGCTAAACCAAGCCATTCCAAAAAAGATAACTTTCCCTCCATAACTCTTCCCTTAGTTAAATCCATTTATAAAGAATAGCTAAAATCGCTAAAAGCAGTAAAGCAGCTGGTATCAGTGTCTGCAGCGTTGTTATGAATTGTCCTAAGTTATTACCTGAACTACTTCCCCCGCCTGCAGCTAATGCTACTAAATTTCCTATACCGCTGAGTAAGCTTGGCATTAATGATATAATAATGAATATAGTTAGAGCTTTCCTCATTTTCACTCCTAATCTTAGCTCTTTTTAAAAAGCTCAGTTGAATTAACTCCCCAGTTTACTGAAGAAAAATTCAAAGTTACATTATATTAAACTATAGAAGTGGCCTTCCTTTCATTGGGGTATCTGTTATGTAAGTTCTGCCATACGTAAGGATCACGGAGAACGTATCTTCTATTACCTTTTGTATATTATCTCTATCTCCTTTCCATACTAGATTACCATTATTATCAACATCGATATTTATTTTAACTCCGTTTCTTTTAATTTCAGGTATCGCGGCTTTCATCTTGTTTTCAAAATCACTATACTTCTTATTTTTATTTAGTAGTTCATTTATAAAACGTTTATCTAAAACCCTTCCATATTTCGATGCTATATTTTTTATGATTTGATTACGTCTATCAGCATCTATCTGATCAAGGTCGAACCCAAAATTCCTTATAAATTGAGTGACATGGTTATTTTTTAATATTTGATTTACTATTTCTCTTCCTTCTTCTTGAATCATTAGAATCCTTTGGTAGTTTTTATACGATTGTTTCTCATCTGGTATAAATATTGTTTCATTACTTTTTTCTCCATAAAAGAAGAAATCATAAAGGTCATCTATGACTATTTTGTCTTTGAGTTCTGTGACATTACCTATAGTTTTTTTATCACTAAAAGCTAGAAGATATTTTTTAAACCCTTTTCTACCTTCTAGCTGGTATTTAGGTAAAACCCTAGCGTAGCCTATTACATAATTTTGCTTATTCTCTTCTACCATAGTATAAATTATCATGAATTTAGGGCTACCTTTTTTCATGAAGTCCTTTATACCCACTGTGTAAAAGTTAACGTTATCGGGATCCCAGACTGGCTGAAGTAATGCGTTAAGTTGCCTTTTGACCTCTTCTGTATCTTCAGGCGTCTGGCTGTCAACATCCGGTCTTCTTATGATATCGTCTTGGTTCTTAGACGATATATCATTGCAATTTTTGAAAAAGGTTTGATTAAACCACTCTATCGTCTGGTCTGCTAGTTTAATATCAAGGAATTCGTACCCTGATTTGTATATTCTTCCCAGATAAACATTTAAACCTGATTTCTTTATCTTATCACAGAGTTCTGGCTGGATTTTGAGACTGGGCATCTTTTTGATTTTTTACTTGTATTATAAATGGTTTTCTATGGGTTGTTTAGTTATACCTTTCGTATCTTTAAACCCAATTAGTATGAGGTGATCGTAATACCAATCGATCACGTATTCAGAAAACTTGGGTTTTTCAAACTCTTTCTCTTTTTCCATAATAATATAAAGTGTTTTATCCTCGCTTTGTAAGACGAAAATATGGTATTTTAACCGTAAGTAGGGGTTTATGACGATTAACGAGCCTTCTACGTATACAGTGCTTATTATAGCTAGAGTAATAGAATATAGTAGCAGGAGAGTTAACGAAGAATAATCTATTATAAAAGGAAATATTGATGCTAAGATGAAGCCTATTAATTGGTTATCTAAAGTATCTTTTATAGTATAATTCCTGGTATTTATTTCAATATAATGTTTGTCGGGGGTTATATGAATATCTCGTTGGATTTTCTTATTAACAAGATCTTCCTTTATTGAATGGAGGGACATATATACGTAGAGGTTCGGCAACATAAATACGGCCAGAAATATTATTAGAGCCAGAATCCCGCTTTCAGGGAAAATAGCTGGAAATTTAGTATGGAAAAAATCATTCAATTGAATAATATAATTATCAACGTTAAGATATGCATTTGCAACGATATATGCAATGGGTAAAGAGAACGCTTGCCAAAATAGGAAGTAAGTTTTATTCATAAGTAATCCCCACCCAATATATCGTAGATTACTATATTTAAATTATAACAAAGCAGTTCATTGTCTAATTAGACTTTCGGTCTCCTTCATAAAACTTGATAGAAAACTTTATTAGCCTAGTTGTTATATCAATTACACGTGTGAGGGGAAATGAGTGAAGAAGTACAACAGGAAAAGAAAAAGTATAAGTATAAGGAGCTTCACACAGACGAGAACACTTATAAGAAAATAAAGGAGCTAGCAATGTTGACAAAGAGTCATATGACAACAGTAATTCGTCAGTCCGTCGACATCTATTACAACATGGTGAAGAGACCGAGGGAAAAAAGTAACATGCCCGACATCAATAAGATTGCATGGTATATATATAAGTTTGCACAGAGTGTCGGACAGCTGAAGGCAGAGTGCTCGGAGGAAAACTTTAACCATTTAATGAAGAACCTTGAGGATTTGAAAACAAGACTAGGAGTTGACACTGATTACTTTGCGGGAATAATCAAGAAGTTCTATGATTTCGGTTGCAGTAAAAATACATCCACATACGTTGATATTAACGACAATGCAAAATTGATTATCACAACATTGTTAGAAAGATTAATGGAGAATAGCCAAGAGAAGTCAGAAGAAAAAGCTTAAGATTTCAACTTTTTCAGTTTCTCTTCCCTCTTCTTCAGGTACTCTTTAGCCCTTTCTCTTTCTTCTTCTATCTTTTCTCGTACTTTTTCTTTTATATACTCTTCTGCATTTTGGATGTCCTCATACATTCTCAGGATGTCTTCTTCATCAAAGGTAATGTTAAGCGTGAGAGTTACCGTGTATTTTTTCTTTCCGTTTTGTTCATAACTTCTAGTCGTAATATTGTACGTAGTGTAGTCACTGAATTCACCGAGAAATCGATGGATGACCCACCTTCTACTCATTTCAAGTGTTCTTTCTACTCCGTGTAAAAATCCTAAAATTATTGCTCTTTTACGTAAATTTTCAACTACGTTTTCATTGTTCATGTAAAAAAGATTCTCGCAGGAATATATAAATATGTTTTCCGCAATGTTATTATTTTTACTCTTATAATAATAGTTGGCTTGGATTAAAATATATAAACGTGGGAAACAAGAGATTCCGTGAGCAGATATGAAGAAAATAGAACTAATACTACCGGATCCCGTAGTTGACAAACTGAATAAAATCGCTGAGGAGAGGAAAGTGACAGTTACCGATGTTATACAGGTTGCATTAACGGAATTCATTGAAAGAGAAGAGGTGAGTTAAGTTGGCGAAGCTAAACAAGCAACTGACGAAAATTGTAGACGAACTTCTACAGGGCGTAGACGACGCGGAAATAAGGATAACAGTACCTCAGTCTTTAACAATCATTGCAATGGGCTATCAAACGGGAAATGTAGACGACAACGAGGTAAAGAAAGATATCAGGGAGGTCGTCGAGTTGGCTTTTGAGGTCAGGGGTTACGACGTCCACGACGAGAATGTAAAGAAGGAAATAGACGACTACGTAGAGAAAATCTTCAATAATATAAGGATGACTACACTTACAGGAAGGCTTCAAAACAAGTATTTTAAGATGAGATAAAGTCAATTTCTGCTTTTTTTCATGAAACGTGATTGTAACGGTGCACAATTTTTATAAGCTGAGAGTCATATTCTCTTCTTGAAGGCGAGAGAGAATGAAAGGACACGGATACAGGAAGACAGCAGAGAACATGATAAGCAAGTATTCGACGAAGTATAACGGTACCATCTTCGGCCAACTCATCACTAACATGCAGGGTGTAGCAACTGCAAGATATCAAGCAATCATACCAGAATTTACCACTATTAGGGATCTAGTTGAGCCAATCCTTGCGGAGTATGGTATAGCCGGCCCTCAGAAAGCAGGCTATTTAGCATTTGCGTTTGCATTAACAAGACACGCTAACAGGAACTCAGGAGAGTCATTGCAGAACATTGCTTCAGGAATGGTGTCATATTACGCAACTGCATACGGCTTAAACCCAACTATCCTGAACGCCATCGTAAACGTTGTAACAGGAGCAGTACAGTACTACTGAGCCTAGTCGTAAAGTTTATTTCTTTTTTTTCGTCTATTTCTTCTCATGAAAAGGATCTGTCTTGTTTCTCCTAGGGCTAACAGTCTGAAAAACATCGTTCACGATATAGAAGCAGTCCTACTTTCTCATAAGATGCACTTCCTCGAAGTGACGGGGTACGAGAGCAACCAGCAACTATACGAGAAGTGTGAGAAAGTCGTCTACGTTAACGCTTTAACTCCAACTTGGACGAGACATGTTGTCGTAAACCTGCTGAAGTTAACGCAAATGAGACCTCACGTGCCGTCCTTGTTCTACTTCACACTCGATGGGGACATGATCAAGGAAATGACACCCGAATGGTATCTTGATTATGAGAACTACGTAGCGAATTCAAACGCTTCCAGAGAGAGGGCTGAAAGAGCAGGACTTACGGTGAAAGGAGTCGTTTATCATGGTATCATCCCCGAGCAGATAAAGAGCGTTCTCAGTCTGAATAACAGCTTCCGTGATTTCCTCAAAGAGAAATATGGAGACAAGATAATCTTCGGTATTAACGAAAGCGACCTGGAGAGGAAGGGCTGGAAACTGTTTATGAAGGCGTGGGAAAAGGCTTCTCAGGAGGCTGACAACATTCTACTCTACGCGTTAACAAACTACGACCTTTCCGACTACGTCCAAACGCTCGGCAATATATACGTCGACCCTTCGTATGGTAAGATGAGCAGAATCGAAGTTTTACAGAAAATGAACGCGGTTGATGTTGGCATAGTACCTTCTCTTGCAGAGGGCTTCGGTATGCCGTTGTTGGAGTTCAATGCCTTCGGTACGCCAGTGATTCACGGTGACTTCCCCCCGCTTAGCGAGATCG
>Ga0080003_1001240_pt1 | contig 13952 bp, 13 predicted proteins | sample JossMetagenome_FD_69206 | JGI IMG/M metagenome (GOLD analysis project Ga0080003, IMG submission 69206) | Hot spring microbial communities from Joseph's Coat, Yellowstone National Park, USA - JC2_E (SPADES assembly) (version 2) | ecosystem: Environmental > Aquatic > Thermal springs > Hot (42-90C)... | reverse complement strand
CAGGCCCCTCCCGGCTATGTCGGGGGCTGATCCGTGGACAGGCTCGAAGAGCGCCATGGAGTCGCCTATGTTGGCGGAGGGCGCCATCCCGAGCCCCCCGACCACCTGCGCGGCCTCGTCCGACAGGATATCGCCGTAGACGTTCATGGTGAGCAGGACGTCGAACGAGAGCGGGTCCCTCACTATCGCCATGGCCGCGGCGTCGACGTACATCTCCCTGTACGAGACGCCGGGGTGGGACGAGGCCACCTCCCTCGCGACGCGGCTGAAGAGGCCGTCGGTCTTCTGCATGACGTTGGATTTGTGGACTATCGTCACGTGCCTCCTGCGCCTCTCGGCCTCCCTGAACGCGTACTCCGCTATCCTCCTGGAGGCGCGCTCGGTGACCACCTTGAGCGCGACTGCGGCGCCGGGCAGCTCGAACTCGTACCCCTTGTAGAGGTCCTCGGTGTTCTCCCTCACTATGAGCATGTCGACGCCGTCGACGAGGGGGCGGACGCCGGGGTAGACCTTGGCGGGGCGCAGGTTCGCGTAGAGGTCGAACATCTGCCTCAGGCGCACTATGACGTCCTTCGCGGTCTCCCCGACCGGGCCCTTGAGGGCGGCGTCCGACGACCTTATGCCCTCCACGGTCTCGTCCGGCAGGGCCTGGCCGACCTCGGCCAGGGCGGAATCGCCGGCGGCTAGCTCGCGGAACTCCACCGAGAAGCCGTGGACGTCCCCAGCGCGCTCGACCGCGGACAGCGCCACCGGCACTACCTCGGGACCTATCCCGTCCCCCTTCATCACCGCTATCCTGTACGCGCACATCCCTGGCCGACCTCTTCCAGAGGATCTTATTTATTCCGTCCACCATCGCGTCGACGCTCGCCATCACTATGTCGGGCCCCACGGACCTCGCGGACGACACGTTGCCGGCGTCGTCCTCCAGCCTGACCACGACCTCGCCCAGCGCGTCGGAGCCGCCGGTTATCGCCTCCAGCCTGTACTCGACGAGGCGCACCTCGGCCACCTCCCTCACGACCGACTGCAGCGCGCGGAGCGCCGCGTCCACGGGGCCGACGCCCGTGCTCGACGCGTCGACGTCGCGGCCCCCCAGCCTGACCCTGACGGACGCCGTGGGGCTGATGCCCATGCCGGTGACCACCACGAGCCCCCTCAGGGAGAGGGTCGCGGCCTCCGCCGGCAGCCTGCCCACCACGCTCCTCGCTATCGCCAGGAGGTCCGCATCGGTGACCTTCTTGCCCAGGTCGCCCAGGCGCTTCACCTCCGCGACTATCTGGCGCAGCTGATCGTCGCTGACGTCTATCCCGTACTCCCTCAGCATCGCCTCTATGCCGTGGCTCCCCGCGTGCTTCCCCGCCACGAAGAACCTCCTCCTGCCCACCGTCTCGGGGCTTATCGGCTCGTACGTCGACGGCATCTCCAGGACCCCGTGGACGTGTATGCCCGACTCGTGGCCGAACGCGTTCTCCCCCACTATCGCCTTGTTGGGCGGTGGATATATCCCGGTGAGCCTCGCCACGAGGCGCGAGGTCTCGTATATCAGCTCCGGCCTTATGCCGAGCTTCCTCCCGTAGAGGAACTTCAGGGCCAGCGCCACCTCCTCGAGCGCCGCGTTCCCGGCCCTCTCGCCTATCCCGTTGATCGTCGCGTGGAACTGGCCGGCGCCCGCGAGCACGCCGGCGATGCTGTTGGCGACCGCGAGGCCGAAGTCGTCGTGGCAGTGCACGCTCACGAGCTTGCCCGGGGCCGCCTGCGCGGCGAGCCTGACGAGCTCGGCCATCCTCTCGGGGGTGGCCACGCCCACCGTGTCGGGCACGTCTATCACGTCGGCGCCGGCGCGCGAGACCGCCGAGAAGACCTCGCGCAGGAATGCCGGGTCGCTCCTGGTCGCGTCCTCGGCCGAGAACTCCACCTCGACGCCGTGGGACTTGGCGTACTCGACCGCTGACACGGCGCTCTCCAGCGCCTTCTCCCTGCTCATCTTCAGCTTGTACTGCAGGTGAAGGTCGGAGGTCGCTATGAAGACGTGGACCCTGTCGACGCCCGCGTCGAGCGCCCGGTCCACGTCGCCCCTGACGGACCTCGCCAGCGCGGCGACCCTGGACCTGAGCCCGAGCGACGCGACCCTCCTGACGCCCTCGAAGTCCCCCTCGCTGGAGGAGGGGAAGCCCGCCTCTATCACGTCGACGCCCAGCTCGTCCAGCTGGCGGGCTATCTCGACCTTCTTGTCTGGCGTGAGCGCCACGCCGGGCGTCTGCTCCCCGTCCCTGAGGGTGGTGTCGAACACGTACACCCTGTCCCCGACCGTCAGCGGTGCCAGGCCCTCCCTCAAGGGGTCAGCATCACCCTGCGCCCCATCGCATCCTCATGAGGCGCCTCAGGCGGGCGCCGACCTCCTCTATCTGGTGGGCCCTCACCGCGTCGACCAGGCGCCGCATCTCGGCGAGGCTCCCCTCCACGTCGCCGCCGGCCCACTCCCTGGCGAACTCTCCCGAGCGCACCTCGTCGAGCACCCTCCTCATCGTCTCCTTGACGCGCTCGTCGATCACGCGGGGGCCGCGGGTCAGCCCGCCGTAACGGGCGGTCTCGGAGACCGACTCGAGCATGTGGGTCAGCCCGCCCGACTGTATGAGGTCCACTATGAGCTTCAGCTCGTTGAGCACCTCGAAGTAGGCGACCTCGGGCTGGTAGCCGGCCTCCACGAGCGTCTCGAAGCCCCGGAGTATCAGGTACGTCACGCCGCCGACGAGCACCGCCTGCTCCCCGAACAGGTCGGTCTCCACCTCCTCCCTGAACGTGGTCTCCAGGACCCCGGCGCGCGTGGAGCCTATGGCCTTGGCGTAGGCCAGGGCCAGCTCCCTCGCCCCCCCGGAGCGGTCCTGCGCGACCGCGACCAGCGAGGGGACCCCCCTCCCCGCGACATATTCCTCCCTGACGCGGGGACCCGGGCTCTTGGGGGCCACCATGAAGACGTCGGCCCACTCGGGCGGCCTGATGAGGCCGTAGTGTATGTTGAACGCGTGCGCGAACCCCAGCGACGCCCCGCGCCTCAGGTTGGGCGCTATCGCGCTTGCGTAGACGGAGGGCTGCTGCAGGTCCGGTATCAGTATCTGGACCACGTCGGCCCACCTGACCGCGTCCTCTATGGTTAGGGGCTCGAAGCCGTCGCGGGAGGCCACCTCCCACGAGCGCCCGCCGCGCCTGAGGCCCACGCGCACGTCGACGCCGCTGTCCCTCAGGTTGAGGGCCTGGGCCCTCCCCTGGCTCCCGTAGCCGATGATCGCCACCCTCCTGGAGAGTATGGGCTCCAGCGACACCTCGTCATCGTAGTAGATCCTCGGCCCACCGCGGGGAACCGCGCTCATGAATCGCTCGCCTCCAGCGCCACCGTCCCCGTGCGGGTGACCTCCTCAAGTACTTTGCTGCGGCCGAGGACCTCCACGAGCGAGGAGATGTACTCGGGGGATCCCACGGCGTAGGCTATCGTCGAGCCGCCCGACTCGCGGATGACCGCGAGCTCGCCATCGCCGCCCACGGAGCGGGCCAGCTCCAGCCCGCCGGGCCCGAGCCTGAGGAGCGCCAGCTCCCTGCGCACGGTCCTCCCGGGGTCCAGGCGCCTCACCTCTATCACGTCGATCGTGCGGCTGAGGACCCTCGCGAAGTCCTCGGCCATCTGCTCGTCGCCGCGCATTGTTATTATCATCTTGGAGGTGTCCGGGCGCTCCGTCACCCCCACGGCCACGCTCTCTATGTTGAAGTTCCTCCTGCGGAACTGGGAGGCCACCCTGAAGAGCACCCCGGGCTTGTTCTCGACGACCAGCGAGTATATTGTCTCCCCGGCCGCGCCCCCGCTCATTCGCGCCCATCCCCCAGCATGGCCTCGCTCAGCGTGCTCCCCGGCCCGACGAACGGGAAGACGTCCTCCTCCGGGTGTATGGGGACGTCTATGACGGTCGTCACTTCGGTGCGCATGGCCCTCGCCAGGGCGGAGCGGAACTCGTCGAGCGAGTACACCCTCACGCCCTCGGCCCCGAATGACTCGGCCAGCCTGACGAAGTCGGGATTGGCCCCGAACAGCGTCGCCGCGTACCTCCTGTTGTAGAACAGCCTCTGCCACTGGGCCACCATGCCCAGGGACGAGTTGTTGAGTATGACCACGATGACGGGCAGCTTCTCGTCGATGCTGGTGGCCAGCGAGTTCATCGTCATCAAGAAGCTCCCGTCGCCAGCTATGTCGACGACCGGGACGTCCGGCCTCGCCGCCTTCGCGCCTATGGCGGCCGGGAAGCCGAAGCCCATGGTGCCCAGTCCGCCGCTCGTTATGAACGTGCGGGGCCTCAGGGCCCTGAAGTAGAGCGCCGCCCACATCTGGTTCTGGCCGACCTCGGTCGCCACTATCGCGCCGGGGGGCAGGACCTCGCGCATCGCCTTGAGCAGGTAGGGCGGCGAGAACTCGGACTTCGTCCCGAGTATCCTGTCGCGCCACTCCGACGAGACCTCGTTCACCCTCCTCCGCCAGGCGCCCCAGTTCCCAGTCCTGGCGCGCTCGCGGAACATCTCCAGGAGCAGCCTCAGGCTCGACCTCAGATCGCCGATCACGGCGTGGCTGGCGCGCACGTTCTTGCTCACCTCCGTGGGATCCACGTCGAAGTGCACTATCCTCGCGTCGGGCGCGAACCCCCTGACCTCCATCGTCGTCCTGTCCGAGAACCTGACCCCGATCGCCAGTATCAGGTCGGCCTCGTTCACCAGCTTGTTTGCCTGGACGGTCCCGTGCATGCCGACCAGGCCAAGCGCCAGCGGATGATCCTCGGGGATGGCGCCCTTCCCCATCAGCGTGCTGGCCACGGGTATCAGCGCGGACTCCGCGAGCTGCAGCAGGTAGTCGTGCGCGCCGGACTTTATGACGCCGCCGCCCGCGAGTATGATGGGCCTCTCGGACTCCAGGAGCATGTCGAGCGCCCTCGCGACCGCGGCGGGATCGGGGGGCAAGCGCGGCCTGTAACCCCTGATCTCCACGGCGTCCGGGAACGCCATCTCTGCCTCCCCGGTCTGCACGTCCTTCGGCAGGTCTATGTGCACGGGGCCCGTGCGGCCCGTCGAGGCCAGGAAGAAGGCGGCCCTGACCGTCCACGGTATCTCCTCGGGCCTCTGCGGCTGGAAGGAGTACTTGGTCACGTGCGTGTATATGCCGACCGCGTCTATCTCCTGGAACGCGTCCCTGCCCATCATGTGCGTGGGAACCTGCCCCGTGATCGCCACCAGCGGGGTGGAGTCCAGGTAGGCCGTGGCGACCCCCGTGAGCAGGTTGGTGGCGCCCGGGCCCGATGTCGCCATGCAGACTCCGACCCTCCCGGACGCCCTGGCGTACCCATCGGCCATGTGCGCCGCGGACTGCTCGTGCCTCGCCAGCACGTGCCTCAGGCCGCTGTTCAGCAGCTCATCGTACACCGGCATTATGGCGCCGCCGGGTATTCCGAAGACGACGTCCACGCCCTCCCTCTCCAGGGCCTTTATGAGGGCGCGGGAACCTGACATGTAGTTCACGCCACATCACCTCCCGGAGACCTCCCCGAAGTGGAGGAGGTCCTCAGGCGACGATGAGGAGCACGATGAGCGCTGCCCCGAGAAGGAATGAGGCGCCCTCGTGCCCTGACATCGCCGACCGGCGGTCTTCGCGCCGCGCTCTAGATAAAGTTTGCTCCAAATGTTCCGCGGCGGCTTCGGCCGGGCGCGCGTTAGCCCCGAACCCTCGCGACGAGCGCCGCGCGCATCCGCGCCGCCGGCTCGGCGGGCGCCCCGCCGCTGCGGGTGCGGCCCGGCCCTCCCACCGAGGCCGTGGGGCGCTGCGCGCCAGGTTAGCCTTTAAACGGGGGCCGTGGTATGGAGGCGGCATGGTCAGGTGCTTCGTGGCCGTCGACGTGAGGCTTCAGGGCGATGGGCTGGAGGCCTACAGGAGGGTGACGAGGAGCCTCGAGTCGGTCCTGAGGATAAAGCCCGTCGAGGAGGGGAACCTGCACCTGACGCTCAGGTTCATCGGGGAGGTGGAGGAGGAGCGCGTGGCGAGGATCAGGGATGCCCTGAGGGCGGTCAGGCACCCCCCGTTCGACATCTCGCTGAGGGGGCTCGGGGCCTTCCCGTCGCCGAGCAATCCGCGCGTGATCTGGATAGGGGTTGAGGAGGGCTCGAGGGAGCTGAGGGAGCTGAGGGACGGCATCGAGTCGGCGCTCAGGGGGATAGTTCCGGAGGACGAGGAGGGCTTCACGGCCCACCTGACCATAGCCAGGGTCAAGGGCGGGGGGCGCGGCGGGGCCGGGCTCGGGATACTGAAGGAGCACGGGGACGCCGACTTCGGGACCATGAGGGTCTCCGACTTCAGGCTCAAGAGGAGCGTGCTCACGAGGACCGGGCCCATATACACCGACATAGAGGTGTACCGGCTGGTTGAGCCCGAGGGCGGAGGAGGTAATCCGGAGGGTAAAGGACAGGCTCAGGCCCTCTCCCGAGGAGAGGCGCGCGGCAGATGATGCCGCGTCCAGGATCCTGGACGCGGCATCCAGAGCCCTGCGCGAGCTCGGAATCGACGGGGAGGCGAGGCTCGGCGGCTCCTACGCGCACGGCACCTGGCTGGCCGGCCACGCGGACGTGGACCTCTTCCTGCTCCTGGCGCCAGGCGCGGACCTCGAGGCCGAGGGCCTCAGGGCCGCGGCGAGGGTCCTGGAGCTGGCGGGCGCCTCGCGCCTGGAGAGGAGGTACGCCGAGCACCCGTACCTGAGCGGGGAGCTGGGGGGCGTGAGGGTCGAGGTGGTCCCCTGCTATCGCGTGCGGCGCGGCGAGTGGAGGAGCGCCGCCGATAGATCGCCCTACCACACGGAGTACCTGCTTAGCAGGCTCACGGACGACCTGAGGGACGAGGTGAGGGCCGCCAAGGCGTTCATGATCGCGCAGGGCGTCTACGGCGCCGAGATAAAGGTGCGCGGCTTCAGCGGGTACCTGGTGGAGGTGCTCACCCTGAAGTATGGGGGCCTCCTGGGGCTCATGAGGGCCGCCACCGCGTGGAGGCCCGGCGAGGTGATATGGGTGGAGCCCCCCCAGGGCGAGGCCCCCCCGCGCGGCGCGTCGACGATAGTCGTGCCCGATCCGGTGGATCCCAGGAGGAACCTGGGGGCCGCGCTCTCCCCCTGGAGCCTCGGGAGGTTCGTTCTGGCATCGGAGATGTTCCTGGAGGACCCGAGGGAGGAGATGTTCGAGTCCCCCGCCGAGCCGGGGTCCCCCCTGTCCCCCGAGGAGGTCGCGTCGGGCGCCCTCTCGATAGTGATCGAGAGGCCGGAGGGGCCGGAGGACGTCCTGTGGGGCGAGATATGGAGGACCATGAGGGGGTTCGCGGGCTACCTGAGGTCCAGGGGGTTCGCGGTCCTGGCCAGCTCCGCGGGGGAGGACGACAGGACCATAGCAATCTCGTTCCTCCTGGAGTCGCTCGAGTGCTGCCGCTGGAGGCTCAGGAGGGGGCCGCACGTGCTGATGGCCGATGCGAGGAGGAGCTTCCTGGAGGGCGCGGGGACGAGGGGCCCCATCTGGACCGGGGACGATGGGCACCTGTACTCGGTGGCCGTCGCCGGCGCGAGGAGGGCCTCCGAGGAGGTGCGCAGGGCGCTCGCGGACCCCGTCAGGGTGGCCGGGGCATCCCGGGGGCTGGAGGGCCCCCTACGCTCCGCGAGGGTCCTGGAGGGGGAGGAGGTGCTGCGCGCTGGGGAGTCCGTTCGCAGGAGCATCTCGGCGCTCGCGTCCGGGCGCCCTCTGGCTTAGGCCCAGGAGGCTGGCCGAGGAGGCCCCGGCGCTGCTGGCGTATCCGACGGGCGATGCCGGCGCCGCCGAGGAGGCGGCCGAGGAGCTGGAGTCCGCGGGCGTCGACGAGGTGGCCATATGGGGGAAGCCCCTGCCCGGCGGCCTGAGCGCGCTGGGCAAGGGCAAGTCGTCGGTGGTCCTCCTCTGCGAGGTGGGCGGGGTGGAGGCGGCCGCGAAGGTCAGGAGGGTCGACGCGCCCGTGCCGGACCTGAGGATGGAGGCCGCGATGCTCCGCGCCGCCAACTCCGTGGGGGTGGGCCCGAGGATCCTGGGCTGGGGGCGCACGGTCATCGTGATGGAGCTCGTGGAGGGCGTCCCGCTCGAGGAGCTGCTGCGGGCGAGGGGCCTCCGGGGCGCGGCCGACGCGGCCGCCTCCGCGCTCGATGGGGCGCGCGCGCTGGACGCCGCCGGAATAGATCACGGGGAGCTCCATCGCCCGGGCCACCACGTGACCGTGAGGGGGCGGGAGGCGGTGATACTGGACTTCGGGTCCGCCAGCGCCTCGAGGAGGCCGTCGAACGTCACGTCGCTGGCGAGCGCGATAGCGCGCGCCGCCGGGTCCATATGGGATCCCGAGCTGAGGAGGGCCCTCAGGTCGTACAAGGAGAGCCTGGCCAGGGGGGAATCGGGCGAGGCCGAGTACCAGGAGGCGCTCAGGGCCCTGGGATTGGGGCGAGCCGCGCGGCAGATATCATTATAGGGGGCCGGCCCCCTCCCGACAACGTGATCTCCAACAGGCAGGCCCGCAGGCTCATGGAGAGGATGGGCCTCAACCTGGAGCCCGTCGAGGGGGTGGTCGAGGTCGCCATCAGGATGAGCGATGGGAGGACCCTGCGCCTGACCGATCCCACGGTGTACCGCCTGAGGACCAAGGAGGGAGGGCTCGCGATCTACAACGTGATGGGCAGGGAGGAGGTCGAGGAGGCGGAGGAGATCTCGCTGTCGGAGGAGGACGTGAAGCTGGTCATGGAGCAGACGGGCGCCACGCGCGAGCGCGCGATACAGGCCCTGGTGGAGTCCGGCGGCGACCTCGCCGCCGCCATACTCAGGATCCAGCAGTCGCCTCAGGACAGCGCGTCAGCGTAGAGGTGGGACAGGGAGGTGGAGCCGCACTTGGAGCACGATGTGGAGCCCGGCGGGTTCAGCGCGCCGCACGCCCTGCAGACCCTGAACGTGGGCAGGATCGATGCCCCGCCGGGGGGGAGGTCGCCGCGGACCTCGTGCGACTGCACGACGACGGCGTAGGCCATGGGCGGCGACTGGAGGGGCGAGCCGTCCCCCCGCACGTAGTGCCCGCTCGTGTAGCCCTCCAGCGCCCATCCGGGGGAGCGCGGCAGCTCGGTCGGCGGTATGCGGTCCGCGTCCAGGCGGCGCATCCTCTGCGCTGACCTGTGATCGTACGCTATGGCGGCGCGGGCGCCCGCGCTCTCGACCAGCCTGCTCATCCCCAGTCCCAGCCTCAGCGCGGGCGGGGACTCCGCGTACCCCACCAGGTTCACGAACCCCAGGACCTCCGCGCCCGCCAGCTGCGGATGCCCGTTTGAGATCCTGGAGAGCTGCCTCAGCCTGAGCTCGAGCGCAGATGCGGCCTTCTCCGCCGCCTGCAGGAGCCTGGCGCTGAAGTAGGATTCGTCGCCCTGCGTCTCGTAGGTCAGCCTCGGCAGGTTGATGGAGGCCCCCACGACCGACACCATCGGCGACTCGGGATCCACCGGCATCCCCATGAACGACCTGAGGTCGGGGGCCGATGCCCCGCCGTCGATGGCCGAGGCCGCGAGGCCGCGGGACGCCAGCTCTAGCGCGGCTGCGCTCGAGCCCCTGAAGGCCAGGGTGAACGCCACGCGGGATCCGCCCTCGCCCCTCATCCCCTCCGCGGCGCCCAGGAGGCCCTCGTCCATCAGGACCGCGTTGAGGAGGACGGGCCACCCGTACGATCTGAGGGCGGCCTCCGCGCTCAGGAGGAGCGAGCGGAGCGCCGATGGTTCCTGCCCCCCGGGGACCACTATCGATAGCTCGACCCTCGTGGAGAGGGCCAGCGAGAGCAGGCGCTCGAGGGACCCACCGAGCGACTTCAGGGGTACCGAGACGTGGTCCGGCGCCAGCGACGTGGTGCCGACCTCCCTCAGATTGAGCTCGCCATCGAGGTGGGCGTCCACGACGTCCTTGGGGTAGAGGGAGAAGAGCTCGCGCTCGCGGAGCGCGCGCTGGCCGGCCATGCGCAGCGCGTTCTGCAGGCCGCCCCCGGCGGAGATCGCCGATTCCAAGTCCCAGGCGGAGATCCCCAGCTTGGCGAACCTGTAGCGCTCCTCCTCCCTGCCGTTCACCAGCAGCAGGTAGGACGCCATCTCCCTGACCAGGGACGTCGTTAGGTAGAGGCCCTCGTGGCTCATGACGAAGTGCTCCACCTCCGACGCCAGCTTCTGGGCGGCATCCTTCGACAGGCCGGCCTCCTTGATGAGGCTCTGCACCAGCCTGTTGGCGCTGAACGGCTCCATCGTCTCCCTCGTCGTCCTTATCATCACCTGCTCCACGTGGAGGAGCGCCCTCTCATCTATCTCCCTGGCGGCGTTGAGCACCAGGCGCCCGAGGGGGGTTATCCTGTACCGCTTGTCCGTCCTGCTGTGCTGTATGAGCCCCTGCCTGAGCAGCTTCCTCAGGTGATAGGCGAACTTGCCGGACTCCTTCTTGGCCCGGAAGCCGGTGCTGGCCTTCAGCTCGGAGTAGCTCATCGAGTCGGCCGAGTTCAGCTGCCTCAGTATCTCCAGCCTGCTCGGCGAGGAGACCACGGAGAATATGCCGATGGCGCGGCTGAACTGCTCCTGAGACAACCCGCGGCGAGGAGGCCGTCCCTTCAATTAAATTTTATTGAGTATGGTTTAAATATAATTGACAAGAGGGTCCGGGGCCGGCGGCCGCGAGAGGCCGCGGCCACGATCCGCCTCCCGCGCCAGCGCTGGGCGCATCCCCCCGCCGCGACAGCCCGGCGCGGGCGATGCCACGGGGTGGCCGCTGGGGAGATCTGTCATGCCGGGACGGAACAGCCTAAATGTGGGATCGCGGATCGCGGGGCGATGGCCAAGCAGTTGCTGATAGTGGGCGTGACCGGCATGCCCGGCGCGGGGAAGACGACCGCGGCGAGGCACGTCGCGAGCATCGACGGCGGCTACGAGGTGCTCTCCATGGGGGACGTCATCAGGGAGGAGGTCAGGCGCAGGGGCATGCCCCCGGGACTGGAGAGCCAGCTGAGGGTCATGGAGCTCGTCAGGAGGGAGCACGGCCCGGCCGCCCTGGCGGCGCTGCTGGAGCCCAGGATCAGGTCCGCGGGGGCCGGGACCCGCGCGGTGATACTCGACGGCGTGAGGTCGCCGGAGGAGGTGGAGCGCCTCCGCGGCATGGGACGCGTGAGGGTGCTGGCGATCCACGCCTCGCCCCAGAGGCGCTTCGAGTACCTGAGGAGGAGGGGGAGGCAGGACGACCCCCGCACGTGGGAGGAGTTCGTCGCGCGCGACCGCGCCGAGCTGGCGCTGGGGATAGGCAACGTCATAGCGCTCGCCGACGGAATGATAGTGAACGAGGGGATATCGGTGGAGGAGCTGGGCGGGAGGGCGGCCGGGATCGTGGGCGCCTGGGCTGAGGAGCCATGAGGAGGCCCCCGGCGGACGTCAGGGTGAGGGTGGAGGCGAGGCTGAACCCGAGCGAGGATCCGGCCAAGGTCCTCAGGGCGGCCATGAACGTCCTGGGGGGAGATAGGGCGGGGGACGTCGTGGAGAGGATGGAGGGGCGCGCGCTGGTCGTGGAGGCGTCGGGGGCGCGCGCCCTCCTGGCCGTCCGCGAGCAGGCCAGGCGCAGGAGGGTCATGGCAGCGCTCCGCAGGCTGCTGCTCGAGAACCGCAGCGGCACCACGACTTACGTGTACGTGAACCGGCAGGCCGCCTACGTCGGCCTGATATCGTTCGTCGAGGAGGAGGGGGAGTCGCCGCTGGGGCCGATAATCCTGAGGATAGAGTCGAGCGACGTGGACTCGACAATTGATTGGCTGGTCCCTGAGGAGGAGGCCCTCAGGCGCCAGCGAGAAGGTCCTCCCCTCCCTTGCCAGGTAGGAGCTCGGGAACACCCTCCTGGCCTCCTCCAGCAGGACGCCCGCGTCCGCGTACCTGTTGCTGAAGTGCGTGAGCACCAGGTACCTGACGCCGGCCCTGGCGGCCATCCTCGCGGCGTCCCTGGCCGTCGAGTGAAGGTTCTCGAGCGCCTTCCTCCTGTGGGCCCACGAGAATGTGGCCTCGTGCACCAGTACGTCAGCGCCCCTGAAGAGGTCGATGAGCCTGGCCGTCGGCCTCGTGTCGCCCGAGTACGCTATGGATACCTTGACCTCGACGGGGTCCATGACCTCCTCGGGCCTCACCAGCCTCCCCCCCACGCTTATCGGGGATCCCGCCTGCAGAGCCTTCCAGAGCGGCCCCCTCGGGATCCCCAGCGCCTCCGCCCTCTCGGGGTGGAACCTCCCGGGCCTCCGGAACTCCACCCTGTAAGCGTAGTTGGGCGCGCTGTGCCTCCCCAGGGACGCCCTCACGGTCGCGCCGCACATGCTCAGCTCCATGCCGTCCCTCGCCTCGTGGAACTCCAGCCCGAACGTGAGGCCCGCCCTCATGCGCTCGAGCGCGGACTCGACGAACCCCCTGAGCCCCCTGGGCCCCAGGAGCTGGACCTCCCTCGTCCTCCCGGAGAGGCTCAGGCTCAGGAGGAGCCCCGGCACCCCCAGGACGTGGTCCCCGTGCATGTGGGATATCAGCACGCACAGCTCCTTGTTGGCGTACCTCCAGCCGAGGCTCTGCAGCGCGTACTGGGTGCCCTCGCCGCAATCTAGGACGAAGTAGGAGTCATCGCGCCTGAGGACCGCCGACGGCAGCCTCCTGCCGTGGGCCGGGGACGCGGAGGCCGTGCCCAGGAACGTCAGCTCGATCGTCAGCGCCCGTCACCCTGTAGACCAGGATCTTCCTGGTGAGCGCGTCGTGCACCCTGTGTAAATATGTTTCCAGGAGCTCCACGCCCTCGGCGGAGGCCGGACGCACGCGCTCCCTGACCATGAGCGCGGCGTACCCCCCCGTCCTCAGGATCCGGGGGAGCTGGCCGACCACCGCGGACAGCAGCTCCTCGGTGGAGGACCCGTGGGAGCTGCTCATCCTGCCGTAGGGGAGGTCGGATGCCACGCAGTCAGCGCGGCCCACCGGCAGGGCCCTGGCATCCCCCCTGATGATGCCGCCTATGGATCCGGCCCAGGAGACGTTCCTGAGGGCGCCGCGCGCCATGCGCCAGTCCAGGTCGACCCCCACGGGCAGGCACCCGACGACCTCGCCCTCCAGCAGAACGCCGCCGGTCCCGGAGAAGGGATCCAGCAGCGCCCCGCCGACCACCGGCCTGCTCAGGTTCACGAGCGCCCGCGCCAGCCTGGGCTCCAGCATCGAGGGATGCCTGAAGGGCCTCAGGCGCAGGTCCCTCGACCTCCACTTGCCCCTGTGGGGCCTGATGACCGCCACGTACACGGAATCCCCGACGCGCAGCGCCTTGAGGATGGAGCGCGGCCTCCTCACGTCTATGGGGACGCCGGCCCTGATCAGGAGCTCCCCCAGCTCCCTCGCGACCTCCGGGCTGGCCCGCCCGAAGCCCTCGGCGTCGGCCTTCGCCGGGCCATCGATCGCCAGGGGGCCCGCCACGAGGCCGCGCGGATCGAACTCGTCGACGCTCCCCCTCCACACCAGGGGGCCGGACTCGGGGACGAACCCGCAGAGGGCGCCGAGGTCGACCTCGCCGCCGCACCTCAGCAGGCCGACCGGCGGCGAGCTCTCCACGACGTCGGCGACGCCCGTCCTGGCCTCGCACAGGGCCCGCGCCTCGCCCAGCCCGAGGAGGGGATCGTCGCCGCTGAGCCTCACGAGTAGCAGCACGGAACCCTCCGAGGGCCGGCCGGATATCTGCGTTCCCTCCGTAAACATGAAAGCTTCAAACTAGGCATTTATGGAAACCTTTATATTTTAGAGGCTCCCCGCGCCGCGGGGGTCCGGGGGGCGCGGGTCCCGCCGCGTCCCTGGGCTCCCGGGCGTGCG
>Ga0080003_1001238_pt1 | contig 13979 bp, 12 predicted proteins | sample JossMetagenome_FD_69206 | JGI IMG/M metagenome (GOLD analysis project Ga0080003, IMG submission 69206) | Hot spring microbial communities from Joseph's Coat, Yellowstone National Park, USA - JC2_E (SPADES assembly) (version 2) | ecosystem: Environmental > Aquatic > Thermal springs > Hot (42-90C)... | reverse complement strand
ATGTCTTTAACAACTTCTTCTGAAAGACCTTTTTTAGATACATAGTTGTAGTTTATATCAACCTTAAAACCATACTCTTGCTTATACTTATCAGTATCAATACCTATTTCCTTAGCAACAGCATCCTGCTCGTTCACAAACACCACACTATAACTCAGTTATATATACTAGAACAATAAGCTATATAAATATGATTGAAATATTCACGACTTAGATTACAAAACGTAGCAGAAAGCCCACGAATTTATTCGTTGCAATGCCAAAATGCACTGCTTCTGCCTCTAGATTTTGCCAAGCTTATTTATTGAGCATCTGCACACTTTCTATCCTTTTACTACTTTCTATGCCATAGTTGTTTACCTTCTCAATATCTACACCGCCTTTCCTTGCAATATTCTCAACAAATTTGAGCATAGCCCAAGCGCCAAATGAGATGATTGATGCTGTGCCGAGCTTTGCAAGCTTGTTGCCACTCCTCTGGCTCTCTATCTTTGCGTTTCTCAGAGCCATCTTGTATAAATGCCTATAGCTTGCATAATAAACAGCAAGTTGCGACTGGTTAAGCTCTATCGCTGAGAACTTTCTGTTCTTAATAAGACCCATAGGCACATTTTGGAGCGGTGTTATTGTGAATTCAAAAGGTCTTCCATCAACGTAGCTATTGCTTAGTTTATTTATTAGCTCTACAGTATCCCAATTGTCTTCATCTGTCTCATCTGCTTGTCCGACCTGAACAGTAAATGCCGGTCTCCAATAATATTTATTTAGATTGTATGTACCCTGCCATACAATATCTTTCCAAGATCCATCAGGGCCTATGTGCAATGGCAGCGTCTTTCTTGGCATATGCTTAAGTGCTAGTGAATCGCTTCCTGTTTCAACACCCACCTGTATACCTATCCAATTATCAGGCCCTGCCTTCATTATCTTAGAGAGCTTTTCTATAAGCTCAGGATATACTGCGGGTGGCGAGATCCTACCATGCGTAGGATTTGTCCTCTTTATGCCCTTAATAGACATAATCATACTTACCAAATCGATAAGCGCTTCTTCGTTAGGCTCAAAATTTGCTTTAGTATGCTTAAAGCTAAAGAACTCATCGGTTTGGAGCCAAGCATTGTCGTAACCAGCTCTCATATTAACCTCTATCTCTTTTGCTATCATCTCGTTTGTATAATACCTTAAAGGCCTTAGCGTTACTTCACAGAAATCACAACCTATGCCACAACCACGCATTATCTCTATCATTCCACTATATGCAGGATTTACTATCGTGGGTATCTTATCAAGGGTTGGGCCTAAGCCTATCTTAGGGCTTCTTGTTACAAATCTTGGATGTTTTACAAGCTGTCTATGGAAGTTGTCATCAGTGCTTATATAGCCTTCAAAGAATTTTTCTTTGTCGAAGTTGCCTGTTTGCACCTGTTCAAAAAAATCAGCAATAACGTCTTCTGACTCGCCCTGGAATGCATAATCTATATTCTCTTTTTCAAGCTCATCAGGAAAGAGTGTGAAGTCCCATACGCCAGGCCCGCCTATGACAAGCTTTGCTTTCTTTCCTTGCCTTAGCACATTTATCTTTTTTATCAGCCTGCGCCATTCTTGTGTTACCCAAGCCCCTTTCCTACTCTTTAGTAGTGTAATATATGACATAGTCACGGGACCTGTGCCCAGCGGATCCATAGTGTTAACCGCTATTACCTCTGTATCATCTTTTATGAACTTTTCCAAATATGCTTCGTGTGCGACAACAACCTCATTTCTAGAAAATCTCTGCAGAAGAGCAGCTTCAATCTTTCTAAGTGCATAGGTTGTTACACTTATTGAACCGTCAGGATTTGGAGGGAAAGGCTTGCCCTGAAGGAACTTATATATGAGCCTTGGAACACCCTCAACCGGTGCACTAGGCAAAAACTCAAGAAGTGGAAAATTTCTATAGCTTGCGTTAAGGCTTGAGTCTGCAACAAGAACAAACCTCGTCATTAGATCACCAAAGATTTTTTAAAGATTGAAAGAGATTACTCGCGACGAAGCTGCAAGAGGTATTAGCGATTTCTGCCACTTTTTATAATCTAGTTATACATAAAGTTTATTTAAATCTTATAAACCTTTCCTAAATTTTTATAACGCACCTCGTTTAAATACACTGCCCTCTTTTTCGAGTAGTTTTATCTTTTCTGACTTGCCGCCAAATGCATAGCCTCCAATTTCGCCATCTGCTTTTATAACCCTATGGCATGGAATGAGCACAGGCAATGGGTTCTTCTTAAGTACGTTGCCAACAGCCCTATATGCATTTGGCCTACCAATTGCCTGCGCTATCTGCTTATAGCTCATTACCTTTCCTCTGGGTATTTTTGCTACTTCCATCAATACCGCTTTTTCAAATTTAGTAAGTTTATATTGCTCAAGCTTTTTAGGTAGATTGCTCTTCTTCATTCACTCACTTCTTGCTTCTTTTTGCTCTTGATTGCTTTGCAGCAAAGTAGGTTGCTAGTAATACAATAACCACTACTATTACTATATCCCAAATAATCGAGTTGTTGCTTGTTGAGCCACTCTCCACCACAATATAGTAGTTGTTTGATCCACTATATAGTTGGTTTGGCGTGCCGTTTGGCTGCTTCCATGTTTCGAAAATTGTTACTGGGTAGCTTCCTGGAAGGCCGCTTGTATCTACATTTATCATGAATGTTACGTTCGCTTCTCTTCCTGGCAAAAGCTCTGCAATATATGCATTTCCATTTATAGGCGTTACAGGATATATGCTCTGGAAGCTAACTTGTATTTGCTTTGCAACCTCGTTGCCTATATTTTTTATAGTATAGGTTACTGGCACGTCCGTTGCACCAGGATACGCGTTGCTCATTACTTTAACAATCTCAAATTGTGCAGAAGGCATTAGATAAAGACTTTCGTTATAGTTTTTTGAGAAACTGTTTTTATAGTTTGATGATTGGTAGCTTACATTTAGAAGAACATAGCCTATCGTGCTGTTTGTATAATTAGCTGAGATAAAAATGTTTTCATTAACGCTGCTTCCTGAAGGAAGTGCAGGGATGAAGAATTTGCGTATAGAGCCAAGAAGGTTTATATTTTTGCTTGGGCTCACTGTTACTGTTATATTTCTTGCAAGCCCTGTGCCAGAATTAACAATTGCAAACTCTAGGCTTTGGTTGTAGCCAGAGTATAGCATTGGTGGCATAGATCCTATAAGAGATATGCTTATATTCGGCTCCATAATAAGTGGGCTTATGCTAATGCTTGTATTCTCAGAATATTCTTTTCCAAGCTCAGAATAATAGCTTATAGAAATTGGGATAAGATAGGTTTCATTCTCTATGCCTGTGCTTGCAAACATGCTAATGGGCAAGGTAAGTGAAGAACCTATTGGCAACATGCCTATTGAAAATGTATTAGTGCCAATAGGCTTAAAGCTGCTTGTTGGGGCTATGCTTATTGTTATATTCTTTGCTGTATCGTAGCCATTGTTCTGAACATTTAGATTAAGCAAGAAAGGCTCGCCAGGCGTTATTGAACTCGCAGAACCACTTACACTAATACTAGGCTCGCCTATAACATGTAAGGTTATTGGTATAACAGAATAAGAGGTTACAGGCTCTGAACTTGAATAGATGCCTGTGCTTGTGGTTTGTGTTGTTTGATATGTTGCGTAGAGCTGCATAGTATATACGCCAGAAGGTATATTCTTTGGTAAAGTCAAATTATATGTTAAGTAGTAACCTATACCGCCATAAAGGCCTTGGCCAATACTGCTTATCTGGGCTATGCTCACAGGCGAGTAGTTAAGAAGTGGATAGGGTGCTTCTAAATATAGGTTTACATTTTGCAGTGAATATTGATATGAGTTGTATAGCTGAAATGATATTTGTACACTCGAACCTGCCACAACTGGATTAGGTGTAATAACTAGATTGCTTATCGATAGAGCCCCACTTCCTGCGCCTATACTTTGTGCACTTGCTATTGCAAAGAGCATCGAAATAATTACAAAAGCCAATATTGCTTTCATTCAATCAACCTATCTTATTCTTAAACATGACAACTCCAAGAACAAATGCTATAGTGGCAAATGAAATCATTATTGCTGAATCCATAAGAAATGCTTGCATTGAGATGTAGCCTTTGAGCATAATGTCTCTAACTGCATCTACAGCATAGGTCATTGGATTATAAACGCTAAATGGCTGCATATAGCTTGGCAATGTGCTTGTTGGTAGAAATGCACCAGATAAGAACCAAAGAGGCAGGGTTATAGCCATACCTATAAGCGAGTAAACTTCCATCTTGTTTATCCTCGCAGCAAGTATAATTGTTAATGCACCAAAGCCTAAGCCACTAAGAAGCATAAAGAAGAAAATTCCAAGTAAGCCAATTGCTCCACTTGCTATAGTTGCCCCATCAAGTATGCCTATTGCTAGAGCGAGTATGCCTGTAATCATAGATTGCGTTAACCCATAGAGAAGCTTGCTTAGCATTATAGAAGTTTTATTTATAGGCGCTGCGAGGAATGCCTTTAAATTGCCAAGCTGTCTGTCTAATAGCAGTGTCATGCCGCCGCTCCACATAGCTCCAAAAGCTGCAACCATTATTACTATACCAGCAACGAGGAAGGTTTTGTAGCTCGCAGACGCTCCATACGCATAGTTTGTTGTAATACTAGGAGCTAGGCTTAATTGCTTGTAGTTTACTATTGTTGCACCAAAGCTCTCTACCTTGCTAGAAATATATGAAAGAACTTGCGCTGATGCGAGAGGTGATGAAGAGTCAACATACATATATACTTTAGCGCCTGGCGAGCCAAAATTTGGTGGTAAAATAAGCACAACTGCAACAGCCCCATTCTGCAACTCAGCAAGGGCCTGCTGCTGATTTGTTAAGCTCGCAACACTAACTACTCTGCCCTCAACAAGCTGGTTTATAAAGCTTGTAGAAGCGGGGCCATTATTATAGTTTACTACAGCTATCGGCAAGTTAAGTGCGTTTATACCCATATTTCCAAGAAGCAAAATAAGCACAAGAGGAAATATTATAGACCTAGCTATGCTAGTCTTCATGTTCTTCTTGAATATGAGCATCTCCCTTATATACAATGCAAAAGTGTCTCTAGCCAAGCCCATTATCTACGCCTCACTATAGCCATTCTTGATGGAGCTTCATTTGATATCGTATCTCTGAGCGATGAGCCTGTAAGCTTTAGGAAAACGTCGTCAAGCGTGGGCTGGTGGATGCTTATGCTTATTATATCTATCTTCCTAGCTTCAAGCTCCTTAACAAATTTGTTCATAGCATCTATACCATTTCCTTCTACAGCAATAGAGAATCTATCGCCCCTTATCTTTGGTTCGTTGCCAAAAAACTTCTTTGCGAATTCAAACGCTTTTTCTAGGTTTGCCTTATCCGCTGAAACCTCTAGAAGAGAACCTTTGCTTATGCTCCTTTTAAGCTCAGAAGGTGTGCCTAGCGCAACAACCTTACCATGATCTATTATAGCTATACGCTCGCATAAGGCATCAGCTTCTTCTAGGTATTGGGTAGTAAGAAGTATCGTAATCTTCTTCTCCTTATTTATTTTTTCAAGTAGATCCCAGAAATGGGTTCTATTCTGCACGTCAAGCCCTGTTGTAGGCTCATCCAATATCAATATCTTCGGATCATGTATTAGCGCCTTTGCAACAGCAAGCCTTCTCTGCATGCCACCGGAGAGGACACCAGCATATTGGTTAGAGAAATTCTCCAAGCCAACCATTTTAAGCAATTCCATCCCGCGCTTTTCTATAATATCATTAGGTACATGATAAAGCCTGCCGAATAATCTTATGTTATCCATCACTGTAAGCTCTGGCTCAACTATTGTTTCCTGAGATACAAAACCTATAATCTGCCTAATTGCTGTTATATCTTTTCTTGTATCTATGCCTTCAACCTTTATTTTTCCAGACGTTGGATCAAGTAAGCCCATAATCATGTTTATTGCAGTAGTTTTGCCAGCGCCGTTTGGTCCTAGAAAGCCGAAAAATTCACCCTTATGAATCTTAAGGCTAACACCATTAACTGCTGTAAAGTCGCCGAACTTCTTTACAACGTCTTCTAATACAATTGAGTATTCTTCCATAATCATCAATCAAAGAAGTTTTGATATCTCACGAATTGTCTGCAGAAGAATCTTTTTTGATTCTTTAAGCACATCCTTGCCCTCGTTTGTTATTCTATAGTATTTCTTTGCACCTTTCCTTTTTGCAATCTTAATATATCTTTTCTTTTCTAGCGAAGCTATCGCATTATATATATCGGATTTTGTTACCTTAAATCTACCAAACCTTGATTCCTTGAAGTCCTTAAGCAGAGCATATGGATACATCTCACCTTTATTTATGCATTTAAGCAATTTCAGTTCAAGTGCAACGCTTTTTATTCTATCTAGTGGCTCGAATTCCATAAAAATCTAAAAAAGGTTTAATTTTAAACTATTTTAAAGTTAAAATATTTAAAGTTATCGCATAGTTGCGTGCATGGAAATGCAAAATCCCCAAATCCACTACAAAAACGAAAAGAAAAGAAGACAACAAAGTTATCTCTTAAAGTGGTGGTGGTATTTATGCAAGAGCTTATAGTAGTAGAGCAGCACTAGAATTATGATTATTAAGATTATTATCAATGCAAGTGCTTCTACAACTATAGAGCTTCTAGTTTTTTGCGAAGATGAAGGATACGTTGTCGGTATTGTAGTAGGTATTGTAGTTGCTATGATGGTTGTTGTAGTTGTTGGCACGCTCTTCTCAAATATTGCAACTATCGGATCACTTGGAATATAGAAGCTTACTGTACATGCTGTTGCATTTACTGTATAATTTGTTATCACAAGCCATGTATTGTTTTTGAATATGTAAGGGACAACTAAATCACTTGGTATTGAGCAAGGATAGTGCTCTACAAAGAAAACTGTTATTGGAGCTGTTGTTTTAATACTTACATTTACTGCATTTATCAATGTATAGTTAGGCTGCGGCTTTACAAGGCTTGAAACTTGCTGGGTAACATTAGCAATATTTGCAGCAATAGGCGCAGATGCTGTAGAAGTGGTGTAAATAGAAAGTGTAGAATGAGTGTTTGGCAGGCTAAGAACCAAAGGAGATGAAGAAGAGATATTTGCTGTTATACTGATTGCCTTCTGTGATGGTGGTATAGTAGTTGTTACGCTTGTAGTTGGTATAGAGGTTGTTGTCGAAGTTGTAGTAACTGTTGTTACTGTAGTGTTAACACCATATGCACCTGTTGGAGGATATGATATTACAAGTGAGGTCTTGTATGTGTAAGGCGTGTAATTTGCATCGCTAGTCAGGTTAAATACAAAGTTATATGTGCCAGGTGGAGCGAACTGTTCATAATATTTAATGACTGAATTTGTTGTACCATAGAGTTGGCCATTTACATACAGCGACCATTTAGCCTGGTGATTTATCGTTGGAGTCCCTGTAAATGTTATAGTTACTGGATAACTATAATATGAGCTTCCAGGATTTCCAGAAGAGCTGGCTGCTAGCGTATTGTTTTGAGCGACTATTATTGTATTTGTTGCTGATAATGTATACACAGAGCTTGTTCCTATATCATTTGCACTAACTATATAGGTATAACTACCAGCTGCAGGCAATGCTATGGTGTTGGATGTCTCAGCATTTGTAGATACTACTTTTGGTGTTATGGAGTTGCCATTTAGATACCAGTATACTGCAAAGTTGCCTGTGCCTCCGGTGATTACTGCATTTACAGTAAATGGTTCACCGTACATTATGCTGTTTGATGGCGTTGCTGTTAGAGTTATATATGGTGCAACGTCTACTGTTATAGTGTTTGCCACTGCATTAAATGTTACAGGTGTGCTTGCACTGTCTACTGCAACTACATTGAACGTATATGATCCTGGTGTTGTAAGTTCAAATGGATTGAAGGTTATTGTATTTGGTTCGGCAGAACCAGCAAGCAAAATTATTGTCTGAAGCACATTGCCAGGAACATTGCCATTTATTAAGGCGTTTGATGGGCCACTCACATAGATGAGATTTGCAGTTATTGGTAGCGTTCCACCATTTATTACCACATTATATGTGACATACTGGCCTGAATCTAGTATTGTGTTGCTTGGCGTAAGAGATGTTGCAGTCGGCGCGGCGTTGACTGTTATTGTGTTAGATGAGCTGCTGAATACATAAGGTGTTGATGTGCCTTCATCATTTGCTATCGCATTATATTCAAATGTATTACCACTTATTGGAGAATTCACAATAAATGAAATTGTATTGCTTTCACCAGGCGATGAAATTATTACTTTTCCTACGTATTGATTTCCTGTTATATTGTAAAGCTCAACATCAAATGGACCAGTACCACCACTTACAGTCATTGTGTAAGTTTCGGTTTGGCCTGAATCCAATACGGTGTTTGAAGGTGTTAAAATAATTGTAGGTGTAGGATTAATTGTCAATGTATTTGAAGATGAAATAGTATTTGCACCTGAATCAGCAAAGAATGCATTGAAGGTCCATGAACCATATATTGTGTTTGTTCCTGTAGATATTGTATTAGAGAAGAGGACATTGGCTGCACCAACAATACCATTGTAAGCAGTTATTAATATAGAATTTGGTGAGATAGAGTTTGGTGTTATAGTAATTATTATGGCATTAGATGTTGCAGAGGGTGAAAATGTATTGCTGCCTAAGAATACATTATTTGCAGGAACATTACCATTTGTGTAGTATGCATTGAAAGTATAGGGAAGCACGCCTCCTGAGATACCATTTATTGTATATATTGCATTCTGCGGATAATCTATTGGTGTTGTTATTGGATTAGATGTTATTGCCAAGCCACTTGCGTTTGTTATGCCTATGCTAAGAAGCGCAAAAAGGGCTATGCTCAAGAATAAGCTTATTCTATTGCCCCCCATTTTTACACCTGCAGATAATAAGAAGAAAAAGTATTTAAAGCTTATTGCTTTTCCTTGCCTTCTTAATCGCTTCTTGCAAAGCCTCTAACGAGATTGTTGCACAATGGAGCCTTGCCGGCCCAACCTCTGTGCCTATGAGCTTGAATATATCTGCAACGCCCATCTTCTCGAGCTCCTCTATGCTCTTCCCCTTTGCATAATCTGTCAGCTTGCTTGCTGTGCTTGTAGCTATTACGCAACCGCTTCCATCGAAGCTTATATCCTTTACTTTGTCGCCTTCCAGCTTTATGTAGATTGTTATATCATCCCCACATGTTTGGCTATATTCTCTTGCCTCTGCATCATAATCGCTTAGCTTCTTCTTGTTGTGAGGGTGCTTATAAAGCTCTATAAGCTCTTCTATATATAAGTCATCCATTACTCAACACCAAACAGCTTTTTTACTTTTATAATAGCATCTATAGCCTTATCTATTTCTTCTTTTGTATTATACAAATAAAAGCTCATCCTTGCAACAGAGCCGTTGCTAACAAGCCGCTTTACCAAAGGCATTGCACAGTGATGGCCTGCCCTTATTGCTATGCCTTCTTTGTCAAAAACCTGGGCAATATCATGTGGGTGCACACCCTTTATGCTAAATGAAATAACAGCTGCACGCTTCTCTAAATTTTCATAGCCATAGCCAAATATATCCACATTCTTTATCTCACTTATTCGCTTAAGAGCATAGCGTGTAAGCTCTTTTTCATGCTTGTTTATCTCTTCAATGCCAATCTTATTTATATAATCTATAGCAGCTCCAAGCCCTATGCCTCCTTCTATGTTTGATGTTCCTGCCTCAAACTTCCATGGTAGATCATTCCATATTGCTGACTGGTAGCTAACCGCCTTTATCATATCGCCACCCCCAAGGAAAGGAGGCATCGCTTCAAGAATCTCTTTCTTTGCATAAAGCACGCCTATTCCTGTGGGGCCGAGCATCTTATGGCCTGAGAATGCAAGCATATCGCAGCCAAGATCTTTTACATTTATCTTCATGTGCGGCACAGATTGTGCACCATCAACTAAGAATAATGCACCAGTTTCATGCACAAGCTTTGCTATCTCTTTTATATCATTTATTGTGCCTGTAACATTCGATACATGGGTTAGCGAAACAACCTTTGGCTTCTTTTCAAGTTCTTCTTTCAAGCTTTGCATGTTTAGAGAGGTGTCATCGTTTATTTTTATGTAATCAAGATAAGCGCCTTTCCTCTTGGCAAGAAGCTGCCATGGAACCATATTGCTATGGTGCTCCATCTCGCTTATTAATATGTGGTCGCCCTTCTCTATGTTTGCCTCACCCCAGGCTATGGCTACAAGATTCAGTGATTCTGTTGCGTTTCTTGTATAGACTATTTCCTCTATGCCATCAGCGCCTATAAAATCTGCTACCTTTTTCTTCGAATCCTCATACATTGCTGTTGCTTCTTCCGCTAGTTTATATATACCGCGGTGTATATTCGCATTGTATTTTGTGTAGTAATCTTCTATAGCATTTATAACCTGCCTTGGCTTCTGCGTGGTTGCAGCATTGTCTAGATAAACAAGCTGCCTGCCATTCATCTTGCTACTTAGTATAGGAAAATCTTTTCTAATTGCTTCTACATCTAACATATAACCTGGTTATATTTGAAACAAAAAGATTTTTATTATTATTAGTCTTATACCAAATTGTGATCTTATGGCCTTTGTAGATCCTCTTACAATAATGCTTGTTGCTGTTGCGGCAAGCACTGGCCTTATAGCACTTTACCTTTACAGACTTGCAAAAGGAAGAAGGGATTTTGAAGATCTAGCAATCGCTATTTTCTTCACAGGCCTGTTTGACTTTATGAGCGGTTTCTTCTTCTCATTCACATGGCCATTCCCAGGAAATTTGAGTGCATACAATATGCTCTTTGGCGACCCTATGCTCTTTCTTGGGCTTATAATGCTATCAAGCTCTGTAATGCTATACAAAAAGATTAATCCAAAGGTTATTTCAATACCCGCATTTCTACTAGGACTCTATCTTTTGGTGGAGACATATGCTATAGCTGCGCTTGGTCTTGAAAGTGGTGCATACTTTATTCCAGCATTCAGCCTTTATCTATTCGCTACACTCTCAGCAATATTTTCACCAATAGTTTATTTAGATGCTAAGAAGCATGCATATGCATACTACTTTGTTATAGCGCTGCTAATTATAACCGCACTTCTAGCTATATTCATTGGATGTGCTGGCATATATGAGCACCTTGCAAGCCCACCGTGATACATTAGAATAAGCGCATATGGAAAGGATTTTATAATTCGAAAAAGGTGATACCATGGTTGAAAGTGTTATACCAGCTGTTGTAACAATAATGAGAAATCTAAGAAGGCCTGGCGAAGAGGTCGGCATATTTTATTCTTCTGATGACGGCCAGATAAAGGGTGAATTAGTAGGATATGAGATTCAGATAAGTAGCATGATATTTCCAGGCGTGTATTTAGAGGATGTCGCTCATCCTGCATTTGTGATAAAGAAAGGTCTTGAAAACAGTGTAGTAATTGCAAAATGGGAGAAAAATAAAGAAAAGGTGGAGTCAAAGTTGTTCGTTGTGGGCATCGAGCAACGTATAGCTAGAATGTGGAACCTTGAAATCGATAACAGCAGCAGCATGCTCGTGCTTTACATGGAGCATAGCATTGCAGAGAGCTTAGGCATAAATGACATGCAAAGGGTAACACTTCTCCCCACACCCATTTGGCGTGCTGATAAAAAATAAGCGATTCAGATTAGGTAGTGAAATATAACCAAAATAAGACTTATACCTTGGTTAAATTAGGCTATAGCAAGAGCACATAAACGTAAAAGCTAAAAGAGAGTAAGAACGATATTCATGAAGGTAGCGCTTATAGGCTTAAAAGGCCAATTTGATGCGATTGATCTTTCAAAAATAGGTACTAGAAGCTTAGACAAGATTGTTACCGAATTATATAATGGGCTAAGCAACTTTAACAAAAGGGATTTTGTCTTGGATAAGATAGAACTCAAGCAGATCAAAGCGATTGGTCCAGCATTTTCGATAATGCTACAGTCATTATTTAAGAATTTCGAGGGCTATGACATATTGCATAATCCCGACTTCAGACCTTTTTTCCGCTAATAAAAGGAAAAGCCAAAATACTAGCAACACCACATGGCTTATAGTTTTTATTTGATCCAACGAGGGATTTTGACAGGTCATTAAATGGCAGACTGAGAAATGCAGTAGTATTGCCGCTTGCACTCCGTTCTCTGCACATCTCTGATTATATGATTGCAATATCTTCATTGGTTAAGGAGAATGCAATCGAGTGGGGGTATAATAAGGATAGAATATTTGTAGTTAATAACTTTATAGGAAAAGAGTTTATCACAAAAGAGATTAAAGAAAAGAAGGCCAGAAGCAAGTTTGTAGTAGGCTACTTAGGCACATTTAGATTGAGAGAGAATGTTGGTGAAGCGATAAAAGCCTTTATGCTACTAAAAGGAGATAGTTACTCTTTTGAAATTTGGGGCAAACAAAACTTTGAATATGAAAATTTGGTAAAGCAGGCGGCAAACGATAAAAGAATTGTTTTCAGAGGTCCTGCGCCAGAAGAAAAAATAGTAGATATCTATGACTCTTTTGATGCATTTGTATTTCCAAGTCTTTATGAAGGCTTTGGTCTGCTCATTCTAGAAGCCCAGGCACGCGGTTTGCCAGTAATAATATATAAATATGGAAAGATTCCAAAAGAGGTAAGAAGATATTGCTTCTAGGCTGAAAGTCCAGAACATATGGCACAGATAATAGAGCAGCTTAAGGAAAACGGCTACGATGAAAAGGAAAGAAAAGAAGCGATGGAGTATGCAAGGAGCTTTACAGTAGAGAAAACAGCACTAGAGATATACATGGTTTATGAAAAAATAGCAAATGAACAAGGGAGTTAAAGGAAATTTTAGTTAACTTGCCCTCTTTACGCTTTCTTATGCTTAGCACAATATATTTATTAAATTTGTTTTATTTAGACTTAATGAAGACTTGATTTTATGGACGGCGAGTTCATAAAGCTATATATTTATGATATTCCAGAAAGGGCTAGCTATGATATTAAAGACCTTTTCAAGAATGTAGAAGATTTCTCAAAATATGAATATAATGCACCAGCACCAGAAGAACTGCCTACATTTACACTGCCGCAGATTTACAATTTGAAGGGTGGTGAGCTACAGGTAAATGGAAAAGGTGTTAAGTACAGGGTGCAAGTAGCATTATATACGCTTGGTGGTGCTTACTCAATAAGGATAAGATTTCCTCTCGAGAATATAGACTATAGTTTTATAGCAAAATTCTCATTCGATAAAGAGCTCGAAAAAGAGATCGATACTTTAGCAGAAAAAATAAAGAAAAGGGTAGAAACAGAGCTTTCAAAACAGATTAGCATTATTCCATCAAATATATCAGAAGAGTATAATTTTTACTTTATAAATGCAACGAAGAATGAGGCGCTAAAGAGTGGAAAAGATATTATACCCGGCCTCCTCATAGATGAGCCCAATCCACAAGGGCTTGATCAAAGCTATATAGACAATGTTCTATCAAAAAGCATTTCATACAATGCAGATGACATAACCTATGTCGGCTGGGAGGGGGCTGTGCTTATAGACAAGCTCAAAAGCTTTGATTATGAGCTTATAGTGGCTGAGATAGCTAATATACAGCTTTTAAAATTTAGAGTATACAAAGAAAAAGCTTCTATTGTGTTGAAAGAAACAAGCAACTCTGTTGCGGGCTTAGATAGACTGGGCTTCTTTGAAAGACTATTTTCAAGCAAACTGGAGAAGCTTAACAAACACCTTGGTATCTTCCAAGATGACCTTATGGAAATGCTTAATAGAATAGATAATACCGTATTCGGCATGGGCGAATGGTACTTATCAAGGCTATACGCTTTATTTGCAAGCACATTCAGGCTA
>Ga0080003_1001237_pt1 | contig 13984 bp, 23 predicted proteins | sample JossMetagenome_FD_69206 | JGI IMG/M metagenome (GOLD analysis project Ga0080003, IMG submission 69206) | Hot spring microbial communities from Joseph's Coat, Yellowstone National Park, USA - JC2_E (SPADES assembly) (version 2) | ecosystem: Environmental > Aquatic > Thermal springs > Hot (42-90C)... | reverse complement strand
CGCTAATAAGAAATAAAAAAAGCCTTCCATAAAAAATAAAACTAAAAATAAAAATAAAAAGTCTTCATATGTTTATGGGGTCATATGTATTGGGTGGAATATCAATCGAAATCGAAAAGCTTATAAATAAGGGCGTGCATATAATACGGGTGGAAAAAAATGGAAAAGGAAAAAATATCGGAAAAAACTGAAATCGGAAATAACCCCAAGGGGGGGGAAATGACCTTAAACGAATTGCGTAAAACGGTGAAAAGACGCATAAGTGAAATAACTGACCTTATGGTTAAGGATATTGATAAAGATATAAATGTATATGATACAATACTTGATTTAACTAGTAAAATAGAAAATCTTTTATATTGCGAACACGGTGAATATTGTCAATTTCCTAACGCTTTGCTTTGGGCTTTAGATCTAGCTGACGATATTCAAAGAATAGCTGGCTATTCTAAAATGATTGACGTATATGTTGAAGCGTCAAAAATCGCTTATGCAATAAGGAAATTTTATTATAGGTGAGAAAAAAATGACTAAAGCTTTAACAAAAAAATCAACACATGATTTAACAGAGTTGTTAACTGAAATAGCTGAACCGTTGACGGATATAGAATCAAATACTGAATTTAGGGATATAGCGCTTCAAGACATAATAAGAGATTTACATTATGCAATCGTGGATTTAGTAAGCGGTAGATATTGCAATACTGATAAAAGATTAACAATAGCTTACGATTTAAGTGTTGATTTACAAATAATTGGTGAAAAAGTTGACGATTTTGGTGTTGTCCAGATTGCCATGTTGTTGAGAAAAGCAATAAGCGATTTTGCATATGAAAGTGGAGTTTGGAAATAATAATTTTTTTGTTCGTGTTAAAGGGGTCAAATAGTCGGGTTGTTTTTGTTTGTTTGATGGGGTCGCGTAGACCGGGTTTTTGTCCTTTTTTCATGAGGGCCTAGAGGGGAAAAGCTTATAAGCGGGTGTGTAATTAAATATAGGGGTGTGAAAAAAAGATGTCTGAAAAAGAAAAGGAAACGGAAGGGGCAAATAACCCGAGTGCGGACGGGGTAAATTCCGCGCACGGAGAAATCTTTGCGAAGCTTCAGGATTTTAGCTCCTGCTGGTATACAGATCTACGCAGTGCAATTTTTGACTTGAGGCGTGGGGTCGCGAAGGTGTTGGTATTCAATTTGCAAAACCCGACGCGCTACGTTTACGTCACACTTGATTACGCAAATCATAATTACTTCTTTATTAAGGAGTTTTCCGAGGACGAGGTGTTTCGTGGTGACTATGGCGCAATTGAACTTCAAAAAGTGACTGAAGAACAGCTAATAAACCTGCTGAGGTGAGGAAAAAAATGGTTGATGTGGCGGATATAAACTTTGAAAGTGAAGAAGCAGAAGAAAAGTTTCTTTCAGTATACAACGTTACTGTTGAATACATTAAGAAGTTGTTGCCTAGTGCTGAAGTGGAATTAACTGATAGGCTAGGGATCCACATATGGATCCCTTACGTTGATGTTGATGCAGATGATAATCTACTCGACAGAGGGATTAGTGTAGGGTTGGTTTATTTTATTGATATGGATACAGGGGAGTATGTCGATGAAGAATTGATACACAAGCGTGTCGATGACGTGATAAGCAGGTTTAAATTTGTTCATAAGCAAATTTGTGATGCAATAAATGTAAGTAAAAGTGAGGATTAAGGGATTAATAGATTAATAATTTTTTTTTGTGGTTTGTGTTTTGGGGAATTGTAGTCGCGGTTTTTGCCGTTTTGCCATGTGCGCCCCGGCCGAAAAGCTTATAAATGAGGGGTGGAAATATATAGGTGCAAAAAAATGACGGAGAAAAAGGCGGAAAAAAAAGAAACACCTGAGAAAGAGGTCAAGGAAACAACTGAGAAGGAGGTCAAGGAACTGCCCGGCTGGTTTGAACCCCTTCTTGCGGAGGGGGTAACATCCGCAAGCACGAGCGACTACCTCTTTATTGTCGAGACGTCGCGGTACAAGGGCAACAAGGTCGCATTGATGAAAGGACAAGCAAAAAGAGCGATTGCTATTCTAAAAAGAGTTGCGGAGCATGAATTCCCGGGCCTTGATTTTGAAGTTGACGACCACGAGGTACCGTGGACGACCTATTTCCGCATTACCGCACGCGGAGGGCTAAGGGTAGCTAGAGTTAACTATGTGTATATGCTAGTTACAAATTATATAAATATATACAGCGATAAAGCGCTGGAAGAGAATGCGAGAGAGGCACTTTACAGTATACTTTTGCAAGGCGATGCGTAAAAAAGTGACAAGAAAATGATAGAGAGAAAGTTAAGCAGTGGTGCATGGACTAATGAAGAAATTGGTGAAGCGCTGGGTGTTTTGGCTGGTGCTGGTGGCGGTGTGCGGTTCGGGTATTTCTATTGTGACCGTGTAATCATGACGGCGCGCCGGTTGAGTGACCTGAGGGGAGTGCTGGCAACAATAGATAAAAGAGAATTAGAGGGAAAGGAGGACTATTATGACATAATAAACCGCTTGCACCACGAAATAAAGAAAAAACTCGACATGATGGTCGCGATTATGGAGCATCTGATGCCCGCGGGGATTGAGTGACGTTATTTTTTTTAATATTTAGGTGAGAAAGATGCAAAGAAATGACGACACGGACGAAAGCTTTATAAATGAGGGTGAATAGAATAGTGAGGTGAAAAAAATGGATGAAAGTACGGATATAAGTGTTGCTCCAACAGAGGGGACGGAATCAGCAGAAGACCCTGCTGTGTGCTATCTGATGTTAGTCAACCGGCTTGTTGAGTATTTTAACAAGACGGGACGGAATGATATTCCTAACAAAGGTCTGGAGTTGAGCGTCGTGACAGGCCTGAGTAGCTGGACAGTGCGCAAAGCGTTGAAATATGCCGCTTACATAGCCAATGAGCCTTTTGCTAAAGTGATAACCAAACAGGACGTGATTCAGCGGGCTAATAAGCTTCAAGGGCGACTGGTCTCTTGCCAAGACCTCTCATGAAAAAGTGTACATGCATGTCTATTTTTTTCATGTGGGTTAAATTGATCAGACATAAGGAATTCTAAAAATCAAAAAAACCACACGGGGGCCCCTCAATGCCCATTTGTGTACATCCGTACATGGATGTACACTTTTTTAGGTCGTCAAGTTTTATGAGGCCGGTGCTGAAAAAAAATGGTGCGCATAAGTCTTATGTCCTATTGTTTTATTAAGAGCATAAGGCTTATATCCTACTAGGTTAATAATAGTGGGTGAAACCAAAACGCCCAAAATCAACGTGAGACTGCCCAATCCGGAGCCGAGCAAGGACGGGATATACACCATAACCGGCGTCGAGGAGGTCACGGTGAACACACCCAGCGGGCCTGTGAATGGATTCAGAGTGAGCCTTAAGGACGACAACAACAACTTCTATTCCACTATGCTCTGGAACAAGGAGACTGCTAGCAAGAAATCCAAGATAGGCTCTTTCGTGAGTGCACTGGGCCCTGACACCGACCTCTGGATCAATCACCGCGTGCTGTTCTCGTCTTGGACGGAGAAGGACAGGGTAGTCAAAGATCTCGGCAAGGCGACAAGTCAGTCAGGTCTGGGGAGGTGATTTTGATGTCCCTAGACCTGACGGATTTTTTTTCTCATGCTCGTCTGCTGAAGGTTTACAAGCTTAACAGGTGGCGCGTCGTCACGGCGTCACGCTTTCTGCCAAGAGACTGGGATGCCGCTGACGTGGAGGTTCAGACGATCGGTAGCGACGTGATAATACTTACATTCCATCGCGTGACAGAGCAAAAATTGAACTTGAGTGATCTAGAATGAGTGAACAACAAGCAGTAAAGAGGAGAGTCCGTTTCGTCAGACACAGAAAAGACAACACTCTGATCATGCCTGTCAAATCAATTATACCAGACGACTGGCTGTACATGTGGATTTCTGTGAGCAAGGTCAACCCTGACGAGGTTGTGGTCGTAGCAAAGAAGGCTGATCTGAAATGACCGAGCAAATACTGAAGGATGACGTGGCACTAGCTGTGCTGTACAGGGAAGTAGGCGCGGCCATGCCCGGCCTTGAGAAAATGTGCGTGTTCAATTCTGTAGCCGCTGTGGCTCATCTCTTTTCAATAAATGTCGGTCTGCCTTCAAGTGGCAAAAGCACACTGCTCAGCCATTTCAACAAGGTTACCTTCAAGGACACTTCACTGCCTCTCTTTTCATTAACAATCTTCGGGCTGAAGCACATAGCTGGTGATCTGAACGGCCAAGAAAAAGTGCTGTTGATCGATGACGTTGGTGCCATCAATACCATGTACAGCAGGGTTGCCACCTTGAGCACAATTGCTTACTTAGTGAATGATCACAACATATCTGAGCTGAACGCCTTCACAAACTTCAACATAAGCGGTTTCAACGGGAGTGCCATTGCCAACGTTCAGCCTCATATTTTCTCATCTGTGACGAAAGATGACAACTACGTGGCGAACGTCAAAGACAAGTCTTTACGGTTTTACCACTTTTACATGCCAAAGCGTCAGGAGGACGACGGGTATCGCTCGCTGGACTACGTGAAAATCAACCTAGATACCCACTTCAAAATCTTCAACAAGTATGAGGTGAAGTACAAGGATGTGGACAAGCTGATCAAGCTGGTGGACAAGCTGGCGCTGTTTTACTCAAGGGCCCGGAGTCTCAACTACGCCAAGGCCATGAGCAAGGCCATGGCTCTCATAAACGGCGATCACGAGGTTGGCGAGAGCTACTACAACACGCTTGACTTGATGTTCTCAAATTTCTATATTGAAAGCAGGCTGTTGCAGAGGCGCACTTTGGACGGCACCTATACGTTCAATGACGATGATTTCTCACTGCTCACTTACTACATGAATTACGACGACCTCAGCTTTGACACCATCATTGACTTCTTTGACATCAGCATGGCTACCATGTACAACACCGTAAAGAGAAGCAATCTCTTCACTGAGAAAGAGAAAACTCTGGTGCCTCTGGACATCACCAAGAAGATAGCTGAAACGCTGAAGACACCGTGGTGGTGAAAATGCCAAGACGTCTCAGAAGCAGGGTTTTTCGTACAAAACTGCTCAGGTATTCACCTCCTGTCCGGACGTTCTTCTCTAGGTTATTCCACGCTTTAACGAGGACACCGACCCCTGTCATACTTTATTTCTCACCTGAGGATACCAGCGAAATACTGGACGTGACAGGTGGACTGCAGAATATTCAGTCATTTGTAGTGAACGCTAAAGACATCAAAAATGCGTTGTCAGTCCAGTGGGTAAGGATAGGGCTCAGGAAGTACCAAGTTTTGATGATCAATTCGGCTGGTGTGGCTTTAGCTGACCTGCACCCGTTTGTTGAGTATAGCTTCAGAATAACGTTCTACACTGAAATTCCGCTGTCTTACATGTATGTGGTGTACAGACAGTATCACTCTGGCGATCGCAACAAGGACACTCGTGAATTTCAAATCTGCTTCTTCACCGACAAATTCATGGAGTTTGACAGGGTAAAGAAGCATGCCGAGGAAATTTTCACTGCAGAGATGGGAGAGGATTACACTGAATCCGTGCTGTTGTTAACGAGAGAGAGGTACGTAGGGCGTGAGACGCTGAGCGACCTAGCCCTTAACGAAATAGAATTCAAACCAACACCTACAATAGACGAGCCATACATCATAATCGACCTGATGGAGCACTACTCCCCATATTACTGGACGAACATAACCAATAAAGGATTTGCGAACCTGATCAGGTACAGGCAGTATCGCCTTACGATAGACATAGATAAGAAAGACCAGTCACTCGTGACCAAGTCCATAGACACCATAGTGAAGGCCATACCGAACGAAATATCTCGTTATGATGTGTGGGAATCAAAGAAAGGGTATCACATCGTGTATCAGTTGAAGGGAAGGATGGACTTCGACACTTCACTCAAGCTGAGGGAGATAGGAGGTGACGATGAAGACAGGATAGAAATGGATGACATACGTTATACGATCTCTCCTCTGCTCGAGGGAGTGACGGGTGTGCTTTTTGATACAAAAGTGACGTTTTACTTTGATGGCCACTACGAGATATCGCACACTCAGTATCTTTACGGGCGTGCCTTGACATAAGCCTTATGCGCATCATTTTTTTGAGCGGTTTCGGGGTGATGTAAAATCTGTACATCCATGTACAGATGTACACAAATGGGCATTGAGGGGCCCCCGTGTGGTTTTTTCAGTTTTTAGTAGTCCTTATGTTTAGTTAAGTTAACGCACATGCCAAATCCGTACATGCATGTACAGAAATTCATGAGGCATTGCCAAGGATGATGTTGACAAAAGTGGCCTTAATTAAAGCCAGTATTAATTGTTATTTAGCTCCAGAGGCCGCTCCGGAGACCCGTTCTAAATTTTTAAAAGAGGAATAATATCGAATAGCCGATACCGCACATCAATTTTATGTGTATTTCGCCGATTTAGAATCCTTATGTACTGAAAGAATGAATATGCTTATATAGAACAACATTTAGTATACCTGACCAGAGATGGCCCGCGCAAGAAAGGAATCGGATGATAGCGCCGCTCGTTACTACAACAAGCTGGTTGTACAGCTGAAAGGCCGTGGATATACGGAAGAACAGGCTGAGGCCCAAGCGGTCGAGGCCGTTGCCAAGAGGTATGCCGGTTTTGGAGCGATGCAGTTGATGCACAGCTTCATAACCCCAGTGCTGGAGAAGGCTGGGATCAACAAGGTGTTCTACGGCCCCTACTTCGCTTTCGTCAACGAGTACATAAGGTGGAAGCAGAAGGGCGACCCGGAGAAGGCCAGCCTCACTGTCAGGGAGTTCGCGGCAAAGGGCTTGGACAGGCGTGTACTGAACCAGCTTGTCTCGATAATGAACGGCGAAGTCACGGGAAGCTTCGCTTGAAGCTCCCGTTTTTTTTGTTTTTTAGTTAGACTTATCAAATGGCCGTTTGAACGGCCATTCGCTTGGTTGGCAAAGCTTATAAGTCTTTAATAGATTAATAGTATGAACAAGAAGGCCACAATCCTAGATGACATGACGTTGGACGAACGTCGGGTCATAGGCGACAGGATTGCCAAGTTCAAGGAAAACATGGCCAAAGCGGGCTTGCCGACCAAGGTGATGCTGACAGAGAACGGCATGACCGTGGCAGTCGACTTCAGCAAGGTCATCGAAAAGATAGTGCAGTTGGGCCAAGGTCACGTCACTGACATCAGTTTTGTACAAGACAAGGTGATGCTCATCGAGGTGAGCGTGATATGAGCGGTATCACGAGCAAGGAAAAGCCTGACACTGACATACTGATAGACGACTCTCTGAAAGCCAATCAAGACGAGGAAGAAGAAGATGAAGGAGGCCCAGCTACGGTTGCAGACGCAGTTGATCAGCAGATAAAGGAAGAGATGGAAAGCGATGCTGAGCTCATCCAAGCCATGAAAGAGGAGGAGGCCGAAAAGAAGGCCAAGCAAGAGAAGTTCAAAAACGTGACCATGCAACAGATCTTGGACGCAATTGAGCTGTTGGAGTTCTACATTGACACGACGGAAAGGGCCAAGGAAGTGGTCAGCAAGATAAAGGGGGCGAGCCCTCAAAAAGAGGAGGACGTGCAATCCGTGCTGATCAAAAAGCTCCTTGGCATGAAATGATTATTAATTTAATTTAGTTATGTTTAAATAGTACGGCATGACCATATTACAATGTCTACTCCTACCTCTTCGGCGGGAACTATAATCAGCTCTCTGTTGAACGGAATCTACGGTGTGCTAGGCGCCGTCGCTCAAGACATAGTCAACTACGCCCCGACGATCGCAGACGTCCTGATCGCTGTTCTGATCGGGACGGCTGTGGTGAAGTTTGGGAGACAGTTGGCTAACGGTCTGTACGACATGATATCCGGCTTCCTCTGAGATACTAGTGTACAGTGAGACGGCCTGTTAACGCCGGCCCACTGGGCCGACGGTTAAACTTATATTCCCTTTTTTGATATCATTATGTCAGAAGAGGCTATGGCCGTTGGCGGTGCTGAGATAAGCCAAGTGCAGACCGTATCCGACGACATCGGGGCTTCGTTCATTGCTGAGATGATCGGCATAATCCGCCAATTCTTGGCTTATGTACTTAGTCTTATAAAGAACGTTTTCACGTGGGCTGGCAATAACCCGCTTGCCTTCATGCTCATGATTGAGGACTTCACCCTGCTGGTGGCCTGAGAATCCGTTTGCAAGGTGCAAAAACCTTTTAAGTGAAGTCGGTTAAGACATTAGATTAGTATGATACCAACGACGTTTGGTCAGGGAAAGGAACAGCCGACCACCATGCTCTTCACCAAAGAGCAGATAAAAGGCATGTTGCAGAACAGCATGAAGGGGATAGTCGTCAAGGACGTGACTATCGACGAAAACGGCATACATGCGGTAATAGACATGGACAGGGACAAGCTCGTCCAGCCCATTCTGAACAGCATCGACCCGGCCATCAGGCCGTACACGAGCATGCAGTTCAGGCCGGACGGCATTCTTTTCACGGTGGACACTGCAAAGATCATAAGCGAAAGGTTGAAAAGTGCAGGCACCATGAAGTGATATGAGTTCCATTGGTACTGTTGCAAACGACCTTCAGAGCATAGGATCGACGATCAACTCATTCATAAGCGGTATCGGGAGCGGCATAAACAACGCTTTTTCTTTCTTGACTGACATAGGGAAGGCCATATTCGCGGCCCTGATCAGCTTTGGGGCTTTTGTTCTGAAGAGTTTTGAGGAGTTCGGTAGTTTCATTTACAACGGGATTGTTGCGATAGCCAACGGCATAGTCCAAGCCTTTGACTACCTCTGGAACGGGCTGAGCAACTTCGGTAACTTTCTGTTCACAGGCATCCACAACTTGGGCGTTATGATCTACAACGGATTGATATGGCTTTATCACACAATACTTCACGGGCTTGAGTTTCTTTGGAATACGGTCATAGGGATAGTGAACAGCATAATCGGGTTCATATCCGGGTTATTAAATACTTTCATAAGCGACATAGAGAGCTGGTTCACGGGTCTGGTCTTTGGATTCAGGAGCAAGATAATGCCCATGCTGGTGCTGAACCTGACGACGATTGGGGTGTGGAAAGGGATCGAAGGGGCCTCAGGCGCAAACGGCCTGCTGAAAGGGGTTGGGATGCCCATAGCAGGCATGGCCGCAGGGCTTGTGGGTGGGTTGTTGATGGGGGCTGTCATAGACTCGCTGTTGCCGGTGTCACCGAGCACCACCATATCGATCATACCCCACACGTCCATTTCGCCCCTTTCAATATCTCCGGTTACGGCCAGCACGGCGTACATACCATCCCCTGAGACCGTCCTCACGCCATCGGTCACGTTCATACCTCAGCAGGCTGTCGTTACCCTGCCGACCGCTTACCCGTATGCCCAGCCGTTCGAAGAGTTCATCACGGACACGTTCACCTTCACTGGTGTGAACGTGCTTGTTGGTGCTGTCACCACATCCTTTGCAGAGAGTGTGACCGACACCTTTACTACGTACTATTCCAGCGTCAGTTCAACGGTGCTTACCGAAACCGTGACTGACACCTACACTTACTACTTAGCTGGAGTGACCCAGCTGTCGGGCAGTGAAACCATGACGGACACTTACACCACTAGTTACGTCAGTCCGCAAAGCACTACTCAGACCGAGACTATGACGGATATCTATACCACTAGTTACGTCAGTCCGCAAAGCACGACTCAGACCAAGACTGTGACGGCCACCATTACCAGTAGTTACGCCAGCTAATAAAGCATGACTCAGACCGAGACGGTGACGGACACCTACGCCAGCACGACGTAACTTTTTAACTGAGTACACCACTAGATAGTTATGGATACGACTGCTGACACCGCTCAGATACTGGCCAACATCACAAACGCCGTCAACGACACCATAACTAACCTGTTCAGCCAAAATTTATTCCCGAACGCCAACGCGGCCTCTGACGAAAGCGGGTCGGCCTTTGGCTCCGTTTTAGGTGTGGGTGGCTACATCCTTGAGGCCTTTGTGAGGCTGGGAGACTACATTTTCAATTTCTTGTCAACGGTCGCAAATTATTTCACTGAAGCCTACTATTTTCTGTACAATGGCCTGTCTAACGTCGCTCTATTTCTACAGAGCGGCCTGTACAACCTAGGCGTCTCGATCTACAACGTCATGGCCACTCTGTACAACTTTGTCACCTACGCCCTCAAAACGATATTTGAGATAGTGGTGTCAATAATAAACACCATTTATCTTTACTTGGTGTCCATGGGAAATGATTTAATCAGCAAGGCCGCCAGCTCATTTTCTGCGGTAGTTAACCAATTCAGACAAAAGATAGCGATGATCGTATTTGCTGATGCCTTCACTACGGGAGCTTGGAATGGTCTGAACGCCCTTTTCACCGACGACAAGAGCGGTGACCTATTTAGTGTTGTGGGCAAGTCAGTTAAAAGCGTGCTTAAGGCTGTAGGGCCTGCCATTTTGGCGTCCGCTTTAATTGACTCAGGCCTGCCGACCAGCTCCTCAACGCAACCGGTCATCGCACCTCCGGTCGCCATGCCGGCCTCACCGATTTCGTTTGCGATCCCTGAGACGCCACCTCTAGCACCGCTGTTGAGTTATCAGACGCCTTCTGCGCAGTTCATACCAAGGCAATCGATCATATCTCAGTACGTTGAGCTACCCAAGCTCATAACCAACGATGAGATAGTAACTGACTTTGGAGTCTACAGCTACATCCCACCAATGGTCATATCCCCCCTGTCCGCTAAAGCGATAGAGACGATCGCCGATCAGTACGAATACGCGTACACTGCACCGTCGATACCGTCTGCAGTCTCGGCAAAAGAAACTGTAACCGATACCTTTGTGACGGTCTACGTTTCTCACATATCCCCAGTATCATTTGTCGAGACCATCACCGATGTGGCTGTCCCGACTTACGTTTCGCCTCTATTCCTCACACCTCCTGCTGAGACCATCACTGACACACGTGTGATAACTTACATCTCACCTCTATTCCTCACACCTCCTGCTGAGACCATCACTGACACACGTGTGATAACTTACATCTCACCTCTATTCTTCACTCCACTGGCTGAAACCATAACGGATGTGAACGTCTATGCGGTAATTTCTCCCACAATCTATACTGCACCGATTGAACTGATCACAGATGCCTTTGGTTATTACAGAACTACGCTAAGTCCGTACACAGGGCCAGCTGAGCTGGTCACAGATGTCTTTGGTTACTACAGAACTACGGTAAGCCCATATACTGCACCGTCTGAGCTGATTACAGATGCCTTTGGTTATAGCACTGTTGCGGCAAGTCCATACGCACCTTCAGCTGAGGTCATTACTGACACTTTCGCAACCGTATACACTTCACCACTGCTATCGCCGGTTTCAAGCACGATCACAGCAACCATAACGTCTCAGTACAGTCAGTCTGTCTCAACCCCAACATATGTACCTTCAGCTGAAGTCATTACCGATACCTTCACAACTGTATATACTTCGCCGACACCATCGGCAGTCCTGACCACAATCACGGCGACTATAACATCTCAGTACAGTCAATCCGTATCAGGCCCAGCACCGGCTTCGACCACGATCACGGCAACCATAACATCTCAGTACAGTCAGTCTGTCTCAGGCCCAGCACCGGTTTCAAGCACGATCACGGCAACCATAACATCTCAGTACAGTCAGTCTTCTGTAAGTGCACCTCCACCAAGCGCACAATCAGTCACCATAACAGCTACTATAGGCTCTGTCTCGTCGCCACCTAGTTTAATCACCATAACCGCTACTATCACCTCAGACTACAGCACGTAAACTTAAATGGGAGGGATAGAAAAACCTTAAATTAGCGTGACTACAATATCATATGGAATCGGCCTCATCACTTACCCGTAAGGGGCATTCGTCAGAAATCATAATAAAGGTGCTGGACAAGGATGGCCACGTGATCAAAGTCCACAGGCAAAAAATGCACTCAATAGTAATGCAAATTCCCCAATCTTTTGTCAGCATGCTACAACCGCAAGCGGAATATAACATATATATGCTATCTGCAACAAACCTAACAACGCCGTCGTTATTAAGTGCATATATGCTTGGGGTTAGCTTTAATGGCCCATTCCCACAAGGGATAGTATTGGGAAGCGGATCATCAACATCTCCAGCAAGTACGGTTTCAATGTCAGCACCATATTACAACGGTAGCTCACCAAACCAAATGACATACTGGTCGCCAACCATATCGTTGTCTCAATCCTCAACGCAATCAACGATATCTATAACCCAGATCATAAAGAATCAAACTTCGTCTTCAGAGACGGTATCAGAACTAGGGTTAATTGGAACTGCAATACTAACAAGTAGTATGAGTCCCATATCGGCATATATTAATACACCATCGCCATATGCCATGTTTGCTTATGATAACATAAGCCCATCTATAACTGTGCCGAGCTTGGGTTCTCTGCAGGTGACGGTAAACATAAATTTCGACTAGTGGTGATAGCAAATGGGAATACATCTTTCGGCTTTGGTTTTGGTGAGGAATAAAGACGGTGAGATAGTTCAAAGGAGAAAACTGAGGCTTCACAGTGCGACTTACCAATTTGCCCAATTTATGTATGAGATGTTCACAGCTCAAGTGTCGCCGTCTATTCTATATAGCCCAATAACGATACAAGGTATAACAGGAAAATATAATGATGCACCATCAGCTCAATCATTAACGCCATTAACCGGTGGAGTATTTTACTTAATACCCATAAGCGTTGCATTTGGGGCAAACGGGACATCAGCACCAGTAAACAACCCAATCATAGGTTTAGGGACAGGGACACAAACTTTCTCGCCAAGCATAGCGCAGTTGGCAAGCCCTCTACTAATTTATAGCGCTTTCTCCGGTTCAGAAACAACGCCAAACCTGACTGAAGCATCACCACCTAGTGCTTATTACAACCATTCGGGTGTGTCATACCAAAACTTCTACTTCTCTCCGGCCAAATACGAAAGCAACATGTCATCTTCCGTGACCGTAAGCGAATTGGGCTGGTATGGCTCTGTGGGCTTGACATCCCCGGGCACATCCTTTTATGCCCTCATGACGTATGACACCATATCGCCTTCCATCAGCATAGCAACGAGTGGGACTTTGACTGTCACGTTCATCGTTGAGTTCGAATGAAAGGGGATGGACGGTGATATTCGATGCCAAAGCCCCTGCTGTCTGCACGGTATAGAGTGGTGGTTCATGACCCAGAAGGCCGCATTAAATACATAGAGGAAGCCCCATCCAAGTCTTTCATACTAAATTTTTTGTACTGGTGGTGGCTTTGCCTTGAACTCGACGAGTCTGATAGCATCAGCGTGGTCAACACCTCTGGCCAGCAAACCACTCAGACACTCTCACAACCCATGGGATGGACTGGTGTTTGGTCTTCTGCTTCCTCACCGTACTCAGGCATACAGGTCGGTTCGGGCACATCAGCGCCGTCAGCTTCAAGCCCTTACCTTGAATCTTTGATATTAAGCGGGACGGGTCCGGGTCAGCTGTCTTACGGCACTGTCAGCGTGACATCACCGTCGTTATCGAGCAATCCGGGTACAATGCAAATATCAAATACTTTTACTAACAACTCTGGAGGGACTGTAACTATAGGTGAGATTGGGCTTGCGATACAAGCCAACAATGGTATTTCAGATGTACATTTGGCGGCACTGATTATACACGACGTTTTATCGTCAGCTGTCAACGTAGCTAATGGCGGTAAGGTAACCATAACTTACACCATGGAGGTGAACACGTAAATGGCAGTCACGTTAGTTAAGATAGCTAAACACCGCAGGAATAAAGAGCTGGAAGCCGGCGTTTACGGCTATAT
>Ga0080003_1001236_pt1 | contig 13988 bp, 11 predicted proteins | sample JossMetagenome_FD_69206 | JGI IMG/M metagenome (GOLD analysis project Ga0080003, IMG submission 69206) | Hot spring microbial communities from Joseph's Coat, Yellowstone National Park, USA - JC2_E (SPADES assembly) (version 2) | ecosystem: Environmental > Aquatic > Thermal springs > Hot (42-90C)... | reverse complement strand
TCCCCATCTTTATAGAGAACTAAAAATACCTCCTTATGATATGGAGCCCATACTCTGAAGAATGTTGATTTCCCATCAAAATTCGCTCCTATATCCATATACTAAAGGGGGAAAGGCTTATTATAAGTTTAGGCAAAATCTAGCAGTAATGCGATCCCATGAGAACCTGATAGGGATCGAGAAGCCCATGAGACTCCGATTGTGCATTGCAAATTTGAGGTTATCACAATTTATTATCTTAGCATAAATTACTGAGAATTAAAACGAAAGTTCACGAATAATTTTAAGCGAAACTTAATTTTGATCACTATTATATTCTAGTATGGCTTTTGTGCAAATACCTACAAGACCTGGCTATCCTTATCCTTTAGGAGTATCTTTAACGAAAGACGGAGCTAATTTCGTGCTATTTTCTGAAAACGCTACAGCAGTACAACTATTACTTTTCTCTCATCCAGATGATAAGGAGCCTAAGGAAGTAATAGAAGTTAAAGAAAAAACGGGAGACCTTTGGCACGTTTGTGTCCCTGGAATCATGCCAGGACAACTTTATGCTTACAAGGTAGACGGTCCATATAAGCCTGAACAAGGGTTAAGGTTTAATAAAAATAAAACTCTCATTGACCCTTACGCTAAGGCAGTTGCAGGTTTTATAAAATGGGACGACTCACTTTTCGGTTACAAAATAGGTGACCCAAACCAAGATTTATCCTTTGATGAGAGAGATTCTACGCCTTTTATTCCGAAGTCCGTAGTTGTAAGTGATGAATTCGATTGGGAAGACGATAAGCCTTTAAGTTTAAGGATACCTTGGTCTCAAACTGTAATTTATGAAACTCACGTTAAGGGTTTTTCTATAAAAAGAGACGATATAGACGAAAAGATAAGAGGAAAATTCCTCGGCTTAGCCTCTAAATCTGCAATTTCCTATTTTAAGGACTTAGGAATTACTGCAGTAGAATTAATGCCGGTACAGCAATTTGTTAGAGATAGATTCCTAGTAGAGAAAGGATTAACTAACTATTGGGGTTACAATCCAATAGCTTACTTTGCACCGGATTGCGGTTACGCAACTGACTGCTTAGGAAAACAAGTAGTAGAATTCAAGAAAATGGTTAAAGAACTCCACGCTGCTGGAATTGAAGTTATAATAGATGTTGTTTACAATCATACGGGAGAAGGAAATCAGTTAGGGCCTACATTGAGCTTCAGGGGAATTGATAATTCGTCGTATTACATGTTAAATCCCCAAAATCCTAGGTATTACATGGACTTCACTGGGACTGGCAATACATTGAATTTAAGGCATCCAAGAGTTTTGCAAATGGTCATGGATAGCTTACGTTATTGGGTTTTAGAAATGCACGTTGATGGTTTTAGATTTGACCTTGCGTCAGCTTTAGCTAGAGAGCTTTACAGCGTTAATATGCTATCAACTTTCTTTGTAGCAATTCAACAAGACCCTATCCTATCTAGAGTAAAACTAATTGCAGAACCTTGGGATGTAGGAGAAGGAGGCTATCAAGTAGGCAATTTCCCTTACCAATGGGCAGAGTGGAACGGCAAGTACAGAGATACTATAAGGAGGTTTTGGAGAGGAGAACCAATACTTTACTCTGAATTAGCAAACAGATTAATGGGATCTCCAGATCTTTATCAAGGCTCTGGAAGAACACCCTTCGCTAGCATTAACTACGTTACTTCCCACGATGGGTTTACATTACAAGATTTAGTAAGCTATAATCAAAAACATAATGAAGCAAATGGATTTGATAATAAGGACGGAATGGATGAAAATTATAGCTGGAACTGCGGTTTTGAAGGAGAAACGCAAGATCCCAACGTAATAGCTTGTAGAGAAAAACAAAAGAGGAATTTCATGATAACATTATTCATAAGTCAAGGAGTACCAATGCTATTAGGAGGAGACGAATTGAGCAGGACACAAAGGGGAAACAATAACGCATTTTGTCAGGATAATGAAATTTCTTGGTACGACTGGAACTTAGATGAAAGGAAAAAGGCTTTCAGAGATTTCGTAAAATCGATGATATATTTCAGGAAAGCTCATCCTATTTTTAGGAGGAGGAAGTTCTTCCAAGGTAGGAAGCTATTCGGTTCTCCTTATAAGGATTTAACCTGGATATCTCCTGCAGGAACTGAAATAGATGATAAAACTTGGAACTCTCCAACGCAAACAATAGCCTTTGTCCTATCAGGAGATGCTATGGATGAAGTAAACGAAAGAGGAGAAAGAGTAGCAGATGATACTTTCCTAGTGATACTCAACGGTAGTCCGAGTAGTATAAAATTCAAGATACCTAAACTAGGAGAAAAATGGGAGTTAGTAGCTTGGAGTTGTTTAAGAGAACCTAAGGAGAATGAGAAAATAGTTAAGGCAGAGCAAGAAATTCAAGTTGAAGGAAGAACCGCAATAATATATAAGAGAGTGTGAACGTGAGCTACAGAATACAGTTAAATAAGGAATTTAATTTTTCTAATTTAATATCAATCCTGGATTACTTGCACGATTTAGGTGTAGAATGGTTATATTTATCCCCAATATTACAGGCAAGGAAAGGAAGTACTCACGGTTACGACGTTTATGACTTCAAGAAGGTTAGCGAAGATTTAGGCGGTGAAGAAAAATTCCTTGAACTTTGTAAGGAAGCAAGAAAAAGAGGAATGAAGATAATAGTAGATATTGTACCTAACCACATGGCTCTAGAAAATCCTTACTTGCTAGACTTTCTAAGAAATTCGAATTCTAAATATAGGAAATTCTTTGACTTTGACGGAGATAAAATAGTCTTGCCAATACTAGGAGAGGAAGACCTAAGTAAACTGAAAATTGTTGAAGAGAAAGGGGAAAAATTTCTAGATTATCAAGGATTAAAGTTACCGCTTATAGGAGAAGGTAAAGACATTAAGGAGTTATTAAAGAAACAAAACTACGAGCTTGTTTACTGGAAAAGATTTGATAAAATAAATTATAGGAGGTTCTTTGACGTAAACGGGTTAATAGGAATAAGGCAAGAAGATGAGGAAGTATTTAACGAGTATCACGAGAAAATTTTTGAACTGAAGGACTGCATTGACGGCTTAAGAGTTGACCATATAGACGGTCTATTAAATCCTAGAAAATACCTTGAAATGCTAAGGGAAAAAATGGGTAATGATAAGTACATAGTAGTAGAGAAGATCCTTTCGCCAAAGGAGAAGTTGAGGGACTGGAAAATCGACGGAACTACTGGCTATGATTTTATGAGAGACGTGAATTTACTTTTTGTCAATTCAAAAAATGAGGGGAAATTTAAAGAAATATATGAGGATTTCGTAGGCCAAAAGGTAAACCTAGAGGAGGAGAAAATTAAGGCAAAGATCGACGTGATAAACCAGCTCTTCTACGGTGACGTGGATAGAATATTGAGAAAATTGAAGGAGCTAACAGGGAGAGAGATTAAGAAAGAAAGCCTAGTAAAATTCTTATCGTGCCTTAACGTTTACAGAACGTACATTACAGAGGATGAAATTGAGTGGGAAGATATTGAAGAAATAAAGGAATGCGCTGATGAATCTATCCTTGATTTAATTAACGAAAGAAAAGGGATGATGATTTTACAACAGCTTGAAGATCCGATAATGGCGAAAGGTTATGAAGATACTCTCTTTTATAGGTACAATCTGTTAGTTTCGCTAAACGAAGTTGGGAGTGACCTAAAATTTGGCATTTCATGCGAAGAATTTCACGCTAGAAATATGGAAAGAGAACTGTTTTGGCCAAACACTATGATAGATACCTCAACTCACGATACAAAGCTTAGTGAAGACGCAAGATCAAGAATAAATGCCTTAAGTAATTTTCCAGAAGAATGGAGAAATCTAATTAAGAGATGGAGTACTATAAATGAAAAATACAAGGTTAAAGGATATCCTATAAGGAACGACGAATACAGATTTTATCAAGTCTTATTAGGCACGTGGAACGGTTATTCAAAAGAATACGAGGACAGGTTAGTAAATTACATGATTAAAGCAATAAGAGAAGAGAAAATAAATACTTCCTGGTTAAATCCAAACCAAGAGTACGAAGATGCTACAATTAATTTTGTAAGAAGAGTTATTAAGGATGAAGAATTCTTATCCTCTTTTATTCCATTCTTTAAAAAGATAAATAAAGTAGGTAGCATTTACTCAGTAGAACAAGTAATAATAAAGCTCACTTCTCCAGGGTTGCCAGATATTTACCAAGGTAATGAAACCCTAACTTACTTAATGGTTGACCCAGACAATAGAAGAAAAGTAGACTTCAACACACTAGCGGAAATGCTTAAAGAAGTAAAATCAGAAGATCCCGTGACTTTATTTAAGAACGAAGAATTTGGCAAACTTAAGCTATACGTAACTTGGAAGTTGCTAAACTTAAGAAGAGATAGGAAGGAGTTATTCAAAGGCTATAGGCCAATAAAGCTTAACGGTTGCGGGTTTGAAAGAAATGGGCTAATCACTTTAGTTACGTTTTATCCTTTCGAGAATTTCGAAGTTAAAGTAAAAGGGAAATATATAGGCATTATAGATTCCTCCGTTCACGAAGGCGTAATAAAAAGCAGAGAATTACCTTTTGGGGTTTATGCCAAACAGTAGAGGGGTAAAGAATCTACTATTCCATTAACTCCTACTAGTATAAGAGAATTGCAAGTTAAGAGCATATTACCCGGACCCGGCATTACAGGGGTTTGAAAGCCCTTGAGGAGATTACCTTGGTAAGATAAAACAAACAAGTATCCACTAGCGTTCTGTATAATTATCTTACCTTCATATATTTCGGGATTATCTACAGTAAATCCAGTTTTGAAAGCCCAAATAATTTTTCCAGAAGTTAAATTTACGGCATAAAGTATACCTACTGGAGAATCGTGATAAACAACGCCGTTGAATATGGTAGGTGGTGGGGATTCTAGGTTAGGCGGAATCTTTGTACAGCCCTCATCTATGCACCATAAGATTTTCCCGTTAGTAGCATTTACTGCGAATAATATTTCCTTAATTGAACAATTGACCTTTATAGTATAAGCACTTACAATTATTCCGTTACAATAAGCCGGCGATGAATCATCTAAACCACCTAAAGAAGGATAAATTGATGAAAAGTTTACATACCATATTATGTTTCCATTAGCAGCATTAATAGCCCAAAAAATGTATGGATTTGCACTTCCAAAATAAACTACACCGTTAACCAGTAACGGGGATGACATGCTATCATAGGAAGTTATATTTTTACACCAGCAAACTTCTCCTTGCAAATTTAATGCAAAAACTTGTCCGTTTCCGTTAGCTTCAATGATCTTGCCGTTATAAAACGTTGGAGTCGGCATATCCTCTCCTAAGGTTTTATATTCCCATAAAACTTTACCAGTAGTTGCATTTAACGCTATTATAGCATTATCACCAGTACCTCTTACATGACAATTTTGGAAAATATTATTCCCAAGGCCAATTATTACTATACAGTTAATGACAATAGGTTGTGTCATTATTTGATTATTAAATTTTTGAAACCAGACTATTTCTCCATTAGATATATTTATAGCATAAACACAACCTTGGCAAGAGCAAAGTTGTCTATTAGCTAAGTTCATTGGACCAGAAGTCGTTACTAGCAATAAACAATGATATACTGAAGGAGGAACTACAATGGCCGTAGTGACATTTAGAATGAAAAATCCAGTCTTAACTGGGATAAAATACACGTGGGACGGGACTCCCTCAAATAATGTTGTATTTCTATCATAAGGTGTAGCGAAAGATACCTCATATACAGTTAAATTATATATATTGCGAATTTCTTTAGAATTAGAAGAATGAGAAAACTGCCTTTGATTACCATGATAATATAGTAGAAATGAGAAAGAATGTAATATTATAATTATTAAAAAAATCAATATGAGCATAATTACGGCTAGCTCTCTTTTCATTGCCTATATAGATTATATAGAGGTTATAAAGATTTTTATCGCAAAAAATAAGAATCTAAATGGAAAGAGAAAAAATGTGGAGTATATGAAATTCTGTCGAAAGTTAGTCCCTCATTATTTGAAACCTAGTACTTCAGCATAGTTTGCTAAATCTAATAGACCATGGCCAGAAAAGCTAACCAGTACTGTTTTCTCCAGATCTAGGTCAAAATATAAAATATTATACGCAGGTTTTCGAAAGCTAAAATTCCTTATATATGGTTATCAATTCAGATTTATACAAGCAAACTATCAAATCCCTCAAAAAATCTTCTCTACCTAAAATAACATTAGGTACTAACTCTTCAGGGAACGGATCATACTCAATAATTGCCGCATTAAATATATAGCCGATATTATCTAATTGAGGAAAAGTAAACCTAAAGGAATATCTTTCGTATTTCTTATTATTAATAATAACACTATCGAAATATCTGGTTTTTAACTCTTCTTCAGAAAAGCATTCTTCTACTACGTGCTTGTTTATTATGGTATACCTACTTCCCGTATCGATTAAACCTAGAACAATTTTCCCTCTTTTAATCTTTGGGCATTCCAACTCCACCTGAAGTAGTGGTATTTTATTTTCGTAAAAATCTGAAAAATTAATCACTTTTAGAATCTTTTTTGAGGGATTTAGGGACATATATTATATCGTAATCGGCTATGCTATAACCTTTTTTAGTTAGCTCTTCCTCCAACTCCTCTCTCGAATCGGAGTATCCTATGATATTGAACTCTCTATCAACTGCAATGAATTTACCTAAGTATTTAGGGTCTCTTACTACTAAACTTTCCGGCATATATTAAACTCAAAATTCACAAATATCAACCTTTTTACGCTTTACGTATCAAAAAGTTTATATATTCAATACGTATCAAAGCTATAATAAAAATGTTCGCTTTTCAAATTCTCAAACACTCCGTTCACCAGAGAATAAATGAGGTAACTGAATTCTCTTCCTCGCTATTCTAGTCATAGATTCGGATTACATCTCTCATTTAAGAGTCAGAAACTCCCTCCCATTAACTACCGCAATAACATAACGTTTTCGTATCTTCACACAGTGGAAGTACCTTTGAAAGACTTCAAGCATTTTCGCCCGCACTTAGGACATGAAACAAGAATAACTAGGATTAGCATATTGAACTAAGCTTCCAGGTTTACTATTCAATTAAATATTGACTCCTACGGTTCAGTAGAGCTTATCCATGAACTCCTTAGGTAGGTTATTCACATCCTTGATAAGGTTCTTAGCTTAATTACGTTAGCATTCATTCTATCAGCTTCATTAATAATTCACTTCACAATTTTCATAGCCTTTTGGTGGAACGAATCCTTACGAGGTTCTCTTATTCTCCTTATTGAATACTTTTCTTGAGGTTTTCAGCCAAGGAATTCTATCATTTGAAACCTAGTACTTCAGCATAGTTTGCTAAATCTAATAGACCATGGCCAGAAAAGCTAACCAGTACTGTTTTCTTTTCTCCAGACTTCTTTGCTTCATCAGCAATCTCCTTAATTATTGGTAACGCATGACTTGTTTCCGGAGCTGGAACCCATCCCTCTATTTGAGAAAATAGCTTAGCCCAAGCAAATGCCGTTTCCTGGTCGTAATCTCTCGCCTCAACTATTCCTTTGCTCATCAATAGAGATAAAGTAGGTGCGACTGCGTGATATCTTAACCCACCTGCATAAACTGGTGGAGGAATGAAATCTGAGCCTATCGTATACATCTTAAGCTGAGGTAATATTTTTCCTGTGTCCGGATAATCGTATTTATAAACCCCTTTGGTCATCTTGGGAACTTCTAAAGATCCAGAGGCAATGTATTTTCTTCTAACTTTTCCAGAACGTAACTCCTCTCCTAAGAAAGGAAAAGCTAAAGCTGCATAATTTGATCCTCCACCTACTACTCCTATGATGTAATCTGGATCCTCTCCTATCATTTCCATTTGAACTTTAGCTTCTTGTCCTGCTATGGTCTTAAAGAGTATGTCAGAATTCACTACACTTCCTACAACGTATTTTCCTCCATTCTCTAGAGCATATTTAACTGCTTCTGTTATCGCTATTCCAAGGGAGCCAGGATTATTGGGATCCTTCTGTAAAACTTCTCTTCCGTAAGGAGTAAATTCTGAAGGAGACGGATGGACATCTGCACCGTACATTTGCATTAAGTATCTTCTATAAGGTTTTGCAAAATAACTAGTCCTTACCATAAAAACGTGAGCCTTAATATGGAATAATGCAGCGGCTAAAGCAACTGCCGCTCCCCATTGGCCTGCACCAGTTTCAGTTGAAACGAATTTAGCATTATCTAATGTCGCATAATAAACGTGAGCTAACGCACTATTAATCTTATGTGAACCAGTATAAGTATGACTTTCCATTTTCATGTAAATCTTAACTACGTTACCGAAATATTCTTCAAGCTTCCTAGCTCTTATAATTGGAGTTGGTCTTCCTACTTGTAAATATTTTTCAAGGACTTCTTCAGGAATTTTTATATATCTTTCTTGTGAAAATTCTATTTCAAGGACTTTTGAAGGTAATACTTCCTTCAATACTTCAAAAGCTTTTCCTGTTTCATCCTTAGGTGGTGGTAAAGGTTCTGGAAGATCTGGCAATATATTATACCAAGTTGTGGGTATTTTATCCTGCGGAAGATCGTATCTAACAATCATAGTTAATAAGAAAGAAGAAGTCATTTTTATATCTTTTTTAGCCAGTACTAATCAAATAAAATTGTAAGAACGAATTAAGACCAAAATAACAATAATTTTTGATGAAAGGTTTTAGATACTGTTATAAAAAGGTATTTTAATGCTGGCAAGATAATACAAATTATGAGCAAAATAGTAGTTGGGTTAGCAACTATACTAGTCTTAATTTCATCAGCAATGTTACCTTCTATCTTTATGGCAAATTCATCATCTTCTACTACATATTTTATGGATTATTCAATAAACTATCACTCTTACCATTCAGGAAAATATTTTACCACGTCCTGCAAGGAATCATCAATAAATTTGAATATAACATCAACAAAAATTAGCAATGACAAGTATAATAACACAATCATTATTACGGGCTATATATTTACTAACTATTCTTCACCATTCATGACCTCGGTTAGTAATAAAACAATACATCATGTTTTCAATTTCACTTCAAAATATCCGTTAGCTAAGGAAATAACAATATTTAACTTATCAAGTTTACTAAACATGACGCTTAATGTTACTAATGAATTTAAGATATTCAATATTACAGTTAATTATAAAATAAATTATCAGCCGAATGGTACTGAAAGTGTAATCTTTAACGGCAAACAATATACTTTAGATTCATATAAAGCATTCTTAAACTTAAGCGCCCTTGGCAAAAATAAGTATGCTAACATAACCTATACGTCAACTATGATAGGAAATATATTAACGTTCCAAAAAGGGATACTCTATAAGCTTTACTTAACTGGTGAAAGCCAGAAGAATATTACTTTCTACAATTTCCTAAATACTTACTCCAAAGGTAATGAAACATTATGCATATTGCTGAAAAATACGAATATAAAATTAGACAGTGTTATGATGCCAAACCAAGAAAATGTAAATTCAACACAGCAAGAATCAATTAAACCTGAGGAATTTTTAATTCCTGCAGGAATAATAGGTTTACTTGCAGCTGCACTAATTTTGGTAAGAAAGTTCTAATAGCAAAAAGATATATCTTTGTTTTTATTATATATTCTCATGAGCATAGTTATAGCTAAGAATCTTACTAAAAAGTACGGAGACTTTGTTGCTGTAGACCATATTAGTTTTGAAATAGAAAAAGGAGAAATTTACGGGCTTTTAGGACCTAACGGAGCAGGAAAAACTACGACAATAAAGATGCTTACTGGTTTAACTCCAATAACTGAAGGTGACGCAGTAATTGCAGGAATTTCTGTAAAAAAGAAGCCAAGAGAGGTTAAAAAAAGAATAGGCTGGATATCTTCAGAAGTCATTTTAGATGACGAGTTAACTGCATGGGAAAACTTAGAAATACAAGCAAAATTATTAGGAGTAAAAGATTGGCAAGAAAGGGCAGATCAACTTCTGGAGTACTTCGGAATAAAGGAATTCAAGAATAGAAAAGCAGGAAAATTTTCAACTGGAATGAGGAAAAAACTTGAAGTTTCCATGGCATTACTTCACTCTCCAGAAATAATATTTATGGACGAACCAACTATAGGACTGGACGTAAATACTAGAGCTTCCCTTTGGAATTTAATTAAGCAAATAAATAGGGACTATCAAGTTACAATACTGCTGACTACTCACTACATGGAAGAGGCTGATATGCTATGTAATAGAATAAGTATAATTAATCGCGGGAAAATCATTGCCCAAGGTACTCCGGAAGAGCTTAAGGAGAAATACGGAGGAGATGTAATAGAAATAGAATTAAAAGAGATTAGAGACGGAGTCCTTTCGGACCTAGAGAGCGTAGGAAAGTTGATAAAGAGCGAAAATAAGAAGATTGCAATTAAGGTAGGAAACGCTGAGGAAGTTCTATTAAAGGTAATCGGTATAGTAGGCCAGAATAATATTAAATCCCTCAAGATAAATAGGTCGTCCCTTGACACTGTATTCCTTAACTTAACTGGAGGAAGTTTAGAAGAAAACGAAGAATTTGACGCAAGAAGATTTTACGCAATGCTAAGGAGGGCGAGAAGATGATAGAAGGCCTAGAAGCTTTATACATGAGAGAAGTTAAGAGAATCTATAGAAGTATTTACATGTGGATCATGATAGTTTCTCAGCCAGTAATGTGGTTAGTATTCTTCGGTAGTTCACTTTCCGGCTTACCTAAGGAAGTACTAATTTCATTCTTCCATACTACAAACTACATTGCATTTATTCTCCCTGGAGAGCTATCTGTATCAATGCTCTTCGTTGGAATGTTTTCCTCAATGAGCTTAATACAAGATAAAAGGTTCGGGTACATGAAAAGGATCTTTATAACTCCAGTACCAAAATATTACGTCTTTCTGGCAAAAGTCTTCGGAGGAATAACCAGAGGTTTATTACAAGTGCCAATATTAATAGGAACTGCAGTAGTTATGGGTGTTCCTCTTAACATTAATCTAATAGGTATATTAACAATACTGCTCTCGTTAACTTTCTTAGGTATGGGATTCTCTTCGCTTTACGCAATGTTTACAATAAGAACTTCAGACTGGCAGGCCCCAGGAGTTATTGCAAATTTACTTAACTTACCTTTAATGTTCTCCAGTACTGCGTTGTTCCCAAGGGCTTTCTTCCCATCGTGGCTTTCGGACATAAGCGACGTAAATCCTATTACTTACTCTGCAGAGTTGGGAAGAGAAGTTTTACTCTCAGGAGACCCTAACTGGTCTTACTTAGGTTATTTAGCAATCTTCGGGCTCATTATGCTGATACTGGGTAGTTACTTAACTAACAAGTACATGCAAGCGGAGTGAATTACTAATTAAATATTTTATTTCTTGAAGAGAAGTTAAATATATGTTATTATCTGTTAGGTCTATAGCTTCACTCTTACTTTTGGGGGGAGTAGTAATTTTTGGCGTAGTAGGATCGTTCATATTAGGTCATTTAGGGCATAACTTTAATGAATGCATGAATTTAATTAACTCAATATACTTCACAGTAGTTACTCTCTCCACAGTAGGTTACGGAGATATTGTACCTATTACACCAATAGGAAAAATATTTGTTGTAATTCTTATAGTCTTTGGCATGGGGGCATTTCTTACAGCGTTAACTAGCATTTCTGGAGATATCGCAAGCAAAAGGATCCTAGATTTAACCAGTAAGTTAGAAAAAATTGAAGAAGAAATGAGCAAAGTGAAAGTGCTACTGATAGGTGGAGGAGGAGTTAATATATCATTAGCAGAAAACTTCGAAAAGGAAAAACTAAAATACGTCCTTTTGCTTTCAGATAAAACTGAGGCAGAAAAACTCTCAGAAAAAGGAATAAAAGCTTACGCAATAAATTTAATTTCTGAAGATGAAATAAGAAAATTCCACCCAGAAAAAGTAAAGAGCATTATAGTGGACATGCAGAACTCGTCTGATATGCTATACGTAATACTTATATTAACAGAATTAGCAAAGGAATCAAATATTATAACCATAGTTCATAACGAAGATCTGGAAAAAAGATTAGAAAGTGTAAAAAAGATTAAAGATATAAAGATCATAAACCCCAGTAAACAAGTGGCTAACGAATTATTATCCCTATTGCAAGAAAAATAAGATTTGGCTAATTATTTCTATATTATTTATTTTCTTCTTAGGTATAAGATAGTCGCTTTTATAAAGCAAAATACACATTTCCAATAACAAGATTAAAAAGAAAGCTCGATAAATTTAGAACGTATAATATGCATTAGAGACTGTAACACCTGAACATTAGTTATTTTTAATTGCTTCTAAATTTGTCCTGATCTGAGTTATGTTATATAGTATTACCATTAAGTATTTTATTGATGATCTTCCTTAACCGATTACTGCTCACGGAAGAGTAGCTGTGTTTACCTCTACTAACTCCAATGATCTGAGGGTGAACGTATATAATCCCCTAAGAGGAATGCCCATGACGGAATTGGATAAGTTATGCCACGGGTAAATACTATCAATTAAAACTATTAGATCACTTCTTAAGCAGTTTATGCAATATAGTCCTCTCGCTCTCCCATATAATCTGGCTTAGCTTACTAACCGTTAAAAACATTAAAATTTATCACTTACCAACTTTTACACTCTTGCTCATTTAACCTTTGCCATTTCATTCACGTGTCATCCTATAAAAAGAGAAGAACGTTATGTATGCGGCCGCCGGGATTTGAACCCGGGACCTCCGCCGTGGCAGGGCGGCGTCCTAATCCATGCTAGACTACGACCGCAATAATTACTTCTTAATTTGTGAATTTATATTTTTCTTCCCTCATCTAACTAGCTTTAAATGAAGAAAATAACTCGTTAGCCACTTGTTTGCTTGGATTTATTATGGTTATGTCTTTAATCTTTTTCACGCTTTCCAATCTTTTTTCTAGATCTTCATTGTGCACTATAGCAATTATCTTTGAATCCTTTGCTAATTCTGTCAGGATGAGTATAACGTAAAGCATATCGGAGGTGTTCTGCATGTCCACTATAATATTCTTTACTCTTTCTGGGCGGAATTTCTTTATTTCATCCTCTGAAATCAAGTTTATTGCGTAAGCTTTTATACCTTTTTCAGAGAGTTTTTCTGCTTCAGTTTTATCTGATAATAGGAGGACATATTTTACCTTTTCCTTCTCAAATTTTTCTGCTAACGATAAATTAACTCCTCCGCTACCTATCAATATAACTTTCACTTTGTTCATTTCTTCTTCAATTCTTTCCAACTTGCTGGTCAAATCCAGGATTCTTTTGCTTGCGATATCTCCTGAAATACTAGTTAATGCTGTAAGAAATGCCCCCATGCCAAAGACTATAAATACTACAACGAATATTTTTGCTATTGGCGTAATAGGTACAATATCTCCGTAACCCACTGTGGAGAGAGTTACTACTGTAAAGTATATTGAATTAACTAAATCCATGCATTCATTAAAGTTATGCCCTAAATGACCCAGTATGTATGACCCAGTTACGCCAAATATTACTACTCCTCCTAAAAGTAAGAGCGAAGCTATAGACCTTGCTGATAATAACATATATTTAACTTCTCTTTAAGAAATAAAATATTTAATCGGTCACTCCGCCTGCATGTACTTGTTAGTTAAGTAACTACCCAGTATCAGCATAATGAGTCCGAAGATTGCTAAATAACCTAAGTAAGACCAGTTAGGGTCTCCTGAAAGTAAAACTTCTCTTCCCAACTCTGCAGAGTAAGTAATAGGATTTACGTCGCTTATATCCGAAAGCCACGATGGGAAGAAAGCCCTTGGG
>Ga0080003_1001233_pt1 | contig 14005 bp, 15 predicted proteins | sample JossMetagenome_FD_69206 | JGI IMG/M metagenome (GOLD analysis project Ga0080003, IMG submission 69206) | Hot spring microbial communities from Joseph's Coat, Yellowstone National Park, USA - JC2_E (SPADES assembly) (version 2) | ecosystem: Environmental > Aquatic > Thermal springs > Hot (42-90C)... | reverse complement strand
TGTATTTGGTATTTCTGGTCTTAACACTTTATAAAGCTTCCAACCTATATCTTCAAGGTTTTCATAACCAAAGATGATTTTTAACCTTTTGTAAGAACCAAAGGCGTTTGTGAGAACAGGTATATTGTAGCCTTTTACATTTGTAAAAAGTAAAGCTTTTGGGTCTTTTGTTTTACACATTCTATCTGTTATCTCTGTTATCTCATAATGAACATCTATGGGATCTTTTACCTTTATAAGCTCACCTTCTTTTTCTAAGATATTTACCAGCTCCTCTGTGGTTTTAATGCTTCGCATAAGTAAAATATATTTAGTTTTTTTAGCTTTTCAAATCTAAGATATAATCTTTTGAAAGTATTATTTGGTCTTTGTCTAATTTTACCAAAAACGGTTCTTCTGCTGGTATTATATATTTTCCAAAGTCTATTTCAAGGTAATCTTTGTTTGCATATTTAAATACGTTTGTAAGTCTTCCAAGCTCTTCGCCGCTATCTAACTTTACTTTTTTTCCAAAAAGCTCGAAAAGAAATACCGTGTCTTCTTTTCTTGGTAAATCTTTTGAGCTTGCAAAGATTGTGGCGTTGCAAAAGCTTTTTGCCATCTCCACTGTGTCTATTCCTTTTATGTGACATAGTACCTTGTTTTGGTGTTTTTTAAACGTTACATTAAAAGCTTTAAACTCTTTGGTTTGTTTGTTTTGTAAATATATCTGTTTTAGGTTTTTAATATAAAAATCTATATCTTCCTCAAACTCAAAAACCACTTCCAAATCACCTTTTAATCCAAACGTTGATAAAAACTTTCCTATTATTACCTTATCATCATTCATCTTTTAAGCTAAACTTGTAACCTACGCCCCTTATGGTTTTTATATATTTACCAAAATCCCCAAGTTTATCCCTTAGATGTTTTATATGAACATCCACTGTTCTATCGTTTATGTCTGTGCCATATGACCATAGCATATTTATTATTTTGTCCCTTGTCATTATTTTGTCTATATTTTCAATTAGATGTTTTAATATTCTAAATTCTGTTTTTGTAAGGTTTATAGGTTTTCCATCCAAAGTTACTTCCATCTTATCTTCATCTAGTTCAAGATTTTCTACTTTTAACTTGGTTGTGGTAATTGTTTTTTTGTATCTGTTTAATACAGCCCTTATCCTTGCTATTAATTCTTTTGAAGAGAATGGTTTTGTGATGTAATCATCGGCCCCTGCATTAAAACCCTCTATCTTGTCTTCTTCTTCTGATTTTGCAGTAAGAAATATAATAGGTATATCTTTGTAAAGGACGTTTTGTCTTAGTATTTTTGCTATCCTTACTCCGTCGTAACCAGGAAGCATGATATCAAGTATTATTATATTTGGAATTGTTTGTTCCATTGTTTTGAAAAATTCGTTGCCGTTTGTAAAGTGTTTTACCTCAAATCCCTCTTTTTCTAAGTTGAAGGTAAGTATCTCAGCTAAATCCATATCATCTTCTACTACGTATACAATATTTTTATCCATATAAGTTATTATAACTTAAAAGCCGTAGACTTACGTCTAACAAAAACTAATATTTTCTATCAGCTCGTTAGACTGCGACGCCTCTGTGCTAAATGGCACAGACTTACCCGACCCACTATTCCATAGGCTCTTTAACAGCCTACAGAATTCGTAGTCGCCTTTAATTTTGATTGGATTACAGAGCTTAAACAGCTTATCTTTTAGCCATTCAAAGCTTTTGTCTGTAGCTAATTTAATGTGATTTACTGCTCCGTTTATATCAGCATTAAACACTTTATTTATAACTACATCCAAGAATAAGCCCCTCTTAACACGCTTTCCGTTGAAAGCATTAGTCAAGTCAGAACTCTCTTGGATGCCTTTTATATCATCTGATATACAACTTGCCTTAGATGTGTATCTTTCATCTATATAATTAACGTTTATTCCATATTCTTTTGCTTTGTATTCTATTTTTTCTAACAGCTTTATAAATGGTATTTGAATGAAGTTTTGTTTTACAACTTTGCTTAGTTCACATTCTCCATTGCTCTTTAGCTGTGCTAAGGTTTTGGATATGAAAAGTTCTGTTACTCCATACAAATGTAAATACTCAACTACACGCTTAGCCATTTTGTGAAATTGATCGTGAAAGAACCTGTTTCTTTTTGAATATAGGAATGAAATAAACTTACCAATTTTCCTTCCTTTTTCTGTGTATTTAGCGGGATATTTAGAGCCTGATTTAGATACAGCCCATTCTACTACTTATTTTGCTTTGCTTTCATTTAGTTTGGATATAAGTCTGTTGAATTTCGAATTATAATCTTTAAAAGGTTTACCATCTACTATTAGTGATGGAGTGGTTTCATCATCAACAAATACAGCCATTAAATTGTCAATCCCAATATCTATACTTGCGTATTTATGTGAAACGTAAGACGTGAAACGTGAGATGTTTTTTAAGTAGCTAATTTGTAGATATAAATCGCCATTATCATAAACAAGTCTTGCTGAGTATAGCTTGCTTATTTTTGTTAACTTTTCAACTTGTCTTTTATCTACGTGTATATATATCATGCTGTTAGATAAGTTAATGCCTATCAAGTTTTCTGTTTCTAATCTTGCAAAAGATAAAGATGTGTATTTATCTAACTCTAATGAATAGTTTGTTAGTTTAGAAAGCTTTTTAGGTTTAGGTGGCTTTGGCATTCCTGTAAATAGATTTGGATTTTGTTTATAAGCTTCTAAGTTGGTAAAATACATTTTAAAGTTTGCTTTAACCCTTTTGATGATATAAGTTAAATTATGTGATTTTAAATTCTTGGCAGTTTCTTTTAATTCATTCCAAAGTTGATTGTCCTTATATTTGTTCTTGAGATACTCTATCTGAGCTGAATGTTTAGAGTTGTAATCATACAAAGCGTTTCTCATAAGCTGTGGAGAAGTAAGTAAGTTAAAATCATTTACGTCTCTACCTTCTTTATATAGATTATAATTTTGGTTTATAAGTATTAGTAATATGTTTTCAAAGTGTTTATAAGTAAATAAGATATTCTTTAGTTTCTTTTCTAACTTGTCAGACTTTATTCTTATGGAAAAGGTTCTTAACTTGGCATTTTGAATTAAAGGTTGTTTGTTATTCTTTCTCATCCCACTTTCTCAATGTAGTTATCGATATACCTGTAAGCTTAGAAAATTTTCTTATCTTGTACATACTTTAAATGTAGCATAAGATCTAATTTTTTTCAAGCATAAAAGAGTAGAAAAAAGAAGAAAAGTTCTAACAGTTAGTTAGTCTCTTTTAACACCTTCTCTATCTTTTGATAGTACTTAGTCCTTATCTTAGCTAAGTTTACAAAACCACCTTTACCTTCTATAGTGGGACCTACAAATAATGTTTTAAGCGTTTCTTTAAACAACTGTTCTTTTGTTTTCATACCTTCCTTCAAACATTAATTATACCATAGTTTTGGCAATAATGCATTGTTTAATAATACATACTAACCATACTCGCCATAACCACCATATTTGCCATACATACCATACATGCCATACTATACATACATGCCATAAATAAGCAAGATTTTCTCATTTGCAATGATGCTAATTAGTAAATTTTTAGTTTGTTTATGATTGTTATCAGAAAAATGTTAGTTTTAATAAAAATTTTTGCCTTATTTAAAGACTGTTAGTTTGTTATTAAATATTTGAAAAACTAAGTATTATCAATAACTTACAAAATACAGCATTGTTTGAATTTATAAGTGTTTTTTTACTTGACAAAATGCTCTATTCATGTAATAAATTACACAACTCAATCATTTTTTTGTATAGAGTATATTTCATACGCATTTTTTGATCAATCACAATACACACCATACTCACCATACATACCATACAAGTTATAACAGTCATAACAGACATATACAAGTAGCGTCTTTGATTTTATAACGAATGCTCGCTTGTAAAACCATTGATAGAGTTGTATTTGACACGTTCATTCACCAGAGAATGCTCCAAAACCGTGGTATACTTGTCAGGGTTAAAGTTGGGTTGCAAATCTTCTAATAAGCCTTGTGACTAATGGATACTCTTAGAGCAAAATAGAGTCTACCTTGAATAGCTTGAGTCTTTATTTCAAAACCAGAGAATTATAATGCATAGCTATTCTCTAGTATGCTGGAAGCATTTCTTACATCGTGAGATCGATATAAGAAGACAGGCATTTGAAACATGGTAAACCACTAGTGTGCTTCAAGCATTTTTTACATCGTGAGTAAAGTGTCTTTTAAGAAGACGGGCATTTGAAACGTGCTCACGCACTCTGTGTTCATAGTCTATTTGAACTTATACTCCTTAAACCTGTATATGTAAAAGTAAATGCTTTTTTCTAAGGAGTTGTTGTTTATACCAAAAATTAGCTTGTGGGTTTTGCCGTATTTTTGGTATGTGATTTTTATAAGAGTAGGTAGTATTTTCTGTTTTAGGGCGTTGTAGTTTTCATACCAGTTGTATTCTCTGGTTTTGATGTTGTAACCATAATATCTTAGCTTTACTTTGTCTAAGTTTTTAAAAAGCTCAAGATGGGTGGCTTTTTTGTAATCCTCATCTTTGTAAAAGTTTATAAGATCCTCATAGTACATCGTGTATACTGGCTTTTCATAGTAGATTATATCGTATTTTTTGTCTTTTTTCTCATGAACTTTTACCAATGCTACCACCGGCAGCGAGCTTGCTATAGGAGATGCACTTACGTACTCAAAATAGTTTGACTCTCCCACAAAAAACGGCCCCCAGCTGTAAGGGGATTGTACATAGTAATCTATCATAGAACCTATATTTTTTGTAAGCCATACGTATTTGGCGTTTTGCCAAAAGTTTAGCCCTTTAGATAGTATGTTTTTGTACTGTCTTAGGCCTTGGGTAAAGGCCATAGTTCCAAGCATCACCATCATGCTAAAAATAGCCACCGCTATGATTACCTCTATAAGGGTATATCCATGTTTTCTTTTAAAAGCCTTAAAACGGTACATTTATAAGCTCTTTGCCGGTGGGACCTAAATATTTGTATTTTAAAATATCTATGTGATAGGGGTTTTTGTAGTTTTTGTAAGAAAGGAAAAAATCCACATGGTAAAGGTAAAGCTCGTAAGGAAGCTGAGAGTTACCAGCGCTTGCCATACCCATAGGTCCAAACATAAGGTTTTTTGGTGTGTTTATACGGGTTTTGCTGGTGAGTTTTGCCTTCCAGTTTAGTTTTACCTGCCCCAAAGATTCTTCTCCGATGGGTTCTTTGTTGAAGTCTACGGTTTTTAGATAGCTCACCGCTTGAGGTATCTTGGAGGATATCTTGGCTATAGTATTTGCTTGTTCTAACTCTTTAAAGCCTATTCTAAACAAATACATACTGGCTGCCACCGCTGCTGTTAGTATCAAAGAAGCTATTATGATATCTAATAGTATAAACCCTTTAGCCATTTTCTAAGCTTATGGCTCCAAAAGGTGAACTTACCTTTATAGTGTAAGTAAAGTTTGATATTTTTATCTTCATATCCCCGCCTGAGGATGTGCCGTTGTTGTAAAAGATAATAGGTTTTTGGGTTTTACAGGTTATTTTGTCTTTTAGTGCTATTTCTTTATCGTTTATAAAAAGATGTCCTTTTTTGCAGTGTATGTTGTACTCTACCGAGTATAAAAACGAATGTCTTCTTATTTTTGAAAGCAGTATAAGTATCTTTTCAGCACTTTGAGATGCCATATAGCTTTTATACATATTTATAGATATAGGGGCTATAGTGGAAAAAAGTATGGCTATTATAGCCACCACTATAAGCATCTCTATAAGCGTAAAGCCTTTTTTCATAACTTTATGTTGCTTACACTCATAACAGTAAGCATCAAAGATACCACTATAGTCCCCACCACGAGCCCCATAACGGTTATTATAATAGGTTCTACTAGCGATAAAACTTTTTTTATGGTATTTTTTAGCTTTTCATCAAACAATGAGTAAAGCTCATAAAACATATCCTTCATGTTACCGCTTTCATCCCCTACTTTTATCATACCCTTAAAAATAGGCGGAACAAAAGAAAGCTCGTCAAAAGCCTCACTTATAGATTTACCCTCTTTTATCTTGGGGGAGGTTTTTTTGAAGTCCTCTTTTATAAAATCGTTTCTAATTACATTTGTGGCAAGGTCCAAGGCTTTTATAAACTCAACGCCGTTTTTAAGCATAGCGTACATTGCATAGCAAAACTTTGAAAGCTCAATTTGGATTATGAGATTGCCAAGTATAGGTACATATACAAAATAGTTTGTTAGTTTTTGATATAGGTTTAGTTTAAAATACCTTGATATAACATAAAGCCCTATTATGATAAAAGTAAATGCTATTTCTGTTTTTGTATTTAGGCTTTTGCTAAAATCGTACAAAAACCTCGATATAAGGGGAAGATGCTTTGGATTTGAACCAAATATGCTAAAGAACCTCGGTATTATAAGCTTAAAAATCGCCACAAGGGTTGCGAGTGATGCAAATATCAAAAACATCGGATAAGCCATGGCATTTCTAATCTCGTTTCTAAACTTTATCCTAAAATCCGTATACTGGGCTATGTTGTCAAAGGCATCTTTTAGGTTCCCAGTGGTTTCCCCCACTTTTAGCATCGTTATCACAAGAGGGTCAAACATCTTTTTTTCTTCAAAAGCACTAGAAAGAGATTTTCCGCTTTTGATATCTTTTAGTATGTTTTCTAAAAATATCTTTAGTTTTTCTTGTCCTAAGGAATCTATCACCATCTTCAAAGCCCTGTCGAGGACTATACCTGAGTTTAACAAAACCGACATCTCTTTGGATATGGTGTAAAGATCATCGTCTTTTATCCTTTGGCTTTGGCTAAAAAGATTTTCCTTTTTTGGCTCAACTTTTACTATGACAAGTCCAGATTCTTTTAGCTTTAACTTCGCCTCTTTCAAAGACTCCGCACTTAACACTCCTCTTATCTCTTTGCCAGTTTTGTCAAGGGTTATATACTCAAAGTCCATCATCAGGCAATTCTCAAAACTTCTTCTATAGTGGTTATACCCTCTATGACTTTTAAAAATCCATCCTCTCTCAAGGTTCTGTAATAAGGCTTTTGAGATAAAATAGCTCTTATGTTATCTATAGATTTGTGGCTTACAAAAGCTTCCTTTAGGTCTTCTGAGTATTCAAAAAGCTCGTATATGGCAATACGTCCTCTGTATCCTGTATTTGCACACTTATCACAGCCCCTTCCTTTTCTAAACTCTTTTTTTTCCAAAAGATGATCAAACTTTTCTGATAGCTGGTCCAATTTAAACTTTCTTACGATATTATCTTCTAATTTTACAGGCTCTGAGCAATAAGGGCAGTTTGTCCTTACAATACGCTGGGCTACTATACCAAGTATAGAGGCGTTTATAAGATAATCTTCTATACCCATTTCCAAAAGCCTAAAAAGACTGCTGGGTGCATCGTTGGTGTGAAGGGTGGAAAACACCAAGTGCCCCGTTAGGGCGGATTGAATCGATATCTCTGCGGTTTCTTTGTCTCTTATCTCACCCACCATGATGATATCTGGATCATGTCTTAGTATAGACCTAAGAGCCGATGCGAAGGTAAGCCCTATATCTGGTTTTATTTGAATTTGATTTAAGCCCTCTATCTGATACTCCACCGGGTCTTCTATGGTTATGATCTTGTCTTCTTCGCTGTTTAACATAGAAAGCACCGAGTAAAGAGTGGTGGTTTTACCGCTTCCGGTGGGTCCTGTTACCAAAATCATACCATAAGGCCTTTTTATGAGATCTACCAGTATATCGTAATGGTCTTTTTTTATGCCAAGCTTATCCAGTTCAAAGGTGAGTTTTCCCCTATAAAGGAGCCTTATCACTACATCCTCACCTTTTACGGTTGGTATGGTGGAAGTTCTTATGTCTATGGGAGATGAGCCTATTCTAACACTAAACTTTCCATCTTGGGGCAGTCTTTTTTCTGCGATATCAAGTCCCGATAAAAGCTTAATACGAGAAGTAAGTGCCAAATAAAAGTTTTCATCTATTTCGTCCATCTCGTGCAAAACACCATCTATTCTAAACCTTACTATGAAGCGCTTTTCTTGGGGTTCTATGTGTATATCAGATGCATTTAGCTCCACCGCCCTTGTGATGATATCGTTTAGATATTTTATCACTGGCACTTCTAAAGCCATGTCTTTTAGTCTTTCTGGGTCCTCTTCTTCTAAGGATACAAACTCCTCAGTGTTTGTGTCTATATACTTTCTATACAAAGATTTTATATACCTTTCGTAGGTTAAAAAAAGCTTTATCTTAAGTCCAGTATCTTGCTCTAGCTTGCTTATTATATGTATCTTAAGAGGGTCTGTGGTAAGGGTAAGAAGTGAATGATCTTCTTTGTCAAAAGGTAAAAACCCGTTTTTATAAAAAAAATCTAAGTTTATCTTTGTAGAAAGCTCGTTTATTATCTCTTGAAATCTTAGTTCATCTATTTGATATTTTATAGGTATAGAAAGCTGTTCGCTTAGGGCCTCTAAAAGCTGAGATTCTGTGATGCTTCCAAGCTGTATTAGGATTTGGCCTATATACCCGCCGTTTTTTTTCTGGATATCAAGGGCTTTTGCTATATCTTGAGAAGAAACTCCAAACTTTTCTCTTAATATATCTCCTATCAAAGGTTTTTTCATGCAAAGGTTATTCCCAGCTTGTTATGGCTTTTTTATCAAGCTTATCATCTGGTCCCAAAGACCATATGTCAAAAGTTCCGTGTTCTCCCGGGCATTTAAATTGATAAGGATGCCCCCAAGGATCTAAGGGTATTTTATCTTTAGACAGATAAGGTCCGTGCCATTTTGGGTTGTTGTCTTCGTTTTTTATAAGATCCTCCAAGGATTTTGGGCATTTGTCCATATCCATCATGTAAGAGCGTACCGCTGAAGAAAGTGTTTCTATTTGAGCTTTTGCAATCTGTTCTTTAGATTGTTCAAACTTTTTAAATATGTTTGGCATTACCAAAGAAGCTATAAGCCCTATTATGGCCACCACTATAAGTATTTCTATAAGCGTAAAACCTCTTTTTCTTCTCATAAGCTTAATTATATCTAAAATCCATATACTTTACAATGATAGTCATTTTAGATCCTTGTAAAAACTAAGTTCACTTTTTATTTCATCCGTTATCTTTTGAGCTTCTTCTGTATCCGTGATAATGTAAGGCGTAAGCATGATTATTAGCTCTGTTTTGGTGTTGTTGATGGATGTATTTTTAAATAAATTACCCAATACAGGTATATCTCCCAAAATTGGTATTTCAGATACACCTGTGCCTTTTTGCTGGGATATAAGACCACCGAGTATTACGGTGCCTCCGTTTGGCACTACCACGGTGGTATTTATATTTCTTGTTAGTATGATAGGGGAGTTTATGCCGGAGGTGTTGTTTGGCTGGGCTGTGCTATCTTCCTGGTATATGTTTAGGTTTACCAAGTTGTTGGTTTCTATGGTAGGAAGTACGTTTAGTATGATACCAGTGTTTACATACTGAACGCTTTGGATGATACCAGCGCCCCCTGTAGTGGATGGCACGTTTATCGAGGTAGCTTGAGAATTTATAACAGGTACTTGAGTACCCACATCTATACTGGCTGGATGGTTGTTTAGAACAAGGAGTGTAGGCGTTGATAGTATCTTAACCTTGTTTTTTTGAGCAAACATGTTAAGAAGGGCTTGGAATATCTTTGAATCTGTGATGTATGTGGCTACTAATCCTCCAGATGTTGCCACTCCTAAGTTTCCTAAGGTGGATACGGTGTATGTACCTTTTTTAAACCTGTTTTGTATATACCACTCTATACCGTATTGAAGTGAGCCAGTTAGTGTTACTTCGGCTATCGTGGTTTTTATAAGTACTTGCTTTGGTGGTTTGTCCAACTCTTGAAGCAAGCTTCTTACCAATTTGTATTTGGTGGGCGTGGCTACTATAAGTATGGTGTTTGTTCTATCGTCCGCTGCTACCCTTAGATCTTTTGAGGAAAAGGCCAACACCTCTGGACCGGTGTTGAAGTTTGAAGTGGGTACCGCTCCCTGCATCGAGGGTACTATGGCACTTCCCATACCTCCATAAGGGCTCATGCCGGCGTAATTTCCATAAGCACTTGGACCTGCCAAGGTGTTTAGCTGTCCGGCCGCTTCTTGGGGTGATATCACAGGGCTTGATTTAAGCGTTGGGGTCTTTCCGCTTTTGGTAGTACTTGTAGATGTTATGCTGTATAAAGACTGTAGTGCTTGTACGAGCTCTGTGGCCCTTGTAAACCTTGGTTTGTATATGTAAGCTTTTTCTTCGGTGCCCGCTGATTCTGCTGTATCAAGCTTTTTATCCCAATACATAATAAGCTTTAGGGTTTTGCTGTCTGGGGGTATCACCATAACGCTGTTTAGATAATCTATAGGTACAAAAAGCACGCCCGGTTGGTTTGGGTTTTGAGCTATTGGTATGTTTAGACCTTCTAATATGCTTGATATTTGTTTTACAAAATCTTGTGGAGACCAATAGGTTAGATGAAGGAGTACCGGTTTTTTGTTCTTCATATAAGGGATATCTATGGCATCTAAAAAGTCTATGAGGCTTTTGATAGAATAACCAGGTCCTGTCATCATTAGGGCGTTTGCTTTTGGGAATATCTGCACATCCAAGCTTGAATGGTATATGTTGTGTATGAGGTTTATGGCGGTGTTTGGGTCTATGTACTTAAGCGGTACTATCTGGGTTATTGTTTGGAAGGTGTTTAAGGCTTTTCTTGAAAATACCACTTCCTGAGGAGGCGGAGGAGTTACGTTTGTGGGTTTTGCATTTAGGTACAAAGCCCCTCCTTTTTCAGATACTTCTACGTTGTTTTTTTCTAAAAGCCCCAAAACCAACTTAAGTACGTCCTGCGGTTTTAGTTTAACGGGCATGTTTATAGTTACTGGTGCTTTGTTGTTTTGGGTGGCTTGGTCTATAAAATAAGGTACCTTTAACACCTGTCCCAAAGCGTATTGGACAAAATCCCCAAGAGGCATATTTTGTACATTTATCGCTACAGGTTCTTTGGTTCCTATTTTTACCTTTGATAAATCAAGTTTTTTGTTTTCTTCGGGAGGTGGTGGAGGTGCTGTGGTAGTGTTTTTAGGTTTTTTGTAAAAATCTGGTATGGGGATAGGTTCTAAAGGATTTTCGTTTGTTGGAAAACCTTCTGATATAACACCTAAGTTGTTCTTTTTTTCGTTTTCTTGTGGTTTTTTGCCATGTTTTGTCACTGTTATCTGGTTTGCCCCTTTTGGTGTCATAGCGCAAGAGTAAAATAAAAGCGTAGATGCACCAAAGATCGCTAAAAACTTTTTACTTTTCATAATGATTCACCTCAAAATTAAATATCCTAAGGGTTTTTTTGTAAAATTTGTACTTGTAAGTTACCAAAGCACCCTTTTTTTCTGGGATTTTTTGTACAAACGAAAGACTAACGTAGTTTGGTCCTATGGCTAAGACTTTTATAAAAGGTCCTTTTTTGCTTTTTTGTACTTTTGATATTGTTGGACCCCCTTGGGCTGTATTGGGAGGTGGGAAAGGGGGATGTGACATGCCAAGAAGCTGTGGTAAGCTTGGTAATCCCGGCATCCCACCCGAGTTAGGGATTGAAGGCCCACCTAAATCAGCCGGTATTAGTTCGCCCGGATGCACTGTTATCATGCTGTTATTTGGAAGGGTTAGCACTGCAAAGCGCATATTTCCTCTTTCAAATACACCAGACAGTTTTACAGTGTTTGCTACGAAAATAGCTTGGGCTAAAGAGGGCAGTGTTGGAGGCGGTGGCGGTGGTAGGTTAAATATGTTTTCTACAAAAATGTATTTTGGTTTATAAAGGGTTCTTGTAGGTGTTTCTTCTTTTTGGATGTTTTGGTTTTTAGGCTTTTGATAAGAAGAAAGATGGAGGATTGGATATTCTATAGAAGGTGTATTTTTAAATATTATAAAAGCTGTAAAAAAGCTTATTAGAAACGCAATTATATCTTGTTTACCAAGCTTTATCATACGGGTTTTACCAGTTTGTAAGTGGTTATTGTAAAATAAAAGTTTACGTTGGCTCCAAAGGCGTTTATTTGGGTCTCTCTTATGATGGTGTACTTTGGCATAGCTTCTAAATATTGAAAAAGTGAGAATATCTTATAAGGGTCTTGGGTAGAAAGCCTTATCTTTACATCTATTTGCTCTATGTACTTTGTTTTGGATGGTTTTGGCATTTCTATACTTTGTATGCTTATATTGTTTTTCTTGGCGTATTTTTTCACAATTTTTGCAATGGATATTTGAATATCTTTTGCTTTTTCATCGCTTTTGTGTAGGTTTTCTATAGATATTTTACTGCTTTTGGTCTCTTCTTTTGGCATTTCTATCTTTTTTGAGGTGTATAATTTTATATCTTCCATATAATCTTTTAGTTTTGAATTTAGTTTTGATTTGTCTTCTTTTATCTTTTCGTTCATAGGATAGATGATGAACCTAAGGATAGAAAGGATTATTATTATATATATACCAAGTTTTTTACGATCTATACTCTTATAGCTTTCTTTTAATTTTGAAAGATTTGGTAGCGCTATTGTACGCATAGGTATTCCACCTTCATATTTATACTATATAATTTTTGCATATTCTCTGATATAGGAGATTCTAAGTTGAAATTCTTTACACACTTATCTTTTGAAAAGCCCTCTAAAACTTTAAAAGGTTCTTTGGTGTTTATAATAAGAGATGCTTCAGGGGTACTTGGGTGCAATGGTTTTATATCTATCTGCGTGATATAATCGCCTTTTTGAAGGTGAGAGGCTATATCATCAAGCACAAATATAGGATCAATTTTTGCTATGGTGTTTTTGTAATCTTTTAAAAACGATTTTTCATAGTGCTTTTTTGGGGTTTCTTCGGTGCTCAATTTACTTTTTATAAAGGGTTTTAGTTTTTTATCAAGGTATGTAATTTTTTCTATGTTTTCTTGGTAGTATCTGTGGTTTACATAAAGAGCACCAGCGTATCCTATAAGAAAGTATATTATTATCCTAAACACCAAATCTTCGTTTATTCTAAAAGCCCTAAACCTTTTGTAAGGCTTTAAATCTATGTACTTTATGTAGTCTAAGAAAATGGGATAGCTTTTTGGTGTTTTTTTTACAACGCTATCATCTAAATCCAAATCCTCATAAGAGATAACGCTTTTAATGTCAAAATCGCTAAGCCCTTTTATAAAAAGATCAAGATAGTCTTTTGAAAACGTATGCAGCTGAAGATAGCTATAAAGCCCCTCTTTTGATACTGCTAATATGTTGTATATATCATCTTCTTTGTATATCAAAATACTGTTTTCGTCCACTTTAAAACAAAGAGGTTCCACCAATACGTAGTTAAACTCAAAATTCTTTTTCACATCTTCTAAGATACTTGAAGGATAGGCAAATATGTTTACTTTCATTGTGTTTTCATATACTTTTGCTACGTTAAAAGTAAAATCCATACTCTCATCTTGGTATATATCCTCTACATAGTTTTTTACAATGTTTTTTAAGTTTTCGTAAGAGGTTTTAGGAAAGCTCTCTTTTGAGTAAAATATATCTTTGGAAGATATTACAAGTACCTTTTTGGTAAAAACACCTTTATTGTTTGGTATTGAAATAGTTTTTACGCTTTTATCAACTTCGTAATATTCTTTTTTTCCGTTTTTATAAAAGCATATATACATATTTTCTAATAGCACTTATATAAGGTACCAATGTATAAAAAATAAAATCCTAGCATGATTTTATTATAGCATAGTATTAGATATTTACATGGGTTGCGGGGGGATCGAACCCCCGACCTACGGATTAAGAGTCCGTTGCTCTACCGACTGAGCTAGCAACCCTTATTATATAATTATATCACTTTTCACAGTAAAGCTCTATTATCT
>Ga0080003_1001232_pt1 | contig 14006 bp, 16 predicted proteins | sample JossMetagenome_FD_69206 | JGI IMG/M metagenome (GOLD analysis project Ga0080003, IMG submission 69206) | Hot spring microbial communities from Joseph's Coat, Yellowstone National Park, USA - JC2_E (SPADES assembly) (version 2) | ecosystem: Environmental > Aquatic > Thermal springs > Hot (42-90C)... | reverse complement strand
TTCTGGTAAGTTGCTTACCGTTATGATGATTGGTCTTGCTATGATTGAATCGCTTGTTATCTACATGCTTGTTATTGTGTTGATTATTTTTTACGCAAATCCGTTCCATATTGTATTCTAAGAAAAGATTTGAGTGAATGTAAATATTTTTTGTGTGGTATTTGACTTATACCACACAAAAAAATAAGGAGGTTAAAATGATTTTAATATTCTTAGGAGCTCCAGGAGCTGGTAAAGGTACTCAGAGTGAACTTATTGCAAAAGAATTTTCAATACCTCAAATATCTACAGGAGATATTTTAAGAAATGAAGTTGCACTGGTAACAGATTTAGGAATGAAAGCAAAAGCTTATATGGATAATGGAGAATTAGTACCAGATGATATAATAATTCAAATTATCGAGAAAAGAATTAAAAATGGAGATACAAAAAACGGTTTTATATTAGATGGATTTCCAAGAACGATAAAGCAGGCAGAAGAACTGGATTCTATGTTGCAAAAAAACAATTTATCTATATCAAAGGTTGTTTTCATCGATGTACAAGATGAAGTCATTATAGAGCGTCTTAGCGGCAGGAGAGTATGTCCATCTTGTAATGCGGTTTATCATATTAAATACAATCCTCCTAAAGTTGAAAATATATGCGATAAGTGTGGTAGTAAATTAATTCAAAGAAGCGACGATCATGAAGATGTTATAAAAAGAAGACTGCAGACTTATAAAGAAAATACAAGTCCTCTTGTAGAATATTATGCAAATTCCATGAGATTGATTAAAATTTCAGGTGAAAAAGATATAATGGATATATTTCATGAAATTCTTGATGAGTTATTGAATATTCCAAAATAGGGGCAACTTATGTTAAATTTCAACCCAAAAAATATTTTAGTGCCTGTTGATTTGTCAGAATTTGCAGAAAAACACATAATGTGTGCAAAATCAATAGCTAAAGTATATGAAGCTAAATTATTTATTTACCATGTAATTGAGAATTTAGAAGCGGCGATTGGTTATGTACCATCCTTATCTACAGATCAAATTGACCAAATTGATTTAAATATTAGAAAAGAAGCGGAGAATTATTTTACGCACATAAAAAATAAATTTTTTAATGATTTTAATGATGTTACTATGTATATAGAAAAAGGGGTTGTTTTTAGAAAAATTATAGAGTTTGCTTCGAAAAACAAAATAGATTTAATTGTAATTGGAACTCATGGTAAAAGTAAGTTAGAAAATATTGTATTTGGTAGCACTACTGAGAAAATATTGAGATTATCAAAACAACCTATACTAATCTTAAAGGAGTAAGTATTAGGTATATTCTTTATGGATGATAAAAGAAAAAATGTGATTTTTAGAGAAGCTATAGCTTTTAGTATTATAACGATTATATTATGCTTAACGATTGATATTGTATGGTTCGCATTTACTAGGGAAATATTTAAATTATATTTTATATGGTTTTATATTGGCGTGTCAATTTTATTCCTTGTCTTAAATTTTTCCTATTATTATTTCAGGTTATTAAAGCCAAATACAACACTCAATAAGTTCTTTTCTAAAATTACAAAATCTGAGGTATATGACTTAACAAAAGACTACAGCGTTCCTGGTTTTTGCACTTCGCTTGGCGAGTTTATAAATACGCTTGTTCGTTTTTCAAAGTCTATCTTTAGCGACCTTATTACAAATGCAACAAAAACTTCCGTTTTTAACGCTAAATTCAACTTTGAGCTTAAAAATATAACGCACCATATGAACGAAACCAAAGACAACCTAGAAGCGATAAACAAAACAATGAACGATTCTACAAAAGCCATAGGCGACATATCGCACAATATGGAAAACTTTGTAAGGTTTATGGAAGAAGTAAATGCCATAAGCGAACAAACAATTAAAACAACGCAAAGCATAAGCAAAGCGTCTCAAAACTCAATAGAAGTCTTAAATGAAAACAAACAGTCTATGGAGAACTTACATGCTCAAATAGATGATATTCTATCTATAGTAAATATTATAAACGACATAGCAAACCAAACAAACCTCCTTGCACTAAACGCTGCTATTGAAGCAGCTAGAGCTGGAGAGCACGGCAGAGGCTTTGCAGTAGTTGCAGATGAAATCAGAAAGCTTGCAGAGCAAACACAAAAGCAGTCAAAAGAGATAGAAAAAACTATAACTTCCGCTGCAGATAATTTTAACATTCTTGTCGAAAGGAACAAGACAATTAGAGATACCATTGAGCAGAATACGAAGTCAGTTGAAGAGATGCTTGTTTCTTTTGACAACCTTGCACAAAAAATCACACAAGCAAACAATATGATAAATACAATAACTGCTGCTACAGAAGAACAATCAAGCTCTATAGAAGAAGTAGCCCAAACAGTAGAATACCTTGCAAATTCTGTTAAAGAAATATCAAACAGTCTTGATAGTGTGAGTTCAAAGAGTCTGGATTTAAGCAAAATTGCAGAGCAGTCTGCAAATATTCTAAAGAAAGCCAAAGTAGGAAACCCTCTAGAAACAATTGTAGAGCTTGCAAACAAATGCGCTAAAGAAGTTACAGAAACAATAGAAAACGCACTAAAAAAAGGCTTAATTTCATCGTCTGATATCTGGGATAGAAACTATGTACCAGTCCCTAACACAAACCCACAAAAATACCGCACTAGGTTTACAGACTTTTTTAAGCAACATATACAGCCTATTGAAGACAAGTACTTAAACATGAACCCAAACTTTAGATATGTCTTACTTACAGACAACAACGGCTATATAGCAGCACACAACTCTATATATGATAAACCTCTAACAGGCAACTACGAAAAAGACCTTGTAGGAAACCGTTCTATGAGAATATTTAACGATACTGTAGGATTAAATGTGGCAAGAAACACAGATAGCTTAATAATACAAACCTACCCAAGAGACACAGGAGAAGTAATAAGCGATATTGGCGTACCTGTGTTTATTGAAGGCAAACACTTTGGTGGAATAAGGATAGGCGTAGCTGTGGAGAATATGTAAAAATGGTTATTCTATTTTTTTCTATTGACAACTGAAAAAAATTTTATATATAGTAGGATGTAGAGCGGGAATAGCTCAGTTGGTAGAGCACAACCTTGCCAAGGTTGGGGTCGCGGGTTCGAGTCCCGTTTCCCGCTCCATTTTTTTATCACAGACCCAAACTGGCGGCATAGCCAAGTGGCTAAGGCACGGGTCTGCAAAACCCAGATCCCCGGTTCGAATCCGGGTGCCGCCTCCAAAGCTACCTACTTTTGCCGGGGTGGCGGAATTGGTAGACGCAAGGGACTTAAAATCCCTTGGGAGTTTCTCCCGTGTGGGTTCGATTCCCACCCTCGGCACCACTAAAAAACTTGTTTTTAAGCCAATCTTAGAAAAACTTTGAAATAAATTTTTTTCTTCTTCAAAACCTTGTTGAACATATATCGGACAATTTTCAAAGCTTTCTATAATCTAAGCTTTATACCTTTCTCAAGTTAAAAATTTCTAATTTCTTATTCCCCGCTTACGATTTTCTCCGTATAGTAGTCTTATAAACATTCATAGGTGTTTTATAGCCAATATTATACATAACTTTATTGCAAAAAGGATACAATTAAAAAAACGATTTTACCATTCCTACAATCTATCTCACGATATACCAGCTTATAAAAAGCCACTTGTATTTTTTATTGTATTTTGACCTTTCGTAAAATATTCACAAAGACGAATATATTAAAAGGTTAAATAAAAAGATATAAATATCACTTGATAATTGTTTTTTTGAAAGGGGATTTTTATGGTTTTTTAATTGAGTTTTAGTTGACTTTTTACAATCGTATACTATTTTAAACTATAAAACGCTTAAAATATACGTGAGTGGTGTTTAAACAAAAGACTTGACAAGTCCACATTTTTTTTGTATATCTATAGTAAGTTAATAACTAATTATTTGGAGGTTTCATGAGGCGTCTTGTTATTTTAGGTGGTGGGGCTGGTGGAACGATGATGCTTAATAAGTTGTATAATGTTTTGGATAGAAATGAATGGCAGTTTACTATTATTGACGAGTATGAAACGCATTACTATCAACCAGGTTTTTTATTTATACCGTTCAATATGTACACAAAGAAAGATGTTATAAGGCCTAAACGCGATTTTTTTCCACCAGGTGTTGAAGTAATTATAGAAAAATTAAAAGTTATAGATTCAGAAAAAAATAGGGTTATTTTGCACAATAATGCAGTAGTGCCCTACGATTTCTTAATTATTGCTACAGGTTGCAAAATAGATCCAAATGAAACAGAAGGTTTGAATGATATTTTGTGGCACAAAAATATATTTGATTTTTATACCATAGAAGGTGCATTAAAGCTTGCAAACTTTTTTAGACATTTTGATGAAGGAAAATTGGTTTTACATATTACTGAAATGCCTATAAAATGTCCTGTTGCGCCCTTAGAATTTGTATTTTTGGTAGATTGGTTTTTTACTAAAAAAGGCGTAAGAGATAAAATTGAAATTAGTTTTGTTACACCGCTTCCTGGAGCATTCACAAAACCAAAAGCAGCAAGTGTGTTGGGAGATTTTTTACAGAAAAAAAATATACATTTAATCCCAGATTTTAGCATAGAGCGTGTTGATAACGAGAACAAACAAATAATATCTTATGATGGCATAAAAGTAGATTTTGATTGTTTGGTTAGCATACCTACAAATAAAGGTGATGGGGCCATAGCAGAAAGCGGTTTAGGCAATGAATTAAACTTTATACCAACAGACAAAGAAACTCTACTTGCAAAAGGGTTCAATAATATTTTTGTTATAGGTGATGCAGCTGATTTGCCAACATCAAAAGCAGGTTCGGTTGCGCATTTTGCTTCCGATATTCTTTTTGAAAATTTTCTTGATGTAATAGAAGGGAAAACCCCTAGAGCCAAATTTGATGGTCATGCTAATTGTTTTATAGAATCAGGGTTTGGTAAGGGTATATTGATTGATTTTAATTACGATGTAGAGCCTTTGCCTGGAAAATTCCCATTGCCTGCTTTAGGGCCTTTTTCGCTTTTGCAAGAAACCGCTATGAATCATTATGGCAAAATAATGTTTAGATGGATGTACTGGAATTATTTGTTAAAAGGTGTTGAGTTACCAATAGAATCTCATATGTCGATGGCAGGAAAGAGGGCATGATATGGATGATATACAAGAAAAATTAAATGAAGTTGGTCAAAAACTTGATATAGTCTTAGAGGAAATATATGCTCAAAAAACTCATAGAAAATCAATGGAAGATTTAAATGCAGATATAATGAAAATAGGTGAGAGCGTATACGATATAGCATTAGAAAACCTTGAAGAAATCTCAGAATACACAAACATAGATAGTGTATTTTATTTTATAAAAAAACTTGCACGAAATATTGATAACTTGACCAAACTGTTTAATAGATTGGAAAGCTTAATTGATTTTTGGGAGTCTTTTGAACCTTTAACAAGAGAGATTGCAATTTCAACGCAAGACTACTTGGATAACTTAGAAAAAATTGGTTATTTTTCTTTTTTAAAAGAAGTAAAAAACTTACTGGATAATTTAGTAAAAAACCTTACAATTGATGATGTAAATAGCCTTAGCAACACACTTGTGAATACCATCAAAGCTTTAAAATTAGCTGATGCAAAAAAAGCCAATGAATTGTCATTTATTGGTATGATAAAGCTTTTAAATAGTAAGGAAATAAAAACAATTTTAGGATTTTTTTTAAGCTTTTTGGAAAACTTTAACGATCTCAAACAAAAAAAATGATTGAAGTTTGTAGGAGGTGTTATGGGAGTTTTAGTTGTTGGAGGCAAAAGCATACAAACGGATGATGAGGGTTATTTGGTGAATTTTTCGGATTGGAGTAAAGAAGTAGCAGAAGTTATTGCCAAACAAGAAGGAATTGAACAATTAACAGACAGGCATTGGGTTGTAATTGAATTTATGCAAAAAGAGTTTAAAGAGCATGGTAGCGGTCCTTCTATGAGAAAACTTACAAAAGAAAGCGGTGTATCAACAAAAGAATTGTATGAATTGTTTCCCAAAGGACCAGCTAAAAAAGCAGCTAAAATCGCGGGGATTAAAAAACCTGTTGGTTGTGTTTAGAGGTTTTTATTATGAGTAAAGTTTCTATTATTATATCAAAAGGATCCTTAGAAGGTGTATACCCAGGCCTGATTATGGCAAATGGTGCTTTAATGGAAGGTATTGACGCCATTTTATTTTTCACATTTTTTGGTTTAGATGCAATTATTAAACACCAAATGAATAACCTAAAAGTGGCAACTGTTGGTAACCCGGCACTTCATATACCATCTTTAGTTGGCATATTGCCTGGTATGTCTAACTTTGTGACAAACCAAATGAAAAAGGAGATGGAAAAACTTGATATACCACCAGTTGGTGAATTTATAGAAATGATACATGATGCAGGCGGTAAAATATACGCTTGCAAAGCCACAGTTGATATGTTTCACCTAAAAAAAGAGGACTTTTATGAACAGTTGGATGATATTGTAACTGTAGGTCAGTTTTATGAGATGTCTTTGGATGGTCAAATAATCTTTACTTAATCTTTTAATAAGTCCCCCTCTTTGTTTGCATATACCTCCTCCCCCTGCCTTCAAGCAGGGGAAATTTTTGTTAAAATTAAACACATGAGTGGTTTTATTGTTGTATCGACGACGGCAGACTCAAAAGAAACATTAATAACCATTGCAAAATTTTTAGTAGAACAAGAGCTTGCAGCTTGCTGTCAGATTTCTGGCCCTATTGAAAGTTTTTATATATATAAAAATAAATTTGAAAATACTAAAGAATGGATTTGCATTATCAAAACACACAAAAGCTTGTTTGATGAAGTTAAAAAAGCAATTAAATCGCTTCATACATATGAGGTACCCGAAATCATACAAATTAATATTGAAGATGGTGATCTTGATTATTTTAATTGGATGAAAGAGACCCTAAAGTTATAATTTTTATTCTTTTTCTTTGTATACCCAAACTATGATTTTGATATATTTAATGGCTACTAGAAAATATTTAAAGTAGCGTAAATGAGTAATAGAGATTAGAATTTTTTGACTTGACAAATGGATATAAACTAAAACAACTTTTTAAACTGTAGTGGTAAAAATGTTGCCTATTGAAATAGAAATGCCATACAAATAGGGATCTCTTGTATGAGTTGTAAAAATTGTGGAAATTACTTTATGCTTCTAATAAAAATACTGCATGCTTGGCAAATAAGTTAGGATAATGCTTAAATAAAACAGGCCCAAAGATTAAATTTTTTTTGACGATTCTTATGTTATTTTGAAAACAGTATTGTTCAAATTCTAAAATACTGTATGGATGAAAGTATTTTTTCTCGTGCCAGCAGTATTCATAGAGCGCTTTTTCGACAATCCTACCCTTTAGTAAAATGCTAAATCTATTTAATATATAACCAAAATTTGAAAAACTAACTATAACCTTTTTTCCAACCCTTAATGATTCAAATAATATTATTTTTGGGTCAGATACTTCACTGAGCGTTTGACTTAAAACTACATAATCGTAGGACTTTGTTTTATAATTTGGAAGCACTTCGAACATGTCGCCTTCATAAATGCTTATGCCTTTTGCAATACTTTCTGAAGCTTTTTTTGGGTCAATTTCAATACCTTTGGCCGTTACATTTTTTTTACTCATTAACAACTCAAGCAACTCACCACTACCACAACCCAAATCAAGTACTTTCGAATTATTGTTAATAAGCGAAAAAATTATCTTAAAATCCTTTCTCATACAAATCTTAAAAAACTTCCGATAATAAAATTTTGTTCTGCGTTTTCGAGCAAAAAAGAATCGTGGCCATAACCATAATTTATATTTCTATAACTTACATTTGCACCTATTGATTCTAAAGCATTTGCTAAATACTTAGATTGTTCCTTTGGGTAAAGCCAATCAGACGAGAAAGATAATATCAAAAACTTTACATCTTTTGCGCAAACCATAGCATCTTCCAACGTTGGGTAATCTTGTTGCAAATCGAAATAATCTATTGCCTTTGTAAGATATAAAAATGAATTAGCATCAAAACGTTGAGTAAATTGCTCACCTTTATAGTGCAGGTAGTTTTCTACTTGAAAATTAACAGAAAAGTTAAATCCCATCTTGTCGCTTACTAGATTTCGTCCAAATTTTTTTTGCATTGAATTTTGACTTAAATAAGTAATATGGCCTACCATTCTAGCCACAGCAAGTCCATATTTTGGAAAACCTTGCGAGTAATAATTTCCATTATTCCATTCAGGATCATTTATAACAGCCTGTCTTGCTACCTCGTTAAATGCAATTTGGACAGCATTGTGTCTATGAGTTGTAGCTATTGCAACAACAGATTTAACCATATATGGGTAGCTTTTTGCCCACTGTAGTACCTGCATGCCTCCCATTGAGCCTCCAATTGCGCATAATAATTTTTCTATACCTAAATGCTCAACGAGTAACTTCTGTGCTTCAACCATATCTTTTATTGTTACAAATGGGAAATCAAGAGCATAAGGTTTGTTAGTCTTTGGGTTTATAGAACTTGGACCACTTGAACCATAACAGCTACCCAAAACATTAGAACAAATTATAAAGTACTTGTTGGTATCAAGCGCCTTATTAGGACCTATTAATATATTCCACCAACCTTTTTTATCGGTATTATCAGAATAAGCACAAGCGCTGCCCGTTAATGCATGACATACGAGTATTGCATTGGTTTTGTCCGTGTTTAGCATTCCATATGTTTCGTAAGCTATATATATTGGTGGATATAGCGTTTTTTTACACTCAAGATCAAGAGGTTTATCTATTATAAAAATCTTTTCCATTAATTACATCAATAACCATATTGGGTTTTATAAGCCCACCTTTTAGAATAACACCAAAAATACCTTTTTTTGGCATTATGCACGAACCTAAAAGTTTTTTTATATTGCACTCATTATGACAAGTTTTGCCAATTTGTGTAACTTTTACGATAGCATTTCCAATTTTTATTATAGAGCCTAAGAAAATTGTTTCGTTGCACAAACCGCTAACGGTAATATTTTCAGCAAATGATCCAAACGATAAATCATTTTTAAAATCCATAATTTCATCAAAATCCAAAAAACTTATTTGCCTATGGGAGTTTTTAAAAGCGTGTGCATCACCAAACAAACCATAATTTTTTATAGCAGTGACTTTTTCTACAGGCTCTTTGGGAACACCTTTAGCTTTACTTATGTTTACAGATACAACTGTACTCATATTTTCTCCAGAGCTTGCGTTAGGTCTTCAATAATATCATCAACATGTTCAATGCCTACAGATAATCTCAAGAAGTCTTCTCCTATTTGAGCTTCATTAAGCTCTTCTTTGCTTAATTGACTATGTGTTGTGCTTGCTGGGTGTATAATTAAACTCCTTGCATCACCTATATTGGCTAAATGGATGATTAAATTTAAATTTTCAACAAGAGCTTTCGCTTTTTCAAAACCACCTACGACACCAAAGCCTATTATACTTCCAAATCCTTTTTTAAAGTATTCATTGGCAAGATTATAATCAGGGTGGTTTTTTAAAGACAAGTGATTTACCCAGCTAACTGCGGGGTGGTTAGACAAAAAACTTGCTACCTTTAAAGCATTTTCGCAGTGTCTTTCAATTCGAAGAGACAAAGTTTCTAAACCCAACAGAATTAAAAATGCGTTAAATGGAGAAATACAAGCGCCAATATCCCTTAGCAGCTGCAATCTGGCTTTTGTCGTAAAAATACCTGCATCCTTAAATCTTTCATTGTATGACAAACCATGATAGGATTCATCGAAGCTAAACTCATCTTTAAATCTAGGGTTATCCCACTTAAAATCACCTTTTTCTATAATTGCACCACCTATGCTTGTACCATTTCCAGTTATAAATTTTGTTAGAGAGTACACGACTAGATCTGCTCCAAAATCAAATGGATTAAATACAATTTGGCTTACCGTGTTATCGACTATCAGTGGTATATTGTTATCATGAGCAAGCAAAGATAGTTTTTTAAAATCAGCTATTCTATTTGTAGGATTACCAATAGACTCAATATATATTGCTTTGGTTTTATCGTCTATGAGCTTACTAAAATCAAGAGGGTCATTTGTTTGTGCAAATCTAACTTCTATATCAAATTTTTTCAATGTATACTTAAATAAATTATAAGTGCCACCATACAAATATTTACTACTTACAATATTATCCTTTGATGATGCTAAATTTAAAATAGAATATGCAATAGCCGCTTGACCTGATGATACAACAAGTGCACTTTTCGCATTATGCATTGCTGTAAGTCTATTCTCTAAAATCTGCACTGTGGGGTTGTTAATTCTTGTATAGATATAGCCTTGTTTATTTAAGTTAAACAAATCATACGCATCGTGTATAGAATCAAATCTATAGGAAGAGGTTTGATATATAGGTATCGCTTGAGATTTATTCTCATCTGGCTTATAACCGTAATGAAGTAAAATTGTTTCTATTTTCATTTTAACACCTCAATAGTTACTTATACAGTAACTTATTAATAACATATAACATTTTGCTTTTCATTTGTCAATAGGAACTATTAGACAAGAACGACACAATTTGGCCCCTCTTTACCACCTGTAGTTCGATAATGCTATTATAACAGCATTGTTTTTTTCTTATGGGGACTACAGTATTTTGTGTTAAATTTGCAACATCGAATTGTTTATTTTATAATGCCTTTTCTTTCTATTGGCACCGGTTTTAGTTTCAGTGCTTTATAGATTTGTTTTTTGAAGTTCTTTTGGTTAAAGTGCATAAATAGATGTATATTTGTTTATCGTCTTTTGTCTTTAGGGATATGGCGTCTAACGCATGAGTTAAGCTGTAGCCTTTTATAAAGTCAAAAACTCTTTATTAATAATTGTGGGATACATTATGGGGAAATTTATTCTACAAAGTCAAAATTAAAATTTAATTTCATAATAATTTAAGAAAAAAATGGTGTTGTAGTTTCTGCTACATCCCTGATAATTGCAAAAATACCTATTGTTTTTTCATCCTTTTCCAAAATATTCATTCTAAAATCAATTGGCACGCTTATGCCATCTTTATGCATAGCTACGACTGAAAGTGATTTTTTCGCATATTTTGTATGTTTTAAGCTTAGCGCTCTATGAAAACCATCCCAATGCTTTTGCCTCATATTTTGTGGTACTATGATATCAAGTGATTTGCCTATTGCTTCGTTTTCTGTGTAGCCAAAGATACGCTCACACCCTCTATTCCACAACTTAATTATGCCATCTGTATCGCAAAATAAAATACCATCCTCACTTGTCTCAAAAATTGCTTCCACTATTGAAACTTTATTAAGCATAAAAGCCTCCACGCCAATCTTTTAATATATTTACAAATATAACACCCATTTGAGCAATGTCAACTTAATTATGTTACCCTTATTTAACTGAATTTTTATCTAAAACCCGCATAAAAGAAATTATCAAAAATTGATAGGTATGTCCTGTAGTTTTATTACCAGCAATGTGTAGTGTAATATGTTTTTAGCCCAAAATATATGCCTTAAAAGTATAAGACACTCATAGGGGATTAAATAAAAACTATTCTTACATTTTTATGCCTGTAAATACTACAATTGGGATAATAACTTGACTTAATGTTAAAATTAATATATTATTTATAATAGGTTAGTTAAATACTAACTATTTGGTTGTATTTTTAGAATCTCTAATGTGGAGCAATGTTAATGCAGTCAACTGGACTTTTTTATGCCTTAAAAGGCTCTAGTATGTTTGATGTTTTTACTTATCAAGAAGGTAGAATATTATTTTAAACAATTGCTTTAGAGAGATTTTAGGCCACGATAATAAAGACGAAATCTTATCATATTTTGGGTGTATAAGTTATGCGATACTTAAATTGTTTTTTAGCCAAAGTTAAATTGAGTTGTTGTACTTTGTTATTTGCTTCGTGATCAAGAAAATCATAGGTGCGCAAATTGTAACTTAATTTAGGGGGAATAAAATGAGGATATACGAAGATATCACTAAAACAATTGGCAATACTCCTTTAATTAAACTAAATAGGATAACGAAAGGAGTGGTAGCAGATATTCTAGCAAAGGTAGAATCCTTCAATCCTTTATCCAGCGTTAAGGATAGGATAGGTATTTCAATGATAGAAGATGCAGAAAGAAAAGGGATGATTAAAAAAGATACTGTTATTGTAGAACCAACCAGTGGTAATACAGGAATAGCTCTTGCATTTGTATGTGCAGCGAGGGGATACAAATTAATTTTAACTATGCCAGAAACAATGAGCATAGAACGAAGAAAATTACTTCAGGCATTTGGCGCTGAAATAATATTGACTCCTGGAAGAGAGGGAATGAAAGGAGCAGTCAAAAAAGCTGAAGAAATTGCATATAGTAATTCAAACATTCTTATGCTTCAGCAATTCAAAAACCCCGCTAATCCTAGAATTCACCAAAAAACTACCGCTGAAGAAATCTGGAGAGATACGGATGGTAAAGTAGATATATTAATTTCTGGTGTAGGAACCGGTGGGACAATTACGGGAGTCGCCGAAATAATTAAAAAGAGAAAACCGGATTTTAAAGCTATAGCTGTTGAGCCAAAAGATTCTCCTGTTATTTCTGGGGGAAAACCAGGCCCACATAAGATACAAGGTATTGGAGCAGGCTTTGTGCCTGATGTTTTAAAAATAAATCTAATAGATGATGTAATTCAAGTAAGTAATGAAGATGCTATTGAGACATCAAGAAGATTGGCTAAAGAAGAAGGGTTGCTTGTAGGCATTTCATCTGGAGCAGCAACATGGGCAGCTATACAGGTTGGCAAGAGAATGGAAAATAAGAATAAACTTATTGTTGTGATATTGCCTGATACAGGAGAAAGATATTTATCAACAGAATTATTCCAGTAAAAAGGAAAAATGTAAAGATCATTATGGACTCTAATGCGAAAACCTTGGATAACATAATAATCGAGAGATTCTGGAGAAATTTAAAATATGAAAATGTTTATCTAACAAGCTACTCTACAATCAAGGAGGCTAGAGATGGTATAGGAGAATATGTTAACTTTTACAATTACAAAAGACTTTATGTAAGCCTATTTTGCAAAACGCCTATAAGTGTTTATAAAACAGGTATACAGGAAGCAGTGTAAATGGGAAATAAGAAATTAGAAATTTTTGACTTGACAAAAAGATATAACAAAGAAAGGAGTGAAAGATGATATACATGGACTATAATGCAACAACACCCTGCGATGAAAGGGTTGTAGAAGCAATGCTTCCTTATTTCAGTGAAAAGTTTGGAAACCCATCTAGTATATATAAGTTTGGAAAAAACTCAAGAGATGCGGTTGAGAAGGCAAGAGAAAATGTAGCAAAACTTTTGGATTGTAACCCTGAAGAGATTTTTTTTACATCATGTGGAACCGAGGCGGATAATTGGGCAATTATAGGAACTGCATTTGGAAATAAGGAGAAAGGAAGACATATTATTACATCATCTATTGAGCACCATGCAGTATTAAATGCCTGCAAGTTCCTTGAAAAGATGGGGTATGAGGTTACATACTTACCAGTTGATAGATACGGTATTGTTGATATAGATGCACTAAAAAGGTCAATAAAAAAGGATACAATACTTGTTACAATAATGGCAGCCAATAATGAGATTGGAACAATACAACCAATTAAAGAAATAGCTGATATAGCAAGAGAAAATAATATTTATTTATACTGCAGACTATAATCCTGTCAAGTCTTTTTTTTATTTTTTTTATGCAGCACCTTGTTTTAGAGCATAACTTTCCTCCCATAATGTATTGTGTACCAAACAAGCACGGATAATCCTTATAAGCTTGTTCATGCATGCA
>Ga0080003_1001231_pt1 | contig 14007 bp, 11 predicted proteins | sample JossMetagenome_FD_69206 | JGI IMG/M metagenome (GOLD analysis project Ga0080003, IMG submission 69206) | Hot spring microbial communities from Joseph's Coat, Yellowstone National Park, USA - JC2_E (SPADES assembly) (version 2) | ecosystem: Environmental > Aquatic > Thermal springs > Hot (42-90C)... | reverse complement strand
ACGGCCCCAGTATGATACCAAACCACAAATACCACCATTACTGCAATTACAACCAATACTGCAACGGCATACAAAAGAATCTTTTTTTTGTGTTCTTTGCCATCCATATAATCATCTCGATACGCAGCCTGAAGGCGAACATGCATTTAGAGGAGGGGTAGTGAAACAATTATCAAATGATTCATTAGTACAGTAAACTACTGTAAAGCAGCCCCCGCCGTATTCCTGACATGACGATGTTTGACTACAACAGACCCCGGTCCAATTGAGGGGACACGCATTATACACTATGTGACCACCAGTACAATAGGGTATAGTGGTTGTTGTTGAAGTTGATGATGTTGAGGTGGTTGTTGAGGTTGTGGTTGATATGCACGTATAACAAGTGCGACAGCCCGCATTCTGCTGATCGATACTGCAAGCACCCTTAAGCTGCTGTGGATAACCTGGGCAGGAGCTGCAGCTGCTGACATATTGAGCATGACATGTGTAGCAACTTATTGAAGTTGTTACTGAGGTTGTTGAAGTGGTGGTTGTAGTTGTGGTTGATATGCACGTATAACAAGTGCGACAGCCCGCATTCTGCTGATCGATACTGCAATAGGTCTTAGACTGCTGTGGATAACCTGGGCAGGAGCTGCAGCTGCTGACATATTGAGCATGACACGTGTAGCAACTTATTGAAGTTGTTACTGAGGTTGTTGTTGAAGTGGTGGTTGTTTTTGATGTTGTAATTGAGGGTGAATATGTTGTAAATGTTGTTGAGGTTGATGAAGTGGTGGTTGTTTTTGATGTTGTAATTGAGGGTGAATATGTTGTAAATGTTGTTGAGGTTGATGAAGTTGAGGATGTTGTTGAAGTTGAGGATGTTGTAGTAGAAGTCGTAGTTGACGTTGAGGAGGTTGTTGATGTGGTAGAGTAGAAGTTGGCTTGTTCTGTTATTGGGCTATTCATTACAACTGTTGCTGTTATACTATTGCCTGTGTAGCTTCCTGCGCCACTACCTGTCCAGTTTTTGAAGAACCACATACTTGCAGGGGTTGCACTTATGCCTACGCTGTAACCTGCATAATACCAATTATTTCCACCAACGGGCGGTGTTGTAGAGCCTGCACCACTTGTATTTACTACCATTGAAAGGTAATACTGTAGGTTATATGTTGCTATTACTGTGCAGTTTGATACAGCAACAAATGAGCCAGATTGATTTGTTAAGCCGCAGCCAATTATTGAATTATAAACATACCTTGCATTACCTGCAGTGCCCTGCGGTATTGGTGAGTAGAAAGCATATGTGTGTTTGCTATTCTGAGCATATGCAAAGGTAACAGGCAAGCTTGTATAAGTATATTGTGTGCCGTCAACAGACAACACTGTTTGTGTGGTGCCTGTCATGCTGCTTACGCTGAATGTTATGTAGATAGGTGGTGTAAATGTTAATGTTGTGTTTGCAGATACATTGCCAAATGTTGCAAATACTTTTACCTTTCCAGGCTGCAAGCCTGTTATATAGGTATAAGCATTTCCGCTGCTATCGGTTGTTGCTACACTAGGATTAAATTTTACTGATTGGTTTGCTGTAAAGTTAATTGTTGCACCACTTATAGGATAGCCAAGCAGTTTTACATTTGCTTTTACTTGGTCTGGTATGCCTGTTGCTGTTGTTGAGTTTGCTGCACTTATACTAATGCTAAGTGTTGTGCCAGTAAGCAAGGGCGATGCGTGCGAATTGAAATTGCCAACATAGGTTTGCCTCTGCGAAAAAGAGCATGCAGTTGCGTTGCCACTTGGGCATGGAATTGCACTAAGGTAGAGCTTGCCCGAAACCAAAGTGCCTGTTGATATTGCTGTTGTTGGCATTGTTACATTGCATATAATCGCACCACCTGGCAACACATAATTTGGTAGGCACTTTCCGTTTACAGTGCCTATGTTGCTTATGTTAATGCTAACCTGCGGATTTACTATAGGGTATTGCTGCGTATTTGTAAGAAACAATGCAATTTTAGAAGAAATAGAGTTTGAACCAAGGATCATGTCTTGACAATAAGCACCATATGCAAAAGAACATGTGCTTGGTGCCACTGCAGATGGTGCAAAAACAAAAAGATAAAGAATTGATACAAAAATAGCAGCAAGAAGCACTGCCCAGCCATAGGTTATTAGATATTCTATTGCAGATTGGCCTTTTCTATAATTAAGTCTAGCCTCAGTATACCGTTTGGTATACTTTTTATTAGTCATCTAATAACCTATACTAGCTCAAATAGATACACGATAAAAAGATATTTAAAGATATTGATAGAAGGACTAAAGGCGGTGCCTTTACTTTTGTAATCACTTCTTGCCTCTCTTCTTGCTTGGTTTTTCAGCATTTTCTTCTTTGCTTTCTTTGTTGCTTTGTTCGCCACCCACTGTGCTGCTAAACCATTTGTCAAAATAGCCTTGGGTTGTACCTTCATCTATGCCCTCTACCTCTGTCTCATTCACCTCTTTTATCCCTGTATTTTCCTCGCTCTCGGCTTCTTCAGGTGGCTTGCTGTAATTATTCCTTACCTTATTTACCTCCCTTATCTCGTTTAGCCTAAGTAGAGCATAGACCGCAAGTATGATTATTATGGCTCCAAATAAATAGAGCATGTATTTGAAGCCCATACTGCTGTTAAAGCTTATTCCAATGCTGTGCTTGCTCTGGCATGCGTTTATAAGCCTTGTTTCATTTGCTTTCAGATTTTTCACAAGGCCAAGATATGCTTTTGAGCTGTTAATTGTGTTTAATGTACTATAGCTGCTAAGCATATTTATGGAGTTGTTAATGTATGTGCTATACTTGCTTCCATTTGGGAAGGTACAATTTCCTAAAAGGCTCTTCTTTGTATAGTAAGTATTTGTTATGTTCGCAAGAATATACCTTGCTGTTATAATATTTTCCACTATCTTATTTGAGCTATTTGCAAAAGCTTGAAAGCTTGGGTACATTTTGTTTAACGTTGTATTAGCTAGAGATATATTATAATAAGAAGCATAGAGAAGCGAATTATTGAGCTGCTGAGATGCAAGGCTGAGGGCATTTGATGCCAAGCTAATATTAGCTTCAAGCGCTGGTGAGCAAACCGAATAGATTTTGCAGAAATAGTTGTAAGAAGCTTCAACAGAGCTCAGGTTTGCATAAACATTATTGTATAGGCTTAGCAGATAAGCTTCACCACTTGTTATGTAGTGGTTTATTGTTACATTTATCGTTCTGTTGAATGTTATCTGTGGATACACGCTTGAGGTTAGCCTTAAAGGTATTGCTCTATTTATTATACCGTTTCCGTTGGCAGGTGGTATAGGATTAAGGTAAAGCATGCATACTGATGTATTGCTCCAAGAAACAACGCACCTGCCAGTGCCATATATATTCATAACCTCAGAAGTATTCCAATACTGAACAGGATAAACTGTAAAACTGCCCAAATATGGTGGGTTATAAGGTGCAGAAAGCGAGATTATTACCTTTATCGGCACACCGTCTGGGCATGAAAGGTAGCTTGCATTTAATTGCTTGCATACGCCCGGGCCATATAAAGTTGAGACTGAAAAACTCGAAGCAAATGAGCCTAGCATCAGTATACCAAATATTGCAAGTAGTATAGTATATTTCATAAAATCGCTTTTTAGTATTTTATTCTATTTATGGTATAAGAATATTTCTTTATTTTTGTTTATTTATTACTCTTACCGCTTGTTTTTATAACCTTTTCCATGTTTTATATGCTCTCACTAATATTGTCTGATGAGAGTGCAACCCAGCTGCCCGCCACAACATAGTCATAAAGCTTGCCACCCGCTAATATAATAGCTTTTCTGGTGCATTCTAGCTTAAAGCTATCTCTATTAGTTTTTCTATTGCATGGGACCTGTTTCTAACATTTATACCATATACCATCTATTATGGTATATTTATCGAGCAACACCTTATCAAGTGTAAGCCCTTCAAATGAAGAAGTGAGAAAGCTTGCAGGGGGAGAGATTTGAACTCTCGCACCCCCTAAGGGAAACGGGCCCTGAACCCGTCGCGTTTGACCAGACTCCGCCACCCCTGCAGAAGGTTTATTTATTTTTATAAAGATGGTTATTTATTTGATTCTATGCTTCTAGGTATTATAGGTGCACCAAACAAAGGGAAGAGTACTCTTTTCTCTGCGCTTACCATGCTAGATGTAGCAATAGCTAACTATCCTTTTACAACGATAAAGCCAAACCACGGAGTAGCTTATGTATCTAAGAAATGTGTTGATAGCGAACTTGGTGTAAAATGCAATCCAAATAATTCAATATGCATGAATGGCACAAGACTTATACCAATAGAGATTGTTGATGTTGCAGGACTCGTGCCGAACGCGCATCTTGGCAAAGGAATGGGCAATCAATTCTTAAATGATCTCATAAGCGCAGATGCGTTTATACAGGTTGTTGATGTAAGCGGCAAAACCGATGAGAACGGCAACCCATGCGAAAAATGCGACCCAGCAAATGAATTTAAGATGGTAAATGATGAGCTTGCCTATTGGCTAAGGGATATAATAAAGAGGCATATAAGCAAGATAGAAAAGAAAAGCAATAGCGCAGCGGGATTGGCAGGGATATTGTCTAGCCTTAAGGTGAGTGAAAAGCAAATAGAAGAAGCTGCTGAGAAGTCTTATCTAAGCTTATCTGGAAACTGGAGCGATGAAGACATTCTAAGCTTCTCTAGGGAGTTGCTTAGAATAAGCAAACCTGTTGCCGTAGCAGCCAATAAGCTAGACATGGCGAGCAAAGAGGATCTTGATAAGCTTAAGGCCGAGCTTAAAGATACTTTAGTCATTGGCTGTTCAGGAGCTGCTGAACTCACATTAAGAAAAGCGGCAAAAGCAGGTATTATAGATTATACACCAGGCGCTACTGAATTCAAAATTGTAGGAAAGCCTAGCAAAGAGCAGGAAGAAGCACTAAACTACCTTGCTGAATACATAAAGAAGAATAACGGCACAGGTGTGCAGCAGCTTATCAATAGCGTTGTATTTAACCTATTGAAGATGATTGTTGTTTATCCTGTAGAAGATGAAAACAAGTATACAGACCATTATGGCAACGTGCTTCCAGACGCATTTCTTGTAAAAGAAGGCACTACAGCTCTTGAGCTTGCTGAAAAAATACACACCAGCTTGGCAAAGAACATGCTCTATGGAGTAGATGCAAAGAAGAAGATAAGAGTGCCAAAAGATTACAGGCTAAAAGATAATGATGTTATAAAATTTGTAAGCACTGCAAAACCATAACATAATCCAAAGATTATAAAAGATACTTGCAAGCGCTCAAGGTTATAATGCTTTTCTTGAATGAGAGAGACCAGCAAATAATACAGAAAGTGCAATGAGTATTGCTGTTGGCATTGCAAACCAGTTCTCTTCTAAAAAGCTTATCCCAGGGCTTATATTAGGCATTACATAAATAATTGTCTCATAGATTATAAAAATCGCTATAAGATAAACTATAGCTGCATAAACCCCATTTATTATTCCGCTCTTTATGGCAATATGCATGCTCTTTGATCTTCTTCCTATCTCTGCACCTATAAAAGCACCCACTATTGTTGGAAGTATTATAGAACCAGGCATAAAGAGTATAAAGCTTGCAGAAGCCTTCAATATGCTTAATATCTTGCCACCTGGTATATAGCCAAAATTTGCTAATGCGTTTATTACAATAGCGATTACGAGAAGAAGCAGCCAAAAGAACATTGGCGCAGCTATGCTTACCTGTTCATTGTCTTCTGTTTCTTTTTCATTTCCTTCTTCACTTTCTTCAACCTCTTCATTGCTGGTTGTTTCTGCTTTCATTTCATCACCCTTAATTCATTCCCAATAGCTGCTCCGAGAGCTGAAAGCATTATAAGCAATACCCAAGAGCTTATTGAAACTAGTAAAAGTTGCAATATGTTAGATGCAAAAATACCCAAAAAATTGTGTGAAAGCATGGCTATGCCAAGCTCAAAGATAAGCGAAAAGAAGCCTATTGCCAGCGCAAGCACAAAGGCGCTAAGAAGTGCATCAACAAGCTTACCACCAAGCTTTGAAGCTTTTAAGCCAGTCCAGAAACCAAAAAGGATTGCAAGAACTATTGAGCCGCTTCCTAGCATAAACAGATACGCTATAGAGGTAACACCTATTATTGCTATAAATGAAAAAACTATTAAGTAAAGGAGCCACATAGAGAAAGGGTATTTTATTATGCTCCAATATTTCATAAGATCATAATATTTTTCAGCAGAATCATTTTTATGCTTATCTAATTTTTCAAAAAAAATAAAAAGTTAGAATCTAGGCCAAATATTTGATCTATTGCATAAATGCCTTTACTTGTTTTAGCCACATGCATCTTATTTTATTATCTGTGAATAAGCATCGATAAGGAACTGGTTTTCAAAGCTTTGATGCATCTTAGATTTTATAATAGCAAAGATCTCTGCTCCTGTCAATGCTTTTGATGCAAGCAATATGGAATTCTTAGAACCAACCCCTTTCTTTAATGTATATAGATCAAAGTATTTCATCAGTCTTTGTTTATATTCAATGTATTCGAAAAACAGGCTCAGCCTATTAGCGTAGTTTATCGCCAGTATACCTTTATCGCTCAAGGCTGTGTATGCATTGCTTATAAATTCTTCTTCCAGAAATTGTTTTGGTATTCTATCGTTAATATAAGCGTCAAGTATTATTATTTCATAAGCATTCTTCTTCCTCTTTACAACCTCTGCCCCGTCCTCTAGATATAGGGTAAATCTGGTTGCATCTATGCCTGTAAACTCCTTTGCCCTTTCTACCATTACCTTATTTATCTCTGAGATTTCTAGCGTTATGTTGCCATCATATAATGTGACAAGCTGATAAGCAATAGTGCCCCCACCAAGCCCTATAAGAAGTATCCTCGGCTTATCAAAGAGAAGTGGAAGTGGTATAAAGAAGTCCCAATACATATGTGTGTATATAGAGTCGCTGTCTGATAGCGAATATGTTATTCCGTTATACTTTAGCACCTTCTTACTGCCCTGCTCCTCTACCTTTATCTCAGCATCATCATTCATTTCTCTCTATAAAAGCTAGCTGTTAAATGATTTAGCCTTTTCTATTTGCATTGCTTTGCTATACCGTGCTCTTTCTCTCACCACTTATTGCTGCCCTTGCTGCTGCTAGCCTTGCAATAGGTATTCTTGTAGGAGACATACTTACATAATCTATTTTAGCCGAATTGAAGAATTCTATTGAGCTTGGATCACCACCATGCTCTCCACATACACCAACCTCTAGCGTTTTATTTGCTTGCTTGCCTTCATCTGCACAGAGCTTTATGAGCCTGCCTACGCCGCCTGTATCTAGTTGCGCAAATGGATCGCTAGGAAGTATTTTGTTTTCAAGATAGAAAGGTATAAACTTTGCTTCGACGTCATCCCTGCTGAATGCAAATGTTGCTTGGGTTAAATCGTTTGTACCAAATGAGAAGAAATCTGCATATTTCGCCAATTCGCTTCCCGTAAGTGCTGCTCTCGGCGTTTCTATCATTGTGCCAAACTTAAACTCTATTCTTTTGTGCATTCTTTTAAATACAGATTCTGCTGTATTCATCACAATTTCCTTGGCTCTTTTAAGTTCATTAGCTATAGCAACCTGCGATATCATGATCTCTGGCTTTACTTTTATGCCTTCTTTTGCAAGCTCGATCGCCGCTTCGAGTATGGCTTCTACCTGCATGCTATAGATATCTGTATATATTATGCCAAGCCTAACACCACGCTGGCCCATCATAGGATTATCTTCTTTTAGCTCCATGACTTTGCTTATTATCTTTTCTTTTTCCTTGGCTTCCTCTTCCTTCTTTTCGCACCTCAGCTCATCAACTTCATGTATAAGCTCTTCGAGTTTTGGAAGGAACTCGTGCAAAGGCATGTCTATAAGCCTTATTGTTATTGGCTTGCCAGCAGCTAATTTAAACATCTCCTTGAAATCATTTTTCTGCAAAGGCTTTATCATCTCTAGATACTTGCGTCTCTCTTCATCTGAACTAGCGAGCACCATCTTTCTAACAAGCTCAAGCCTATCCTTTGAGTTGAACATACGCTCGGTCCTAGCAAGGCCTATGCCTTCTGCACCATTCTCTATAGCTTTTTTAACCATCTCTGGCGTATCCGCATTTGCCCTTATGCCAAGCCTTCTGTACTTGTCGGCCCATTTCATTATCTTTGCTATATCCCCGCCAAGCTTTGGCTCTATTAGTGGTATGCTTCCTTTGTAAACTTTACCTTCACTTCCATCGATTGTTATTATATCGCCTTCATTTATTACAACGTTGTTTGAAGAGAAGTGATTGCCTTCTATATTTATGCTGCTCCCGACAACACAAGGCTTTCCCATGCCTCTCGTTACAACAGCGGCATGGCTTGTCATGCCTCCTTTGCTTGTTAATATACCATCGCTTACCGCTATACCTCTTATATCATCTGGAGTTGTTTCGTTTCTTACAAGTATAACGTTCTCGCCTCTCTTCTTTGCATCTATGGCCTTGTCGATATCAAAGATAACCTTGCCAAATGCTGCACCCGGTGAAGCTGGTAAGCCTGTAGCAATAGGTTCGCCCGCAAGCTTCTTGTCTACCTGCTTGTGGAGAAGCATTTCCAATTGCTCGGGCTCTATTCTAAGCAATGCTTCCTTTTCATTTATTAAGCCTTCATTAACCATATCGATTGCTATGCGAAGCGCCGCCTGTGCAGACCTCTTACCATTTCTTGTTTGTAGCATATAGAACTTGCCATCCTCTATTGTAAACTCAATATCTTGCATATCCTTGAAGTATTTCTCAAGCTTGTCGCATGTTCTTACTAGCTCATTATATACATTTGGCATCCTCGCCTTAAGCTCTTCTATGGGCATCGGCGTTCTCTTGCCAGAAACTACATCTTCGCCTTGAGCATTCATCAGCACTTCTGCAAATATCCTCTTTTCTCCTGTCGATGGATCCCTTGTAAAAGCTACACCAGTTCCGGATCTTTCATTCAAATTGCCATAAACCATTGAAACTATGTTTACAGCTGTGCCCATTGTATCTGGAATGTTGTATATTCTTCTATACTCAATAGCTCTTTTATTCCACCATGAATCGAATATTGCCGCAACAGCCATAAACAATTGCTTATAAGGATCTTGCTCTACCTCTTTTCCCGTTTTCTCTTTTATTATAGCTTTGAATTTCTCAACAATTCTTTTTAATGCATCTGCACTCAAACCGCTTTCATCCACATTTTCTCTTTTCTTCTCATCTTCGATAACATTATCGAATAGCGATTTATCAATTTTTAGCACTATTGAGCCGAAGAGCTGTATGAACCTTCTGTAGGTATCATAAGCAAATTTCTCACCATACCTTTTTGCAAGTGAGCTTGCTATTCTGTCATTTATTCCAAGGTTTAATACTGTATCGAGCATGCCAGGCATAGAAAGAGGCGCACCAGACCTTACAGAAACAAGAAGTGTATTTTCTTCGCTTCCAAACTTCTTGCCTGTTTCCTTTTCTATTTTCTTCATCTTTATGAGAATCTTTTCTTTTATGCTATTCCAAAGCTTTTTCTCTTCGAAATATTTGTTGCACATTCTTGTTGTTATTATAATTCCAGGTGGCACAGGCAGACCTATTCTTGTCATCTCTACAAGACCATACCCCTTTCCGCCAAGCTCGTTCTTAGTTAAATGAAGTTTTGCAGCCTCAGAAAAAGTATAGACTTCATCCATAAAACCACAGTAAGAATTGCTTATAAAACTATAAATTATTTTACTTTTAAAAGCAGGTATCCATTTTGTCACTTTTATCTTTAGATGAACCACTCCTTGCTGAGCATGTCTGGGGTCTTGAAAACGTGATCCCTGCCTAGAACCTTTTTTGCAACTGCTATTCCGGCTTCTTGGCCCTTTTTACCATATGTGCTGGCTACAAGACTTTCAACAATCCATGCAGATATGCCCCTGTCAAATGCATCCATTGCTGTCTTTATTATAGAGGCATCTGTTTCAACACCCGTTATAAGAATATTATTGATATTCATAAGTTCTAATTTTCTCCAGAATCTTTCTGGCATTCCGTAGGTATTTCTCTTAAAAACAGGTGCATTTAAAGCTTTGAAGCCTGGAATAATTTCTGTATCTTCCTCTGATGTGAATCCTTTCCACCAACTCAAAAGCCTTCTAAAATTAGAGTTTTCGTTATTGTAAAATACTGTAATTATGGTCTTGTCTAAGATCCCGTCTTCTAATAAAAAGGAGTGCACGCGTTTTATTGTTGGTTCTGTGTACCTATTCAACCAACCCATCTGAGGATCTATAACAAGAACTACTCCTCTAAACGCTTTTTCATCTGAAGGCATGGCAGAATATGGGGCTGATAAACTTTTCATGTTCGATCAATCTATATTTTTATTTTATAAAACAATATATAAAAATACTTGATAAGAAAAAACATGTTGTTGAAATTTATACCCTTGCCATTTAGCTTTACTATGCTCCTAATTGTATCACCGAAAGAGAAAAACCATACTACTGTGAAATTAAATTTGTATCAAAAATTAGGGTTTTTTGAAAAATCCGATAGGCTAAAAACAAGAAATAAAAACGATACAAATATAAAATTCAAATTTCTATAAGTTAGCGGTTGCATGGGAGAGAAAAAGCTGCTCAAGATTGTAAATGATATTAAAAGCTTAAAGATCCAGGGAGCAGAACATATTGCAAGGGCAGCTATCGATGCATGGGAGAGCGCAAAGGATAAGAAGAATGCAAGCAAACTGCTTTTAAGAACAAGGCCGACAGAACCCATGCTTAGAAATATAATAGAATATTTAAATAGATTCAACAAGCCAGAAAGTGCAAGACTTTATATAGACAACGGGCTTGAGCTTATTGCAAAATACGGCTCAAGACTTATCAAAAACAATTCTATAATATATACACACTGTCATTCTTCAACTGTTGAGGCAATATTAAAAAGAGCAAAGGAAGAGGGAAAGAGATTTGAGGTGCATATAACAGAGACAAGGCCCAACTATCAAGGCAGGATCACAGCAACAAATCTTGCAAGAAGCGGAATAAAGGTAAAGTATTTTGTAGATTCAGCTGCACTAGCTGCTATGAAGAATGCAGACCTTATGCTCATAGGCGCAGACCTTATAACACCCTTTGGAGAGGTTGCAAACAAGATAGGAAGCGGCTTATTCGCAAAGGTGGCAAATATGCTAGATATTCCTGTTTATGTGGCTGCACACGCATTAAAGTTTGATGCGAAAGCAACATACGGTATGATAAGCAGCATAGAAAGTAGAAGTTCAAAAGAGGTTTGGGCACACCACCCTAAAAACATAAGAATTGTGAATCCAGTCTTTGAATTTATAAATGAAGAGGATATAACGAGCATTATAAGTGAATTTGGGCTTGTGAGCCCCGAGGTGCTTGTTCAGAATATAAAGGAGAGATATGCGTGGCTTTGGTGAATGTTGGTGAATGATATGAATGACCCATACAAAGATTTTGTGGATTTGAAATATAAGCCGGATGAGAGCGACATAATATGCCTGTTTAGAGTAGAGCCAGCTAAAGGGATAAGCATGAAGGAAGCACTTGGCAGGGTTGCAAGCGAGAGCAGCAACGGCACATGGGCTGAGCTTACAACACTTAAAGAGCATATAAGGAAGATAAGGGCAAGGGCTTATTGGGTGAAGGGAAATTATGCTAAGGTTGCTTACCCTATAGAGCTCTTTGAATATGGAAGCATACCGCAACTTATGAGCTCTGTTGCTGGCAATATATTTGGCATGAAGGCGCTCAAGAACCTCAGACTAGAGGATATTGAACTTCCAAGAGAATATGTAAAACATTTTAAGGGCCCGCAATTTGGCATAGAAGGTGTTTTTGGCAAAATTTTTAAGATGAAGAAAAGGAGGCCTCTACTTGCTCATGTTCCAAAGCCCAAAGTCGGCATGTACACAGAGGAACATGCAAATGTTGCAAAAGAAGCATGGCTTGGTGGTGTTGACCTTTTGAAAGACGATGAAAACCTTACAAGCCAGAGCTTCAATAAGTTTGAGGATAGAATGAAGCTTATGTTTAAATATAGGGATTATGCTGAGAAGGAAACAGGAGAGAAGAAGAGCTATTTAGCAAACGTAACAGCTGAGACAAATGAGATGATAAGAAGAGCCAAGCTTGTCAAGGATCTGGGTGGTGAATATATAATGATTGACATATTAACAGCAGGCTGGTCTGCATTGCAAACAATGAGAGAGGTTGGTGAAGATCTTGGCTTGGCCATACATGCACATAGAGCATTCCACGCTGCATTTACGAGAAATCCAAAGCATGGAATGAGCATGCTCGTTGTCGCTAAGCTTGCAAGACTTATAGGTGTTGACCAAATACATATAGGCACTGTTGTAGGCAAGCTTAAGGCATCTAGAAGAGAGGTTGTGGACCTCGATGAAGAGATGACGCTTGAGCATATTGATGAACATGTTGGTACATTAAATGAAGAGTGGTATAGCATAAAGCCTGTTGTGCCTGTATCGAGCGGTGGTCTACATCCAGGACTTGTGCCTTATGTTATGAATATGCTTGGAGAAGAGATAGTTATACAAGCTGGTGGTGGTATTGATGGCCATCCTAAGGGCGTAAGAAGAGGAGCTGAAGCGATGAGGCAGGCGATTGAGGCAACGCTTGAAGGTATTAGCTTAACAGAATATGCTCAAGATAAGGAACACAGCGCCTTGAAGGAGGCGCTTGACTACTGGGGCTTCGAAAAGCCAGTATAAAGGTGGTAAAATAAAATTCAAGATAAAAAATCTTGAGATAGAAACAGGCGCCAAGATAGCGATGCTAAATGAAGATAGTGCAAACATAATAGGCGCACACCCAGGCGACAGACTTGAGATAAGGCTTAAGGGAAGGACAAGCACAGCAATATTGAACATAGCAAACTTTATCAAAAACTCTACATTGGGCTTGACAAGAGAACTTACCGAAGAGCTTAATGCAAAAGATGGCGAGGAGTGCGATGCAGAGATAGCAAAACAGCCAGACTCATTAATTGCAATAAAGGAAAAACTCAATGGAAGGAGACTTGACTACAAGCAGGTATATAGCATAATCAAGGATACAGTCGAAGGAAAGCTTGAAAAGAATGAGATCACTGCATTTGTTGTAGCCTTGCATTCATTCGGAATAAACCTTGAAGAAGCGGCATATATTTCAGAGGCTATGGTAGAGACAGGCGATAGACTCAACTTAAAAAAGAAAAGAGTATTTGACAAGCATTCAATAGGCGGTGTTCCAGGCGATAAGACAACTTTGCTCGTAGTTCCCATTGTGGCTGCCGCAGGCCTTACAATACCAAAAACATCTTCTAGGGCGATAACCTCTGCAGCAGGCACAGCAGACAGGGCTGAGGTGCTTATGCCTGTGAATCTAGATGCAAAAGAATTAGAGAAGGTTGTAAATAAGACAAACGGCTGCATAGCCTGGGGCGGAGCTATGCATTTAGCGCCTGCAGATGATATATTTATAAAAATAGAGTATCCGTTTTCAATAGACCCACTTTTGCTGCCTTCGATAATGTCAAAGAAGAAGGCTGTTGGCGCAACAGACATGGTATTAGATGTGCCTACTGGAGAAAATGTAAAGGTAAGGAATAAGACAGAGGCTGAATTGCTTATAAATGATTTTATGGAATTAGGCTCAAAGCTTGGCATACATGTTAATGGAGCTATAACATTTGGTGAACAGCCAATAGGACATGCAATAGGTGCTGCATTAGAAGCAAGAGAAGCGCTCGCTACAATAATGAGAAGGAAAGTAGAAGAAGATTTGCTTGACAAAGCTACCAGCATAGCTGGTATACTGTTTGAGATGGCTGGCAAGAGCGATGGCAAAAGGCTTGCAAAAGAGATATTCAACA
>Ga0080003_1001230_pt1 | contig 14008 bp, 11 predicted proteins | sample JossMetagenome_FD_69206 | JGI IMG/M metagenome (GOLD analysis project Ga0080003, IMG submission 69206) | Hot spring microbial communities from Joseph's Coat, Yellowstone National Park, USA - JC2_E (SPADES assembly) (version 2) | ecosystem: Environmental > Aquatic > Thermal springs > Hot (42-90C)... | reverse complement strand
TCCGATAGCCTTCTGACAACCTTTTGCTTGATGTTCAAACTCTTTCCATTTCTGATCAGTGATTTTTGATAATACAAAGCTTGTTGTGATATTCCCTTACCCCTGACATCCTTTGGTTTCAATGAAAGAATCCATTGTTTGAAATCTTCAATGTTCTCATATTCAAGATAATCAGGGTCTTCAATACCAGTAAGGTTATCTTCAAGGTTATTGGATTCTTTGCCGATGTATCTTATCCTATCAGCATTGATATGTTTCCTATGTGCTATTCCTTCATTATCGTAATCGAATTTGTTGTCGTTATGCCTTACGTATTGTGTCAATACATCCTCTAAAGTATGCCAGTAAGCTTGTGAAGGCAATGGCAATTTATCAGATGCTGTATCAGTTTTGTAGTCAACAAATGGTTTGTATTGAATTCCAGTGATATCTTTATCATAGGGCAAACATGGTATGATACCATTTTTCTCTGATCCTATAAGCATGAAATTGAAAGGCTTTATTTTCTTATTGAATGGTTTATTTGCATTCATTTTCTTGAAACGATTGAGTATTGAAGGCTTAGATATGGTAATTTGAGATATAGCTATCTTATTCTCAAATTCTGAGAAATTCCCCATTAAAATTGCCTTCCATACATCCTCACCATTAATATTCAAGAGATGACCCAAGCCGTGTGTTGAATATTTTCTGATGTTTATCTTTCCCTCGTTCATATCAAATAGGCAATATCGCTTGGCTGATATACCGTAAAACATCACATTCTCCAATGGCTTATCGTTATCGTCCTCTTCAATCTTGAACATCTCTACCGGTAAAGAATAGGGATTGAGCGGTCTAAAGAATTCTTGAATATCTTTTGCGGTATCTGGTTTAACGAATATTGAATCTGTGTCGCAATACGCAAAATATCCTTTGTCAGTTGCTATTTTCTCTGCCATTGCTAATATCAATCGGGCTGAACCAGTTGTCAGCGTTGCCATTATGGGATTGAAATATTGGCCTTGCCTCTCTATTTTCTTCGTTTTAAATGAGAAATTATCCACCGAGTAAACATCTGTATACTTTTCTTTATCCAGTGGTTCTGGATTCTCTTCAATGTATATACCGTATGAAGTGGCATTGGCAATTATTTTTAGTAAAAGTTGAATCTGGCCTTTGTCTTTACGGTCAGATTTCTTTACTTTCATTCTTTCTTCTATAACTTTCCTGATAAAGTCCTCTTTAGAGGATATTGTTATGTCAGATATTTCAACATCCTTCAAATTTTCCTGAATACCAATTGGAATGAAAGTTATGGCATCTACAATTTCAGGTTCTTTGCCTGTTAGTATTTTTGATGCTATCACATCTTGAATGGCATACCATAATTCTTTATCAGAGGTCAGATAGTTTATACCGATATTCTTTGTTGTTTTTGAATATTCCATTCTTACTGGTAAGATATCTTCTTTTGGTTTTACCTTAACAATTGAATGCATCTCGTTTCTCAACCACGTTGCGTTATTTCGCAAATCCTCGATATTCACTGAACTTACGAATGCTTTGATATTCTCAGTGTTTTGGTTGCTGTGAATATAGTTGATTTTTTCTGCTTTCAGAAATCTATCTAATCCAAGTAAAGAATAAACAGTGGGATACATTGATGTAAAATCTAGATAAGTTATGGGAATTGCTTTATTCCTTATCCTCACCTCTGTTCTACCACCATAATATGAGGACATTGCATATCCCAAAATTTCCTTAGGGAAGTTGGGATTGCACTCAATAAATGGCCTTATTCCCATTTTTCTAAGGTAAGCTTTACCAATGGATGCTGGTGAATACAATTTATAAGGTTCTTCTTCGAGATTAAACATCTTATATCTCTGAAAGGCTGACTCGTATAGCTCTGCTGTAATCTTAACATCATTTAAATTGTAATCAATGTATTCTTTAGTTATTTTACCGTGTTCCTCAGTATGTGTTTTACGGGATACGTTGAAATCTTTACATGCTGAATCCAAAGTGTGAGATTTATCCGTTAATGCAAACGTGAAAGTCTTGAGGTCGACAAAATATCCTCTATACGCTTTAAATTTCTTATCCCTCTTCTTTCTCAATGGTGTTGTGAATGATATAAACGATCTTTTCTGGTCTATTGATTGTATGCGTATGCGAGGATTTCTCTTATCCTCTGATAGTTTTAATGAAAATGCATCCTCTGTATTCCTCGCAATTCCAAAATCAATTGCTAGTCTTGATAGGTCAAAGGGTAAATTAAAGCCTATAACCTCACATCTCATGTTATATGCATATGGATAAAACACGTTATCTACAAATTCCCTTACTGGCATTACCGTTATATTATGTTCTTTACCGTAATCTTCTATTATCTTGCTCTTATCATTAGGGATATCACCATAGAATAGATACCACTCTTCTTTAAATCCAGTGCTTATCTTAATTTGAATTAAAGATGATCCAAAGGTAAGGTTCTGGTATTGGTCAATGGTTGTTTCCGTATCTATGATCATTCTTATATTTGGATTGTGAGTTTCAGGTTCTATATCATTGTGATTAGAATAATTATCAGAAAATGCTCTAACGAAGATATCACTCATAGCTAAAATCTCTTGTTTTTTCCTCAGCAATTAGCTTGAAAATTTCTTGGCCAGTTTTTTCATATTTCAATTCGCATATATCTATTAACCCTAATTCAAGAAATGCACCTTTATTCTCAGTATCAGGCCACAACCTCTGTTTATTCGTTAAGATTTCATGGCAATCACGACATACAGTTATTGTTTCATTTCCATGTTTCTTTCCTCTGACATGATGTAGTTCAAGTTTTTTGTTGGAATTGCAAATTTCACATTCATTTCTCTTGGGTCTATTTGGGTCTTTAGTGATATCAGTTATCCAGTCTAAAGCATCCTGATATTCTCTATCCAGTATTTCCTTTGCTTTGTATACTGAATCAAAAATTTTACTTGATATGGATATCTCTGAGGTCATATCTTGTAAATTTCATAAAATTCTGGTTCTTCCTGACTTTCAGCTATTTCATTTAATTTGTCTGGGTCAGTTTCAAAAAAGTGTAAATTACCTTTACTATCTTTGAATGGTTTCATGAATTGTTTTAAAACATCCTCATTTCCAGTCCTGAGGAATTGATTTACAGCTGAATTGTATTTTCCTATTTTTGAAGCTGTTCTGAAATCCCTGATTTCGATCCATTCCTCTTGACCGTTCTCGTATATGCTCATAATCCTTGATATTCGATCCTGAGACTTTGCAATCCATTTTCTTTTTGATTTTCTGAATCCGTTTGTGTGCTTTATTACGGTTTCAGGTTTAATATGCAATTCTTTTGATGCTTTGGATAGTGATTGACCATTTCTTACTTTCCTTAGAACCTCAAGGGATTTTTCTCTTAAGATTAGTTCTCTTCCTGTCAGTTCTGACCAAGACCTCTTGTATACGGGTTTTTCTTTCAATTGAGAAACTACTCTTTCCCTTGCCTTAGGATGTCCCCTAAGCTGTGATAATGAAGCGTTGGGATACTTGGAATGTAATCTAATGATTCTATTTTTATAGGATTCTGATCCTTTGAAATTGTTAAACCAGTCCTCAAAAATATCATATTTGGGTGAGAATTTCATTTATTCTCACCCTTTTTGATACAAGAACTGTGACCCCAAATCTTATATTGAACAAGCATGTCTCTGTATATCGGGTCTTCCATGCTTTCCCTGATGTTCATTGGCTTTCCACATACAGAACAAGGCAGATGAATCGTATTCGTTTCTTTCTTCAGCTCTTCAATTTCCTGTTTTAGTTTTTCATTTTCAGCTTTCAGCTCTTCTATTTTTGAATCATACTGCAGTCCTTTCCTCAAAAGTTGTATAGCACCCTCACTTCTTGTCTGGTATCCCTTAGATTTCTGGTATTCATCCAGCTCTCTTTCCAAATCGGCATCTATCGATACCGTATATATGTGTCTCATATTTTTCCAACACTCCTGTGGAACAGAACATACAGTCTGTATTACAGACAGTTAGGTTGTCTGATCTACAATACTTGAATAGCAAAGTCAATATTATTGGTATCTTTGAATTTTAAAGGGAATACTGTGTAATTATCAATTATGCGGTATACTGTCTAACAATCACAATGTTATTATACCTCATCTTATTATAATAATTGATGGCTGTCCGTAAAAGAAGGAGACCGAGTCAAAAGGAACCCGTAGGCAGTACAAAATCAGAAATAATAGTTTACATAGCAAACAATGAAAATTCAACGATAACTGATATACGAAGATACCTCAGGATTGAGAAAAATATTAGGAATATAAAGGTTGTAAGAAAGCATCTTTCCGATCTCGTAAAGGAAGGAATAATAAACATTCGAAAGGCTGAAAGGAAAGGGTTTGGTGACGTTTATTACATAGAGAAATCATTTTCGAAATTCAAAAATGTTTTCAATTACCTCAGGGATTTCCATAAACCTCTATTCCTCAGATCAAGGTATGCAGTGGATATAATTAATAATGAAGAGTTCTTTGTTTACGGGTTTGTGAACGTAGTCAAGGAATTATTCACTGAGTTACTCAAGTTGTCGGATGAGAATTATTTCAATGCTTTAATTGAGAAGGCTAAGAGAAACGGTGAGGATGTATCTGCGAAAGAAATTAAGGAAATGATTGAAAATTTTAAAAATGAGCTGAAAGGATATAACCTTGGAGATTTACAAAACTTCTTACTGAATTCAAAACCAGAGGATTTAGTTATGTTTGTCAGTGAATTTATACCTAATATTACCGATCCTATGCCTATAATGAAAAAATTCATTGGTTCAATATTTCCAGATAATCAGCGAAATGAAATGTTGGGAATAATATCAACATCACCAATGGCAATGGATTATTTCCTTAATCTAAAATCAGCTGACCGTTTGTATCTATCCGTAATAATTTCCAGATTCTACCTTCAAACTCTATTTCTGGATAGTAATAAAATCTCGCTTATCAAACAGTTCAGTGAGAATCAATCAGAACTTGGAAACAATATAATATCATTCATTTCACAAATACTAAGTATTCACAATGTTATGAACGATAATCCTCTTTTAACGATATTGCGTTCTTATTTTATAGTCGACTCCTTTAATGCTAATATTGTTGAGAATGAATATTCACATCGTATTCTAACGAAAATACTTCTTCCACAGGTGATTCAATGAATCCCTTACTCTTATCAGGTTTCGGCATAAGCATAGATGTTAACAGAGCACATCTTACAATCAAACAAAAGGAAAGCGTAATGGAATTTGAACCTCACAGGATACCTTATGATTCAATTGTCATAGACGGCCATTACGGTTCTATATCATTCGAAGCTATGCGTTGGCTATCTAAACACGATGTTTCTATTGTCTTAGTCAACTGGAATGGAAATCTTTTATCAAATACGATGCCTCAGGAAACACTCAATGCACAATTGAAAGTAAAACAATATGAAAAATACTTGAACCCAGAATCGAGGTTATATATTGCTGGTCAGATTGTAAAACAAAAGGTCAGATCATCATTAAGTCTATTGAAAGCACTTTCCAATTTCTATAATATAGATTTCTCAACAATAAACAAGGAAATTGAGAGAGTGGATTACGATAATATTAACAGCCTAATGATGTATGAAGGTAGAATAGCATCGATTTACTGGTCTGAGTTATCAAAAATATTCAATTTCTTAGCTAAAGATTTCTACTTTGAAGGACGGAAAAACCTTTCGTATTCATGGAATATGAACGCATCCGATCCAATTAATGCACTGCTTAATTATGGATATGCGATACTTGAATCAATGGTAAGAAAAGATATCAATACCATAGGTTTAGATGCTTCAATCGGCTATCTTCATGAAATAGATCACTCAAAGCATCCCTTGGTATACGACTTGCAAGAACTGTTTAGATATGTCGTTGACTATTCCATAATTGAATTACTGGAAACCAAATTAAAGAAATCAGATTTTATAACAACCGAGAATTATCACATAAGGTTAAAATCCAGTACTGCAAAACTTTTGATTGAGAAAATCAAAAACAATTTCAATCAACGTTATGAATTCAGGAATAAGCAATATGCTTTAGAAAATATCATGTTTGAGAACATAAGGGAATTGAGCAAATACATTACTGGAAATAGTAAAAGTCTGGAATACACAATACCGGATATAGAAATAAAAAGAAACGATAATTCCCAGATCAGGGATAAGATCATGTCAATTGATCCTGAAAAAAGGAAAGAATTGAAGATAAACAAATCAACGTTATGGTATCAGCAGAAAAAGATTAAAGAGGGAAAGACTATAAAGATTTACAATAAAACGAAAATGAAGATTAAATGACAAACAATTCTTTCAATGGAGAAGATTGGCAATCATTACAACGGTTAGGCATTTTAACAGCGAAGAAGAGAAAGTACTTTAAGTTTAGTATTGGCCATGCCTATCTAGATATTCCTAATCCCGAGGTAGTTAGAATATGCAAAGGGATGTTAATCCACTAGTCTAAAGAAAAAGATTAAAATATAAAGTAAAATATAGATAAATTGGTAATCCAGATGAAAAAAAAGCAATTTAGAAAGACTTTAGAAACTATTCTAGATGGTTTAAAGACCAAACTAGAAAACAGTAAAAGTATAGATGTTTTTGTTAAAAACCGTGCCAAATTCGAAGGGTGGCTAAAAGTTGAAACTGTTGATATTTTATGCAATAGGATGCTTGATAAAACTGACAAAATAATTCCTGAAAAATACCGTATTGACGTGGTTTTTAATAATTCAGCATTGGAACTTAAAACAGTAAATACAAATTACAGACGGAAGGGTATTGAAAATAAAACCAAACCCATAACACTTAACATTGAGCAATTGAAAAAAGATATTGATAAGTTAAGGAATTTACAAAAAGAAGATATAAAAAATAAGGCAATCTTATTTGTGGTATTTCCTTTATCCCAAAAGAGTATTGAGGAGTTCGAGACTAAACATTTACAAAAACTTGGAGTTGAAAAACAAGATATAATGTACAGGCAATTCAACACAATTAGCGGTATCACTAACAGAATATATTGCGGGATTGTTAGAGAGCAATAAATTTGTAAGAAGCAAAGAGTAATCGTTGTCAACTCTCAATAGGCAACTTAACCAGAAAGCATCAGGAATAAACAAATCTATATTAGGCATAAAAAGAAAAAGATTTAAGAGAGAAAGACAATGAAGATACGTAATAAGACCAAGGTGAAGATTGAATGACTGATCAAGAGGTTTCAAATCAAGATTACGGCATAGATTTTGAAAGGATCAAAGAACTAATTTCTAAATATGAAGAAATCAAGAGATCAGGTGAAATTAAGCGATACAATGAGGAATCTACAAAGAAGGATTTCATTTTACCTTTGTTCGAAGCTCTAGGTTGGAATGTATATAACAGGGGAAAGAAGAATGATTCCATAAGTGCCGAGGAAACCGTATCAAAAAAGAGAGTAGACTACGGTTTCAGGATTAATGGGATTCCTAAATTTTTCCTCGAAGCTAAATCGCTGAGAGAGGAAAATATTCAGACTAATCCTAACTACATTAAACAAGCCATAGATTATGCATACAATAAAGCATGTTCATGGGCAATCTTAACAAATTTTGAAACTATAGCAGTCTACAACGCGGACTGGAAAGGACAATCTTTTGGATATAATCATTTAATTACATTTCATCCCAGTGATTTCCTAACTAATCCTAAATTCAAGTTACTTTCAAAAAAGGCTTTTGAAAATGAAGAGATCGATAAGAAAGCTTCAGAATATGGTAAAAAACAACTTAAAAACCGCATAGATAAGCAACTCTTACAGGATATGATACATTTCCGTGAAATTCTGTCAAAAGACATTGTTAAAAATAATCAAGATAAACATCTTACCAAAGAGGATATTGACGAATCAGTTCAGAGAATACTTGACCGTTTGATATTCATAAGGAACGCAGAAGATAGAGAAATGGAAGAGAATCGATTGTTGTCCAATGTAAGGCAGTGGAGTCAAAAGGGGAAAGGGAATCTAATAAAAGAAATATCAAGTGTATACAAATATTACGACGAAAAATATAATAGTAAATTATTCGAGCACGATAAATGCGATGATCTCTACATAGACAATGAAGCTCTTCAAGAGGCCATAGAAGGCCTTAACCACTCTAAGGACAACTCATACAGATACGATTTCTCAGTTATCGAGTCGGACGTGTTGGGAAACATATATGAGCAATATTTGGGGAATATACTAAAATCAACACCAAAAAGGGCCAAATTAGAGGAATCAAAGACCCATAGGAAAGAACAAGGTATTTACTATACGCCCTCTTACATTGTTGATTACATTGTCAAGAATACAGTAGGTGAATTCATCAAAACACATACACCAGAGGAAATTAAAAAGGTAAGAATCCTTGATCCCGCTTGTGGTTCTGGAAGCTTTTTAATAAGAGCTTACAAGGAACTTGAAAATTACTGGAAACAGAATTCTGATTTTGCACAAACAACTCTAGATAGCGAGGAATTCTATTCAAAGAAGGTTGAAATTCTCAAGAACAATATCTTTGGTGTTGATCTCGACCCTAAAGCCGTTGAAATAGCCCAATTAAACCTATTATTGCAAATATCAGAAAAGGGTGAAAAATTACCGTTACTTCAAAACAATATAAAAGTTGGAAACAGCTTGATTGACGATCCCTCTGTTTCTGATAAAGCGTTCAAATGGGAAGAGGAATTCCCTGAAATTATGAAAGAAGGTGGATTTGACATTATTATTGGGAATCCACCATGGGTTCAATCAAAATTTCTGAATAATAAAAGTTATTATAAAAAAAATTATATTACAACCAAAAAACAATATGATTTATTCACACTCTTTATAGAAAAAGGATTAAAATTATTGAAAGATAAAGATTTATTAAGTTTTATCGTGACTTTACACCCATTCAATTTTTGTTGAACACAGACTGCCCATTTCCAATGCTTTTCTGAGATCACTGTGTGGGTGCACTAGTCTTTCATCATGCCCTCCAGATTCATTGTTCTTCTTATTAGATCAGATATATGGGATTTACACTCTATTTTTCTTGTTACCCTTTTTCCATTTGCAGCATAGATGAGATTTATGTCCTTCAAGTATTCCATTGTGGATATGAGGGAGACAGATTCATCCACCCTATGTATCTCATTGTATATGAGGGAGAGAAATAGATAAGCCATAAGGGAGAAGAACATGTGAACCCTTATCTTCTGCGGAGTCCAGTGGTATATGGGGAAAGCGATATTCATTGTGTTGATCGTTCTGAAACAGTGCTCAACACGATTTCTTTTCCTGTAGAGATCAATGATTGCTGCAGAATCCATGTCCATTATGTTTGTGAATATGGCATTCTTTCCCATCATGGACATGCGTTCATTCATTCTCTCCTGATCTATTTCCAGTGATGGCAGGAGAATGGTTTCATTTAGATTCTCAGATTCCAGGTATATCCTGGCCCTTTCAATTGAATCTGAGTTGCCGGAATACATGATTTTTCTGACCCTTGCTGTCACCTTTTCGATGCGTTTCATGAACTTTGATCTCTGGCGATTCTCCAGAGATGAGGAATGATAAAGAATGATCCTGTGATCTTTACCGTAAACATTCCTCATGAGTTCAATGTGGGAATCTTTCCCTACATCAAGCCTCATGATATCATGATGATCGGACTGCTTCAGTGCACCTATGTATCTTCTATTGCTGACAAGATCAATATTTGATTTTGAGTTGTATCCCCTGTCAAATATGAGTATTGAATTCTCAGGCATGTTTTCAATGATCCACTTAAATGTCCTTGAATCATGCACATTTCCCGCATAGGATTCACCATAAAGTGGAATGTAATCATAATTTGCAGCTATGTAGTATGATATCTGGTTCAGATCATATCGGTGCTTCTTGTTATGCCCTTTCTTTGCCATGTCGTTCTCCTCCATGAATGTGTATAGATTTGATGCATCCACAAACATGCTGGTGAAATCGTATCCCATCTCAATTATACGATTTCTTATCCTATCCCGTATCTGTTTCATATCCGAATCAGAGAACCGATCCATGAGATTCCAGAAGTCCTGTGATCCCACTGTGGGAAATATGACTGATGCATAATCCCTGTTCATCCATCTCTCAATGCTGTTCTTTGAGCATGGATCAGACAGACGGTTCATAATGAACAGCAGCATGTAATCACCAGGTGACATTCCATCTCCCTTATGCGCCATGATAGAGTTCACGATGTCCCTGAATCCAATCTTTTTGTCCATGAAGAGTGTGGAGAGGGTTGAACCTGCACTGTAGCTTTTCAGCACAATATCACTAATGCCTGACTCAAGCATTGCTGCAAGATTATCAGCTGTACCCACACTGATCTCCTTCACAATGGTGGGTACACCATTGATCCTTTTCTTCCACCTCAGAACAAGGTAACGATTCTTTCCGGAACGCTTGAACGTGTAGTATGGCATAGAGTGAATAGTGTACCCACACTAATAAATATTTGCATATACAGTAATTCAGAAATAACCATATTAAAGGACAAAATAAGATCTGTAATCTTTATCAAAAGTGTGTACCCACACCATAAGGGTGAGAAAACATAGAATTAGGGGAACTTACGGGAATGCTCTGATAGATAGATGTAAAGTCACGACTTAGTTTATATAAATTCTTCCTATTCCTATATTTTTTTCCAACTGAATACCTTTGAATGACAGAAAACTGGTAAATTTGAATGAACTGTTACAATTGGAACCATCAACAGATTTCCAGACTCCTAGAAAATACTAGCATATACCAGTATGACATTCCTGTCCGGCAATCTGCAGCTGTAGTTCACTATGTGCGTATTAAATACCAGGGTTCAAAATGTCTCAGACGGATCGTCGTTGGGCCCTGCACGTGAAAATGAGAGATATTCCCGGTTCCAGTGCTTTAAAATTCTACCTTTTTATTTTCCATGGGAAATAAGAAATTCGAAGCACGGGTGGCTACAGTTAACAATTTCCTAAAGGTTGGATACTTGTCCCCTAAGGAGAAAAGACCTTACTACAAGAATGAAGATCAATAGATAGGCTTCGCTCGCGTCCTTGATGGAAAGCATCGGGACTCTTATTAAGAAGTATTCCAAATTATGGAGTAGCAGATTCCGGTCGGACGACTTAGGCCGTAGAGGTCCCAAATTGATTAAATTTATATTTATATTGACCATACTTGTGACGTGATAAGTTTTAACATACCATACATAACAGGAGAGGAATCGCGGAATATTATGGAGGCGATAAATTCTCGAAAGTTGTGCGGAGGAAATAGATTTTCCGTGGCCTGCTCAGATACCATAAGATCAATAACCGGTGGTATTGAAGTTAAAATGGTGCCATCCGGAACACATGCCCTAGAAATGGCGGCCATTTTGAGTCAGATAGGTCAAGGGGATGAGGTCATAATGCCTAGCTTTACGTTTTCATCTACTGCTAACGCGTTTGTGCTGAGGGGTGCCAGCATCAAATTTATAGATATCAGACCAGACACATTGAACCTAAATGAAGATCTAATCGAAGATGCCATAACTGAAAGGACAAAGGCAATAGTCGTAGTGCATTATGCTGGCGTGGGTGCAGAGATGGATAAGATTATGAAGTTGGCACATTTACATAATCTTGTAGTTGTCGAGGATGCAGCCCAAGGTTTATTATCATATTACAAAGGCAGGCACTTGGGGACCTTCGGAGAAACTGGTTGCTTCAGCTTCCATGAGACCAAGAATATACAATGTGGGGAAGGCGGAGCTGTTTTAATAAATAAAGCTGAATGGATAGACAGATCAAATGTTATAATGGAGAAAGGTACCGATAGAAAAAAATTCATCAACGGTGAGGTTGACAAATACAGTTGGAAAGATATAGGTTCAAGTTTCCTGATGAATGAGATCACGGCATCCTTTCTTTACGCTCAATTGCAGAAGGCAAAAGAAATAACAGATTACCGGTTGAAACTTTGGGAATCCTATTTTATGGAACTTAAGGATTTTGACAAAATAGAAATTCCAAACATACCAAGTTACTGTAGACACAATGGCCATATATTTTACATAAAGATGAAGGATGAAAAGTCGAGAGTAAGAATGCAGAAATTCCTTCAAGATAATGGAATTCAGGCAGTTCCTCATTATGTCCCTCTTCATAGCTCGTCATTCGGTTTAAAGATATCATCGTTCATCGGTGAAGATGTCTATACAACAAGGGAATCCTCCAGAATTTTAAGGCTTCCGCTACATAACAATATGAGCTTGAATGATACATTATATGTTTCTCAAAGGATAAAGGACTTTTTCAAGGAGAATTTTTAATGAAGAGTAGAATCTTATATGTTACCTTTGGAAATCCTTTGACAGAAATAGGTGGAATAGAAATTTATCTATCGACATTGATCAAAAATCTTAAGAAAGAACTAAATAATGATATAAAAATCTCTGTGGCATATCCGGTTTTTCTTAATGATCGAAACAATACTGTGAAGGACGAGAGCCTTTTTACCCCGGTCGAACTTTTACTGCCTCTCCCAAGACCAAAAAAACTCATAACATTTGCAAAATTCCTTTTTAATATATATCTAGTTCTTTTCATAATCAGACACAATAAAGATTATGACATTTTGCACGTACATGGAGACAATGGTACTTTCGCATTAAGGCACTTTAGAGGAAAAAGAATATTTTCACTGCATGGGAATTCAAAAAACTATTATAAGATAATAAAAGGCCAACTGAGGGGAATAAGGTCGCTAATGCTTTTCTATGCTACACTTTTCTCAGGTTTTCTTGAAAAGGTCGGAGTTCTAAGTGCCGATCTGGTATTCTCAGATCAGATGGAGGTTATAAATTATTTTAAGGCTACTGTAAAGAACAATAATATAGTTTATATGCCAAATTTGGTAGATACAGAATTTTTTAAACCATCTGAAAATAGAAGGGCGGTCCGCAAAAATTTAGGCATTGAAGAAAATAGGCTCTACGCAGTATGGGTAGGTACGGATCCCTTAAGGAAGAGACTGGATCTAGCTGTTAAATCTATTGCGGAATCAAAGTATTTCAATCTTCTCGTGGTTGGTCCCAAGGAATATTCGCTTGACAGGATCATAAACTTCGGTTTCATCAAGAACAAAGAACTCTTATTGGAAATTTATCAAGCTTCCGAAGTAATTTTAATAACGTCATCCCATGAAGGTCAGAGCATCGCCATGCTAGAAGCAATGTCGGCTGGATGTGTTCCAATAATTCGAAGGTATCTCTCGGTCCCAGGTTTTGTTGACGGTGAGAACTGTATTCTTGCGGATTCTGATGATTCTTTCCCGAAGATTTTAGCCAATATAGAAAATAAAATCTCAAATCTGGAAATTATGTCTCATAACGTAAGGAGACTAGCCTTGGATATGTTTTCAGCTGATAAGATGATTCTCAGATTACTGGAATACTACGGCATAAATTACATCGTTTAATCTCTAACTCCGTCAATTTTACATAATAGGGTATCTCCAGTCCCCTTCAATGAGGGGTTTTGATTTCTTAGGAATCTCAGATGTCTTTCATTTTAGGTTTCAATGACAAAATCCAACAAAAAATTTCTTACTATTTACGACCTCATGATCACTAATATACTCTTTGTATGATTAGCCATAAAGACTTATTAAATCTGGAATGCAATCTGGTGAGCTAACCACCCTTCATTAACCTTTAAAATCACTTTAGGTTTACGATTAAATGCTGAACACCAATCAATAAATGCTTTGAATTCATGAGTTGGGTTAGAGAATTCATCAAACATCAGTGTAGTGTCACGAATTATGTGTAAGTGAATCCTGGAACAAGAGAAGTAAATCTCTTGAACCAGGAGACATACCT
>Ga0080003_1001229_pt1 | contig 14012 bp, 12 predicted proteins | sample JossMetagenome_FD_69206 | JGI IMG/M metagenome (GOLD analysis project Ga0080003, IMG submission 69206) | Hot spring microbial communities from Joseph's Coat, Yellowstone National Park, USA - JC2_E (SPADES assembly) (version 2) | ecosystem: Environmental > Aquatic > Thermal springs > Hot (42-90C)... | reverse complement strand
GTTCAGATCAGCGTTTATTACTTTCCCTGTGTGAGGACACTTGAACAAGCCTCTTTTAATCCTCCTATTTTCGTGAATTTCCCCACACAGAGAACACGTCTTAGATATATTTTCTTCATCCACAGGCTTAACCTTTATTCCGTATTCTTCTGCAACATTCTTGATTCGCTTTATTATTGATCAATAACTCCAGAAGTTTGTATTCCTTTCATTTCCCTTGTTCTGAGCTATGCCCTTTGGGTAGCCGATGTATATTTCTCCTACTCCTTTGTCATAAAGGTATTCTACGATTTCCCTTGCTAGTCCTTCTCTAGCGTTCTTCAGCAAAAGAGAACGCTTATTGTATAACACTTCAAGCTTCTTGCTAGTTTTCAAGCCGTGCCTTGCAAGCCTCTTTTCTTCTATTGAAATGTGCTTTGTTATCTTCTTGAATTCTGAAAGCACTGAACCTCCTTTGAAGAGCATCCACGAGCCGTCTTGAACAGCAACAGTTGTAAGGTTTAAAATGCCGAGGTCTATGCCCGCTTTCATTTTGCCTTTTGGTTTATTATTTATTTTAACAATCACAGGAATCCTTGCATACCACTTTCTTTTCGCGGTATCATAAAATATTTCAAGGGTTCCCTGTTTGCCTACCCGCTTGAGCTTTCCAATGAAGTTAAGCCTAGCTTGAAATCCAAAAGATATATTTCATTTCCTTCAAATCTGTACCTGTCGTTTCTTATCAGCAAAAACAAATCTTCTTTCTTTTTATGTGGAGGCTTTGGCTTCATCCACTTAGGCAATTCCCCTTCTTTCTTCTTTTTGCTTAGCTCGAAGAAAGATTTCCATGCAGAAGCGTTCTTTCGCGTTACTTGCTGAACGTTTACCCCGTGCAATACAGCCTTATATTTCTCATAAACGATTTTTTCTGTTTTATTAAAATCTACAGGCTCGTGCTTTTTGTACTGCTCAAGCCTCAACTTATTAACTTCGTTCCAGCAATCAACGAATGACTTTCCGAGAGCCGTTAGTTTAGCCTTTGTTTCCTTTCCTGCAATGATGCGTACTGTGTTCGATCGGCGCATGCTTTCTGTTACGTTATGCTAATTAAAGTATATAAATACTTTAGCCTTTTCAGAGAAAACACGTTAGCAAGGACGGAATAGTTCAGCATCCCCGCCTCTTCTAGAGGCGAGGCTTTCGTTCGTTTTGTAAACTCTAGAATAGCCTATAAACAGCGCGTATAAATATGTTTGAGATGCCCGAGATATGGTTACCGTATGGAGAACAAGAAGTATCATTAAAGCTTAAACGAGAGGATATGGATGAACTTGTTTCTATCAAGCCTCCTGAAAGCATTTCTGAAAAAACAGAAGTCAAGTATTACCTTACTGATGGATCTGAATTTTCTGAAAATTTAGTAAGAGAAAGGATGCCAGAGCTTAAGCCTCTGGAAGTAACAGGCTTTAAAAAAGAGGAAATAGTGGATGGCTATCTTTTCAGTTATCCTGAAGCTCTTAAAGAAACTCTAGTAGTTTGTTCTGTCAGGATGGATCCTGTTTACTGGTTTAAGGGTCCTCACAGCGTTATTACTGAAGCTTTTGGTGCCCGAGAGGAGGCTATCAAAAGAAAAGAGAAACCAGGAGCATGTGAAGAGGACGGAGCAGTTTGGTTTTCTAAAAGGCTTTTGGAAACCAGCGGCGCAAAATCTTTTTGTTATTTTGGTAGTAAAGGGAGCTCTATCACAGGAGATGGCGTAACTGTCTATGAAAGGCTAAAAGAGTTTTTTGCAAGCAACGTACAAAAGCACAGACAAAAGGAATTTGTAATAGCTTCTGCCGGAGGCTTCCCTTACGATCTTAACCTAAGGGAAGCTTTGATTTCTTTTTATGGTATTTCTAACGTTCTAGAAGAAGGTTCTGATGTTTTACTTCTTGCAAAATGCAATAATGGATTGGGCGATGAGGGGCTCAGGTCTGCTCTTCTAGGGATTAATAGTGAAAGCCAGGCGTTGAAGGTTTTAAAAGAGCTGCAAAGTAAAGCCAGGGTTCATATGGTGACTTCGCTTCCTTTTGCTTATTTAAGAAAGCTAGGAATAGAAGGGCACAGCAGCCTTACAGAAGCTTATGAAAAGATAAGAAAAGAAAAGAAAAAGGCCTTTTTGGTTGAAAACGCTTACCTCTTCTGTAAAAGATAAAAGGTTCAGTATGGTCCTTTTTCTCCTTTGCAGTAAACAACGCCCTTATATCTTCTTATAAAAGAAGGACACAGGTAACAGACTATAAAAGGGACCTGTTGTTTTACTACTGGACAATCAACGTACTCTTTTTTCATGGAGGATATAAGTCTGTTCCCTATTCCTCTTAGTTCGCTTAACTTTTCCTCAGGAACTTTAAATGATTTTGTAGCCTTTTTGACTTCTACCTGCAGTGCTTTTTCCATGCATCTATCTGAAACCTATAAAGCCTTAAAGCTTTCGCTCCACTTCAGGTAGGCCATGACCATTTCTGAGCTTACGCTCGGCTTTCTCTGTTTTATCACTGTTTTGAAGTCATTCATGTTTATTGGTCTTGGTTTGCTGTTCGGCTTTAAGGCTTCTCCTGACTCAAAAAGTTCCCTTACGACGTTAAGCTGAACCGCCTGCACTATATCCTTTATGTCGCTGCCCGTATATCCTTCAGTAAGCTTTGCGAGTTCTTCAAGCTTTACATCAGTTGCCAGAGATAGCGGCTCGGTGTAAAGCTCAAACATTTTCTTTCTTGCGGCCATAACAGGCAACCCTACATATATTCTCTTTTCAAACCTTCTCAAAAACGGAGGATCGAGCGACCAAGGCTTATTTGTTGCTGCAAGTATGTAAACCGGCGTTTTCTTTCCTTTTTCGCTTATGCCGTCCGTTTCTTTGAGGAACTGGTTTCTGACTCTTATCTCTCCTCCTACCTCCTGAGACCTTGTGCCAAATAGCGAGTCAACTTCGTCTATGAATATTATTACGGGTTTTCCCTCCTGTTGCGATATGTCCCTTGCCTGTTGGAAAAGCCTTGCAACGTTCTTTTCAGCTTCACCGAGCCACTTGCTCATTATGCTTGCGGCATCTACTGAAAGAAAAACAGCGTCTATTTCAGCCGCAGTAGCTGCAGCTAGCATAGTTTTACCACATCCCGGAGGACCGTACAGGAGTATTCCTCTGGGCCATCCCAGGGGAAAGAGGTCCGGCCTTTTGTTTGGGTATATTATGGCGTCCTGTAGCGCCCTCTTCGCTTCATCAAGACCTATAACCTGATCAAACTTAACTTCTGGCTTTTCTTTCATTACAAGGTCATCAAAGTTTGCCCTGAGCGTTTCAACTCGTCCTCCGCTCGTGGATGGTGTTTCTTCTGCTTCTCCATCGTTCAGACCCCTTATCCTCTGAATCTCTGCTATCCTGCGTTTATATGCCTGTGCCCTTTCCATATATATCTGGTTTAGTTGATAGTTTGGGTAAAGGTTTATCAGTTTCATAAGCATCTCGATTGCCTTCTGGTACATCAGAATAGCCTGTGGATAGCTACCTTGGGAATCAAGCTTTATGGCTTCGCTTGCGTACTTAGCCGCAAGGCTTTCCAGTTCTTGAGCAGCTTGGTAACTCATTTTATATCATCTCTGCGTATTCTCCTTCTTTTGCAGCCTTAATAAGGAAGCTTCTTAATTCTTCCTGTTCATTGTCAATCTCTAAAGACCTTTCTATGGCTTCTTCAAGTATGTTTTCTGCGCCCATACCTGAAAACAGCTGTATAGATTGTCCCTGTACAGTTATTGTACCAAAGTACTGACCTGCTTCGCTTAGCTGTTCAAAAAGAACAGAATAAGCTTCAGAAAGGGCCTCGAGATCCGGTTTAAGCTTAGAAATAGCCTGGTTAGTTTCCTTAAAAGATTCTATTACAGAATTTAAATCGTTGTAGCTATCAAGCCTTAGCATAACCCTCAAGAGCAGGGCATCCAGCTTGTCCACCACTTCATATATCTGACTAAGAATCTTGGCTTCTCTAGCATATATTGCCCTCTCTTCCTGGCTCCTGCTCTTTTCAGCTCTTATGCTAAATGTGTCGATTTTAACTTTAATCCTCCACCTGACAGTAAGCAGGTTGTTCCTGTACTTTGATAGCTCAAGGTAAGCATCCCTAAAAGCTGGCTCCTTTTTCTTGAAAGGATTTATACTGAACTTCATAACAATACACCAGTTTTTAATAAAAGAACAATTTATCAGAAAAGGTCATAAAAAATTAACAAAAAGAAAAAATAGAATTATTCAGGTTATGCTTAAATCTGGTGCTTTTCTCCTTCGGGAAGGCCGATTGACCCGAGGTCTGGCAGCTTCTCTTTCATCTTTGCTTCTGCTAGAGTGCTCGCTTCTGCAAGTATCCTCTCTGCATCTTCGTTCGCAGCTTCGAAGTTCAGCGTGGATCCAGTCAGCTGTCCAGCATCCACGAGTATGCTGCTGAGCAACGAGGATATCTCTGATATTTCTTGTTCTGCTGATGGCATTACCTGCATCAGTCCTGACCTTACGTTCTTTATTACAGCCATTGCTGGAGCAAGAGTTACCACTACATCTCCTAGGTCTGTTACAGTAGTTAGCCTTGTCACGATCTGCTCGAGTGCTAGCTTTGCCTGGTTTATCATCTTGTACATCTTTCTGATCTCAGCCAGTTCATTAGCGTATACAGTTGCGTGGTCAGAGTCGTGCTTCTGGAGGTAGTTTACGATTTTCTGGAATAGCTGTGAGTCCTTTTCCTTAAGCCTGTTTGCTGCGTTATCAAGCTTTGTTATCTGTATCTGGAGCTGCCTAACGGCCTGTTCTATCCTTGGCTTTAATGGCCCCTCGGGCCTTACGGCTCCTTTTATTCTGTTGCCTAAACTTTCTCCTTCAGGTTGATCCCATCTTTTTGCAAATTCGCTCATTGTACCCTTTAGTTATAAAAAAGAAAATATGATGTTGATGTAACCGAACTTTACTGTCACTAAAGGTACATACATGACTGGTGACAAAAATTTGAGGATTTTGTCAAAAGCTTTCATCATTTTATAATAAAACTTTATCCTTAGAATGTTTTTATATGTCTGAATACTCTAAGCTTATTCTTAAGCTTATGGAGCTTGGTTTTACCGAGTATGAGTCTAAGGTTTACTTAACACTCCTTACAAAAGGGCCTCTCTACGCTAGCGAGCTTGCTCTTTATTCTGGCGTCCCCAGGACAAAGATATATGAAGCCATCAAAGGGTTAATGAAAAAACAGTTAGTTGAAGCGTATGGCAGTCCAAAAAAGTTCTCAGTGACAGCTAACCCAGAACCATTTGAAACGATTCTGGCAGAAGAAGAAAGAAAGTATAAAGAGGTTAAAAGCCTAATAAACGAAGTAAAGGATCTCAGTCAGAAGAACGGCATAACACAGCTTAAAGGAAACCTCCAAATTCTGGGAGAGGATGCTCTAGATAACGTATTTAATGATTTTCTTAAACGCGTTAGGTACAGCCTTTACATAATAGCTGATCAGCAAATCTTTCAGCTCTTAAAAAAACATGAAAAACAGCTGATGTCGCTCATGCTTTCAGAAATTAACCTAAACATCTTAATATCATACAACGATGAGGACATGATAAACGAAGCAGTTTCACTGGATCTCCCGGTGAGGGTTGGCAAGCTTTTTGACCAAAAGGGCATGGTGGCTGTTGATGAAGAAGTTTTTCTGATCCATAACCCCGAGACTGGAGCGTCTACAGTAATAATTCAACCATATATAGTTAAACTTATAATAGAAAACTCGCTCAAAAAAAGCTTTGATGGCTCCCTTGAACTAAAAGAATATATAAAGTTCCTGCATACTGGCTTCTCGGAGGACCTTATAAACTTGAAAGTGGAAAGCGATGCTTACAGAATCTTTTTTTACAGCGCTCTCAAGACGTTGAAGGAGGATGAGCTTAAGAAAATTTCTTATAAAATGTTAGAAAGCTACAAGGCCAAGACAAACATTTTTGAAGCTGAAGCAAGATCAGCCCTGCCTGCTTTTGTAGAGCTTATTAAAACGGACATAAAGAACGGGGAGATCAAATACGATGAAACAACAAAGATGATTACGGTTGAGCTAGAAGATTCACCAGAACTGCCACCCTCTCCTTGGTTTTTTATGATGAAAGCATACCTTAACTCTCAGGGTAAAGATCTTGAAAAAGTAGCCAGCATAAACGGAGAAAAGAAGACAATTTTACAGTTTAAAGTACCATGGGAGATAGAGGATATACTGTTCTGAGATTTTACCTATTCTTTCTTTGACTTTAATTCCTGAAGATAAGCGTCGTATACCTGTTTTACTTTTTCTGCTGAAGGTCCTGTACCCTCAACAACTCCGCTCTTGGTAACCTTTATTTTATCCATAACTATTATGGCTCCTATGTCTTCCCTTAGCTTTACCATGTTGGGAAAAACCCTGTTAAGCCTGTCGGCAAGCCCTTTAAGATCAAAAAGCTCTTCAAGTAATGTTATCTTCTTGACAACTTTTGAAGAATAAACAATCCTTATTGTTGTTTCTGCCTTTATTTCAATTATTAAATTCAGTAAAGGGTCTACAGCTATAAGGGTGCCCTCTACCTCTCCTTCTTCAGTATCAACTCTGACCCTTTTACCAACAATTGACGAAAGCTCCTCAATATACTTTTTTTCAACTAACGACGACAATCTAACTTATTATGATTTGCACTTTATATAAAGCTTTTACTGAACACTTCGAGTTTTTATAAAATCTGACCTCCTCACCGCCTTAAAAGGCGAAGGTTCTCCGAGGTCTTGAGGGTTACACACCTTTAATGGGAGCTGCTCCGTTATGAAACACAAGATATGAAAGCAGCTTTGCAGCGCCCAGTATCAGCATTCCTGTTGCTTTTTTCGATATGTTTAGAGCCCCGTTTGGGCAAATTATGGCATGGAACAAGAGCTTAACAAAAATTGCGTTTATTATAGTATGGACATACATTATTCCGAACATAAGGTAAAATATGCCATTGAAAAAATAAAGCGCGAGCCAGGGCTAAGCGAGGAGGACAGAAACGCAATACTTGAGTACATTCTGAAACTGCAGAGCCAAGGGTTAAACCCAGTGCGCGTGGCTAAATATGCCTACTCGCTAATTGTTCTCAAGCGCCATTTAAAGTGCAATTTCAAAGACGCCGGCAGAGCAGAAATAGAGGAGCTCATGCGCTGGTTGAATTCAAGCAAGTACACGGCGTGGTATAAGTCCGACTTGAAAGGAATTTTAAAGCGTTTTTACCGGTGGTTGCGCACAGGGGCTTTGGACACAAGCGCACCGTACCCACCAGAGGTCGCGTGGATTAAAGTCAACCTGAAGAAAAATGAAATGAAAGAGCCCGATGTTCTTACCGAGGACGAAGCAATGGCAATGGTGCGAAGCGCAGACAAGCCTAGAGACAAAGCCTTCATCGCCGTGCTTTATGAGGGTGGCTTTAGAATTGGTGAAGCTCTCACGGCGCGAGTTGGAGATGTGGAATTTGATGGAAACGGCGCGCGGCTTAAGGTTCACGGGAAAACTGGCAGCAGAACCGTGAGGTTAATTACTTCTGTGCCACTGCTGGCGCGTTGGCTTGAAGAGCACCCATTCAGAAACGACCCTAATGCCCCGCTGTTTGCTTCGCTTGTGCGCTCAAACAAGGGCACAAAAGCTATGGGTTATGTATATACTTTAAAAATGCTTAAGGAAACGGCTGTGAAGGCAGGAATTAAGAAGCACATATACCCGCACTTGTTTCGGCATTCAGCCGCGACAAGGGATGCGCGCTACCTCACAGAAAGCGAGCTGAAATTGAAATACGGTTGGAGCGGTAGTTCAGATATGGCGCAGGTTTATGTACATCTTTCGGGCGCAGACCTTGACAACAAGCTTCTTGCGGTTTACGCTGGAAGGCCCATTGAAACGATAAAGCCAAAATTCGCGCCCATAATTTGCGCGCGCTGTGGTGCAGAAAACACGCCAGGGCAGAGGTACTGCGGAAAGTGTGGTGCTCCGTTAAGTGCGCAGGAGTTAGCTAAAGGAACCGTTGAGGTCGAGGAGCTGAAGCACGAAATAAATGCGCTAAAGGAGATGCTCAAAGCTGCGCTTCAAGCTTCTCAAGCAAAGCAATAAGCCTCTCTAAGTCCTTCTTCTTTATTTTTATTGTAACATATTCTTCTTCTTCCATACTATAATAAACGCAAAATTTTGCACAAACCCCGCCGCCTATAACACGCGCCGCGTGAAACGGTGGGGGTTGTCATCTTTATAAGCAACTTAGGTAAACATGTTTGTTATGAGAGGCGTCGTTTGTCCAATATGTGGAGCGCGCGGTTCATTGCAATTAAAAGGCGTTAAGTCCACAAACGGCAAACTGCTTTTTTACTATTACATTGCCCATTTCAAACACAAAAATGGCAAAACACACAGTTTAACATGGCATTACATTGGGAAACAGTTGCCTGAAAGCATAACAAAACAAATTACGCGGGCGTAATGCCTTTGGTTAGCGCGCGCGAAGCAAATTTGCGCGCAAGTGATGCGGTGATGCGGTCTGGTTTTGGCCTAAAAATTGGAGCGGGCGCATGAAACATTTTACAGCGTCCACCGTGGTTAAAACTGTTACCGAATATATAAACTTTTTGTTTGGGGTTCATGAAAGCAAAAGACCGAAACAATATTCCGCGTGATAATGCTTCGCTATTTAAACTTTTCGGTGGCCCCGTTTCATATGGTACACGCGCAAAAAATGTGTTTAACGGTTAGTTTTTAAAAATTCCCTTCTTGCACTTACCACCCAGTCTGGAACATACAGTTCCTTACCAGCTTGCTTTAATTCGTTGCTCAACCTTTCGCGGTTTGTAAGAAAATTCTCATTCGCGGCTTGAACCTCTTCCGGCGAATATTTCTTTGGGTGCAATAACACATGCCCCAACCTTTCATTGTCAAGGCTGTGCAAAAACTTTCTTAATTCATAAGCGTGGTCTAAACTGAGGTTTATGCCGTAGTTTTTGTTTAAGTTTTCAACAAGCGTTTTGTTAGGCATTTTGTCTAGGGCCTCGTAGTAATTTATTCCGGTTTGCACGGGTTCAAAATTATTAACCACGTGGTGCGTAAGCACAGCTTCTGCTTCTCTTCCTTTAGCGTAATGCCGCATTTCCTCGGGGTTTAGAACCATTTTATTTCCCAATATTGAAACAGCGCTTCCAAGGCCTCTTAGTGGGACGTGCGCGCCCATTGGCATGCGTGCAGCATTTTGTAGCCCCAACCCTGCTCCACGTAAACCATGCGCCGTTATACTTTGCCCCATTATGTGTAATGCAGCAGCAGAACTTGTTAGCCCCGTGCGTGACGCCAAAGCTTCCGCACCGCCTTGCGCTATTATTTTTGCGCCCATACCTGCTCCATACACCGTGCCACCAGCTGCCATAGCGCCCACCATGGTTCCGGTCATCACAGCGCCGGTTGCTAACATTGCGGTCGTTTCAAATACGCGCCCAAGCCTTGGAGCCATTATAGTCGGCATCATCGCGCCAGCTATTAATGTTGCAAGCGCGCCGAACTGCGCGAAGTAGCTCTGTGGTTGTGCGTTAAGCACAGCGTACGCGAAAGCAAAAAATATTGCAACAAACAGGGAAGAAACCATGAGACCGATGAGCATGCTAATTAACTCCTCAGCCACGTGTTTCGTGAATGGTATAAGCCTTAAAACTAGTAAAAGGGGCATCATTACCACAAGCGCCGCTATAAAGAATATGCGCAAAATACCCATTATGCCAACCATGAGGAGGACTATGAGGTCAAGCACGAATATTATTACGCTAAGAATTATTGAGGGTATTGTTAAAAGGCCGGTTGAGGGCGTTGCGCTTATTGTACCTTTTATTACTTCGTATATTGCGCCGTTCGGTAAAAGCATATTGTTTGCAGGCCACGTGATTAAGTTAAATAATTCGGCAACAAAGCCGTATAAATACGGGAATAAGAAAAGTAAAATTAACGTGAACCCGGAACCAATAAGCATGCTTATTGCGGTTCCTTCCTTCAAAATTTTGAAGCTTTCAAAAGCCCATTCTAAACCTGCTATAAAAATTGCAAACACGAAGAACACGAGAACAACATCAGTCACCTTCCAATATAAAGGCATTATTGCTTCGCTCCACAGTGCGTATTTGGTACCGTCAGGATTATTTGGCGCAGGCAGTTCAATGAGTAAATTATAAATTCCATTTGGGCCACCGAGTGTGGTTGCAATGTTAGCAACAACAGTACCAAGCCCATTTGCTATAATAGTACCAATTGGCGACATTGAATATGTAAGTGCGCCGGCAATTGCCTTTCCAAGCCACGTTAGGCTTGTTCCAAGTAGAGAACCTTCATTTGTTGCCAACGCGCCGTATACAACCTCCACGCTCACGTTTGTGCTTGCGGTAAAGCCACCGCTATTTTTTCCTGTAATTATAACTGTAAAGTTACCGGCAGGTGGTCTGTATGTTTCAGCAAGAACGCCTTGCCCCGGCTTTAAAGTGTTACCGTATGGAAAATGAACCCACGAAGCGTTTGTTGAAAGTATAATTGTCTGGTATGGATTGTTACTCCGTGCTGTAATTGTGAACTGTGCCATTCCGTACCTGTTGGTTGCATTAAATACTGCAATTAAAGTGCTTGGTGAGGCAGAGAGAGAAAACTCCGGCACGGGGACATTTACTGTAAAGGAACCCGAAGCGCTTTGGTTACTTGTGTGAGCGCCAACCGTAATAATATATGTGCCGGGGTTAGCGCCATTATTCGTTACCGTTATTACATTGTTTACCAATTGAATTGAAAGTCCACTTCCGCCTCCACTTACAGAAAAATACGGTGTGGTTGCAAAGCCGCCCCACGAAATGACAAAGTCGGCAGACTGTGCGTAATTAAGTGTGGCACTTGGCGGCGTGACATACACATAGGGCGTGTTGTTTTTCGCGAAAGCCGGCGCGGGCAAAAAAGTAGCCGCTAATATAACCATAAAAATAAAAGCCACAGCCGTGTGGAATGCGCGCCTCATATTAATTTAGGTAAACCAATTTCCTTAAAAACGCGCCAAACACTATATTTCGCACAATATTTTGTTAAACTGCGTTCTAATATAAAAACCTTTCGTTTGAGCTTGTTTCATGTGTTGTTGGACACGTTATTCAGGTTGAATAAATGTCCAAATATAAACTTTTCGGTTTGCAATTTGTTTCATGCAATGTGGTTTTGGGCAAAATTGGGCATTTGGCAATTTTTGTTCCTTATAAGTTTTTCGGTTGCCACGGCGCGTGTGCGGTAAAAATGCATTAAAAATACACCATTAATACACCTCGCACTTAAGTGTAATATGAAATTGTTTCCGACCCGTTGCCGTTCACAGTTCCTGTTTGCGGGCTTGGGTAATATACTACTTTAACCCGGTGCCACGAAGGCCCCTCATACACTGTTACCGCGGGCGCGCTCCACGAATTTGTGCCTGAAAGCCCTGTGAACGTAATGCTGTCGCCGGCGCCCGCGGATTTTGTTTGCCCATTCATTGTAACACTCCACACTGCGCCGGTTGGAAGCCCTCTCTCAGAGAACGTGTACGAATAAGGTGGTGAAACCGTAACCTGCACAAAGTTAGAGTATGCGGTTTGTGTCCAAACCCAACCATCTGGAGCCGTAAATATGCCTTTAACTTCAACCTCTGCATAATACACGCCACTTGTATTGTAGGTATAAGTGAACGTGTTTGAGGTTTGCCAGCCCGACCACACGTAAACGCCACTACGGTTCATGTAGTAGAAATTGTACTCAAAACGGTTTGTGTCCGAGGAAGAAGCAAGCGCCGTGAAAGTAACGGTTAAAGGTTTTTGCCCTGTGGTTGGGCTTGCATTTAATGAAACGCCTAATGTAGGTTGCGAAACCCAAATTGCCGTGAAGTTAGAATATGCGATTATGGTTTCGCCATCAATCATGTCAACAACCTCAGCCTGTATATAATACGGGCCTGGGGCCCTGTAGGTATAAGTTAAAGTGGGGCTAAACACAGTCCCCGCATAACCGCGGTCATCTGTATACCATATTCTATATGAATAATTTCCAGGAACGCCCGAGGCGCGTGCTATATATGTAATAGTAAGAGGCACCGGCCCAGAAGTGGCGTTTGAGTAAAGTATAACACTTAACTGTGGCCCTGAAACATGAACTATGACGTAGTTTGAAAACACGAAGTCCCCCGTTGCTTTGTCAGCAACATAAACGTACGCAAAATAAGTTCCGCCTTCCCAGTAAACACGTGTGAAGTTGTTTGAGGTTCCGCGGGGAACCCCCATCATACCGCCCCATATATTGCCGTTTTTGTAATTTTCGTACCAAAAGGTATATTCATATTGACCAGAGCCACCCGTGGCGTGTGCTACGTACGTAACCGTAAGAGGCACTGACCCATTCGTGGGGCTTGCACTAAGAGTAACACGTAAAGGCGGGTATTTGTAAATAGCCGAAACAGAACCAGCGCCTCCGCCGTCCACCACATCTATTGGGTTCGCACTGTTGTCGCGGTAATATGTTTGCGTGGTTCCAACATAACCCGTAAAACTCCACGAAATAAACTTAACGGTAGGGCGCACGTGGTCTGAAAGTTGCAGTTCCGCGCCGCTTGTAACATAAAGGGTTTGTGCAGTTCCAAGTGTTACCACGCTTGAGTTTACAAACCCCAACGAAGGAACATAAACCGCGCCTGTGCCATTAAGCAAAGCCCACGTTATGTTACCGCCATAACCGGCATTAATTGTTACAGTGTAAGTTTTCAAGTAATTAATGGTTTCGGTTTGCCATTCGTTATATTTCTCGCTAATAGGGAAGCTAACCACGTTTGTTGGAATGTAGTAAGCGCCGTTATAATTCACAATGCTGCCCGAAACCGTGGTGTCTGAATTATTCCCATTCCACGGAATGTATTCTATTGGCACGCCAGCTGTGCTTTGCCATTGTTGCCCGCCATATAAGGCAGACCAAGTTGTTCCACTTGGCAAACCGTTTTCTTGCACCTTTATTTCTTCGGGTTCAAACCACACGGTTATGTTTTCTGGCTGTGTAATGGTATATTCCGACTGATAATAATACACGCCACCGGTCTGTGTGTATCCATAGTGTGTCGGCGTTATAGAAGGCGAAGTGCCGAATGGCCACTCCACAGACCAGAAATCGGCTGGGGCTCCAATAACAGTCAACGAAGCGCCGTTATTTACCCATGTTTCTGCCACACCGTTTGAATTCGGCGCGGGCTCAACCCCGGTTGAATAGGCCCTAGGTGGCTTAAATTTTGTGGTAATTTTAAATTGCTCAACCCACGAAATTGTTTGTTTCACGTTCCCGCTCAAAGAAATTGACCCGGATCCTCCGCCGTAATAGCGCGTGTTGCTCGTCACATAATAGTATTGTGGGCCAGCAGAATAAGTAAACACGCCTGAGGGCATGCCCATAAATTCTATATTTTGGCGCGTTGTTGAAATATTAACGCCGTTTAAGTCAACATACCAAAGCGTGCCATTTGGTAGCCCGCTTTCTGTAAACGTTACGTTGTAAAGCGCACCGCCGTATATTATGTTCACGCGCTCGCTTGAATTGTCATTTATTTCGCCGGCGGAAGGTATTGGGTAGTACACTTCTTGCGAATTATAAATGTTTGTTACGTATGGCGGCGTAATTACCCAAACATAATTGCCCGGCGGTAAGTCCGTGAAAGTGTGTGAAGCTTCGCCTTCATTAACGTGTGGCATATTTATGAGGCGCGCCGACCACGAGGTGTTATAGCCATGTGGCCCATAAAGCATAATAGTAACGTTTGCCATTGTGTCCAAAGGAATTGAAACAACAAACGTCATTTGTGCTTGCGCGCACGTTGAAACTATTTCTGAAACTTTGGTTAAGCCCGTATAGTCCACAGGTGCGGGCAACGTGTACTCATACTGTTTTTGCCCGCTTGTTAAT
>Ga0080003_1000725_pt2 | contig 14019 bp, 11 predicted proteins | sample JossMetagenome_FD_69206 | JGI IMG/M metagenome (GOLD analysis project Ga0080003, IMG submission 69206) | Hot spring microbial communities from Joseph's Coat, Yellowstone National Park, USA - JC2_E (SPADES assembly) (version 2) | ecosystem: Environmental > Aquatic > Thermal springs > Hot (42-90C)... | reverse complement strand
CCAGCACGGCCTCATCCACGTCGGATATGGCCACCACCTCGACACCGGGTATGGTCCTGTACCTCTCGTAATGCGCCCCCGCTATGCCACCGGCACCGATAAAACCAACCCTGACCTTCTTAGACGCTGATTCTGAGCTCATACAATACATGCGACACTAACGGTTAAAGCTATCGGAAACTCCGCATCTAACAACAGATACTAAAAAGATAGACGCCTATCCGGTGTAAGATACCTAACCCTATTCTCGTTGCTCCCTCATGTAGTTCTCTTCAAGAAACCAAACGCCTCCTCGCCCTGAAAGACGGGGTTTGCTTTCTCTTTCTCACGCCCGCTGTTAACCTTTGCCTGCGCTGCCGGCCGTCGCAAAAAGACACTTAGTCAAAGTGACACCGATTTCCTAGATTCGGCGGCTTCCCTCACAGCCAGCACTAGCCTGAGGCTTTCCAGTCCTTCACTCAATGGGACGCGCGTGCTCCTGTCGGACTTCACCGCGGATATGAAATCCAGAGTCTCGGCGTTATACAGGTCTTTTTTGGAACTTATCCTCTCTTCCGGCGCCCATGGGTCATCCGTCCAGGTTATCGTGGAATCATTGGCACCCTCGAAGTAAGTGGTTGCGTTTTTGGTCACCAAATACCAATCGCTTATCCACCTACCGGGTATGGCAGTATTCGTGGCGCTAACGCTTGCAAGCGCACCGCTCTTAAACCTGATAACCGAACTGCTAACGTCTTCGGACGTATACCTTTCGACGTCGCGATGGAAGAGGTTTTCCATATCTGCGATCACGCTTTGCGGGTCCCCAAGAAAATACCTGGCGAGGTCGTATACGTGTATTATTTGCTCAACTATTTGGCCGCCGCTTTTCTCTTTTTCCCTCCACCAAGCACTGTGAAGGGAATTGCAGAAATACCTACCGATGAAGAGCGAAGGCAATCCCATCCTGCCCTGGCTCAGATAATACTTAGTGCGCTCAACCGCAGTTCCAAACCTATACATGAAACCAACCTGGCTCTTAACGCCGGCCGCATTCACCGCGTCTACCATGGCTTGCCCGAGCTTGACGTCAAGCGCTATGGGTTTTTCGATGAACACGTTGGTGCCGTTTTCGGCAGCTATCTGGACTTCATCGTTATGTGCAAACGGCGGAAGGCAAATATAAACCAGGTCCAGTTTTTCCCTTTCGAGCATTTTCGAGTAATCCGTATACACGGACGCTCTGCCCCCCGCGTACTTCTCGTTGAAGGTCTTCGCCGCAGCTTCCACTACATCGCAAAAGGCCACCAGCTGAACGTCTGGGTTCTTCATCAAGTTAGTTGCATGGGTATTGGCAATACCGCCACAACCTATTATCCCTGCCCTCAATGGCATAAAAGGAGGTCGCGGTGGCATATAAGGTGAGCGAGCGAAGGAAAATCCCACTTGGAGGAGAAAAGTAGCTCTGACCTCCTCCCCGCCCTAGAAGGGCGAGGTTTGTCGTTCGCTTTATCATCGCCCAAGGGTCACCATGGACTCGAACTCCCTCCTGCCGTTGAGGACCAGCGTCCCCTTCACCTCGAACTCACCCCTCAGCCTTATGTCGGCGGAGGAGGGCCCCACCTCCACCGCGTACTTCCCCTCCTCCACCACGAGCCTCATGCCGTCGTCGTAGAAGGAGAGGAGCTCGGCCGGGACCCTGAACTTGACCCTCTTGCTCTCGCTCGGCCGCGTCGCGAATTTGGCGAAGCCGATCAGCTGCCTAACCGGCCTGGAGACGCTGGCCACGGGCTTGGAGACGTACAGCTGGACGACCTCCTTGCCCTCCCTGGCACCGGTATTGGTGACGGTGAGGGACACCTCTACTTCCCCGCCTGGCCTTACCTCCGGGGTCACGGAGAGGGAGGAGTACTGAAAGGCCGTGTAGGAGAGGCCGTGGCCGAAGGGGTAGAGGGGGGAGGAATCGGGTACGGGGTCGATGGGGACGTAGCCGCCGGTGGACGCCCTCTTCCTGTAGTAGTAGACGGGGAGCTGGCCAACCGACTTGGGGAAGGAAATGGGGAGGTGGCCGCTTGGGTTGACCTCCCCGAACAGCACCTCGGCCACCGCCTCGGCCCCCTCCTCACCCGGGAACCAGGCCTCCAACACGGCGGAGAGGGATTGGGCGAAATCGGATAAAGCGTAGGGCCTGCCGTTTATCAAAACGAGGACGACGGGCTTACCCGTGGAGATCAACGCCCTTAGGAGGTCCTCCTGAACGCCAGGGAGCCTGAGGTCTGAGGAGTCAACGCCCTCGCCGACCGTGACTTGAACGTCCGCGTAATCCCTGGGGGCCCACCAGAAACCGCCGGACCTATCCCCCATGACGGCCACCACGACGTCGGCCGCCCTGGCGGCCTCCAGCGCCTGGCCGAAGCCGTCCTTCGAATTGGAGGCCACGTCGCAGCCCTTGGCGTAAACCACCTGGGCCCTGGCAGATATCGCTTCGAGCACGCTCTTGGCTGGCACCGCCGGCGATTTCAAGGCCAAGTGCGCCGTGTAGTGGTAATCCCCGAAGAGGTCCCTGGCATCCGCGGCGTTGGGGCCGATGACCGCGACCCTCGCGCCCTTCTTCAAGGGGAGCGCGCCGTCGTTCTTGAGGAGGACCACTGATTCCCGCGCGGCCTCGAGGGCCAGCGCCCTGTCCTGGGGGCCGTCGAGGCTCTCCGGGACGGCTGCCTCTTCCACGTACGGGTTGTCGAAGAGGCCCAGCTCGAACTTGAGCTTCAGCACCCTCTCTACGGCGGCGTCCACCGCGCTCTCGGGGATAAGCCCCCTTTTAACCGCACCCACCAACTCAGGGTAAAACGCCCTCGGGAGCTCAAGGTCCACGCCCGCCAGCAACGCCTTCACCGCCGCTTCCTCGCGATCGAACGCAACCCCATCGACTTGCATAAGCCTAGGCACTCCCCATCCGTCAGATATCACCATGCCTTCAAAACCCCACTCTCCCCTTAGCACATTGGTCAGGAGCCAGCGGTTTACGTGGCAAGGCACGCCATCCAGCTGGTGATAAGCCGCCATCACCGACTTCAACCCGGCGGCCTTGACCGCAGCCTCGAAGGTCCTGAGGTGGTTCTCCCTGAAGAACCTCTCAGAGACGTTCACGGGGGCGGTGTTCCTGCCGCCCTCGGAGGAGCCGTGGCCGGCGAAGTGCTTGCCCGTGGCGATCACTCCCTGGGCCTGAAGCGCGGACACGTAGGCAACCCCCATGGAGGAGGCAAGGTAAGGGTCCTCGCCGTAGGTCTCCTCCGTCCTGCCCCACCTCGGGTCGACCGCCAAGTCGAGCACGGGAGCAAGCCCCTGCTTAGCCCCTATCGTCGCCACGTGCCTACCTATGGTCGAGGCCACCCTATTCATCAGTTCCGGGTTCCAAGTGCTCGCTAAGGCTATGGCCTGCGGAAAGCTCGTGGCCGTGGGCGCCTGTAAACCGGCCAAACATTCCTCATGCACGATCACGGGTATTTTCAACCGGGTTTTTTCCTTGAGGTATTTCTGGATCTGGTTCACTAACCTCGCGGCATCTCTCGGTTTAAGGCCCCTCCCAGCTATCCTGGTTATCTCCCCTATGCCATTGGATAGCAGCTTCTTCGCCTTCTCTTCAGAGAACTGGTCGTTATCCAACAGCTCATCCGTCCAAACAGAGCTCAGCTGAGCGACTTTCTCTTCCAGCGTCATCTTGGAGAGGAGGTCTTTCGCCCTTCTCTCGGCAGGCTCCTTGGGATCCTCAAAAATTTCTGTCATGACCACCCCCTTCTAACGGCTTAAAAACGCTAACGTTCCCTCGGCCGAACAAGTAGATCGAGACTCCCCAAGCGCACAGGAGGAAGACGGTCGCTAGCCAGTCGAAAGCGCTGAATTTGAGTTCCTTGTAGTAGCTTCTCCCCTTGACCGACCTAAAACCCCTGAGGTCGGCAGAAATGGCGAACTGCTGAGCGTCCTTTACCGTGAGTATGACCACGTTGGCAACTGCCAAAAATACCCCGACCAAAAAATAATAGAGTTCGGATGGCCCGGCAAGGACGCGATCGACGCCCATCCCCCTGCTTCTGGCGGTCTCAAGCGTCGACGTTATGCTGTCGACGAGCTTGGGAATGGCCGTGAGGGCCACCGACAACGCAAAGGCGAGCTCAACGGGCAGCTTGCTCTTTGTCAGGCTGCGGAGCAAGTCGGAGGGAGAACTCGTGAGGACGAGTAAGAAGCTCGCGGCCAAAGCCGTGGACGTCCTCAGGGAGCTCTCCAAGCCTAGCACGAATCCGTTCAGAGAAATGCCACGCACACCCAGTGCGGTCAACGCCGGGGGAAAAACGAACCTAAGGCCTCCTCTGAAGGCAAAACCGAAAGTTATGGCAGCTAACCACGCTGAAGGCACCTCCACGGAAAGCAACAACGGGATCATGAACGCGTACTTCTGTCTGGGGTCAGGGGTGAAGGCGTAGAGGGCGAGAAGGGCTGACAACAAGAGCAACTGGTAGACTGGGCTAAACCCCTGAGACACGGCTGGGACGACGAGAGCCAACAACAATTTTACCCTTGGATCGAGCCTGACAAGCCAAGAATCTCCGTAGCTTACGGAAAACACCGCTAAAAAGCCTCCCAGGCCTATTATTATCCAGAGGAAATAGAAAGCCAGCAGTGGGGATAACAAGAGCATGAAAATGGCCAGCGGATATGCTAGCAACACGTCGCGCTAGGCTGTCCTTCGCTTATAAGGGCAGCCCCTTGGCGCGGCGGCCTTTCAAGTTTTATGCGTATCCAAATTTACTAGAAAGGAGCGCCGCGTACCACAAAAACGCAGAAGCGCCGCATTTTGGACTAAACCTTCAAGCAGTTTTGCGTAACCCACAAAGAGAGCGCGTCGAATCGCTGCCTGCACGCATTCCATTAAGACGCATGAACGAGGCGCGGCGCGGGGACATTTTTGAATAAAACTTGCTCGTTTAGTGAGGGGAAAGCCCAGGCAAAGCGCGCCACAGGAAATTAATTCCGGATTCTCTTTAGCCGCGGTTGCGCGCCATTGGTGGACTCGTCTTTAGTTCTTTTTGCCGAAGTTGATGGTGAACGAAGAGGGCCTTGCTGATTTGCTGAGACCGCGTTTTGTTAACGAAGCGCGGTCATATCCCTTTGAACTTCGAACCTCGGTTACCCCATTCGCGCCTCGAAGGGCGAGGCTTGCCCTTCTATTCGTCAAGAAGCCGATCTGGGCAACCATCGTCAGCCCGATGAGCCAGCCCTATCCCTCCTCGCGTTTCTCGCTTTCCCCTCCGTCTGCTCTTCGGGTGGTTTGATGCCGTGGAAGAATGCCCAGTAAAGGGCGGCATTAGCCGCCAAAAACCCCGCGCTCAAGAAGAGAGGAAGCGATTCCGAGACGTATTCCATCAGGTAACCGGTAAGGGCTGGGGCGGCGACCGTGCTGGCGCGGCGGCTTATTCCCGATATTCCCTGAGTCGTAGTACGCGCGTCTTCATCGACGACACCCAAAGTGTAGGATTGTCTCACAGGTACTGCCATGCCGTTTAAAACCCCCCTCAATACGTAAGCCACCGCGGCCAGCGGAAAGCTAGGACAAAGGGGTATGGCGGCCAAAGCAACCACGCCCGCAAACCTTGTGGCCGTTATCACCTTTATGGATCCGAAAGATTTGGCCATTTTTGCCGCTAATGGGTACGCAGCGGCGTTTATCAAGCTCGACGCGAAGAAAAGGGGAGTTAAGCCGTCTAGGTTAACGCCAAAGCGCACATAGAACCAATACGGGAAGAATGAACTCATTAAGCCCATCCCGAACCCCGAGAAAACGCCTGCGATAGAAAACTTGGTAATAAGGGAAGCATTTCTCCTTATGGCCGCGTTCACGGCTTTCCTGCCGCTCGGAGGCCTTTCGCGCACGCTGCTCAGAAGCGCGGCTTGAATCAAGCCCATGAGCGCCGTTATCAGGAATAGCGCGCGGAAACCTTGCAAACCAAACATAGCTGGCAGGAATGCCAGCAACGTGCCAAATGCGGAGCTGATTGAACCAATCGTGGAAGTAAAGGATATGTAGTAAGTCCTCGAATCGTCGTCCGTTAGGTCGGCAAGAAGAGCGTTTTGCAAGGGCGCGTATGGACCTCCTCCGGCGCCACCGCCGCCCCCACCCCCAACCCCTGCCATCATCGCCGCAAGCAGCACAAGAGCGAAATCCCTCGAAGCGTAATAAGTTAAACCCGAGGCCGCCATCACCAGCGATAGCAAAATGAGCAGTTTCTTCTTACCGTATACGTCTCCGAGGTAACTGAATGCCAACATAAAAACTGCGGAGGACGTGGAAGCTAACGTGAAAATCAAGCCTATCTTGACCGCATCGTAGCCAAGGGTGGCGAAATAAATCGGTATGGCGACGTTCATGTAGCCAAACGAGAAGCTCCTTGTAGCGCGCCCCGCGATCAGCGCGTAAACGCCCCTTTTATCGGTAGCGATTTTCGTCTCCCCAGACTACCCTTCGCCTTGCCATTAAAAACTAACCGCAAGTAAGGCCTCGGAAGGCCCGCGGCGGCGCCTCAGGATCGCCTCTTCGGGCTTTTCCGTTTGAAGCGCCTGGACGTCCGAGAATTGTGCTTTTGCCCGAGGATTGCCCTGCCTAAAGCGAGTTGTACCGCAACGCTTAAGGAGCAAGGCTAGCCCATGCTCGTGGCCCTGGTGAGTGACATACCTAACGACGGCTTAACTGACGATGAGGTCAGGAGAATCCTGACTACCGCCAAGAAAATCATGGTGGTCGGTATGTCAAGAAACCCTGAGAAGCCCTCGGGCGAGGTACCGCTCTTCCTGCGTTCAAAGGGTTATGAGGTTATACCCGTCAATCCAAATGCATCTGAAATATCGGGCCTAAAGACGTACCCATCCGTGAGCTCTTATCCGGGAAGAGTTGACGTCGTCGAAGTCTTCAGGCCGTCGGCCAGCATACCACCTCTGATGAAAGAACTGGTCGACTTCGGCCGCTTCGACGTCCTTTGGTTGCAGGAAGGGATTTATGATCCATCGGTTAAACTCCTAAAGGGGAAAATCGTCGCTTGGAACAGGTGCATGATGAAAGAGTACAAGAGGCTGATGAACAAAACGCCCTTTTGATGGACTAACCTTCAAGCCGGCACTCTTATCCCGAAATCTTCTTTTCGCGAGTGCCATAGTACCGCGTAACCGGTTCGCATCCTACCCTGTTCTTAAGGTTCAAACTCGATTTTAGCTAGCGGCTTTACTGAGCTCCTTTTAGGGGAACGCTTTTCTGCTGCCCCACGAGATGCCTAAGCCTTACCCCCCGAGCGGCATGTGGCCCTTCTGTGTTCCCTAGAGCCCCAAAAGGTCGGTCAGGACCTCGCCAGAGCTCAAGCTGGGCAAACCCTCGAGGGACGCGGCTTTGTCGTAAAGTGTACGTAGGGCCTTTGAGCTTGCGGAAACCGCGCGGAAAGGATCTTCTCTGTAGGGAAATATATCAAAAGAGTACCACCCCTCGTAGTTGTACTTGCGCGTCCAGTATAGCATCTCGATGAAGTCGACGCGGTGGACGCTCCCGAATATCAAGTCGTCATCTCCCTGGCCGAAATTGTCGTTCAAGTGCAGGTGGAATAACTTTTTCTTAGACGCGGCCAGCGAAACGGCTTTCGCCAGCCCCTCTCCCGCCATAAGAGAATGCCCCACATCGATCGTAATCCCAAGGTTGTTCCTATTAGCCTCGACGACCATCAGGAGCGCCTCGCCCAAGTTGCCCGGTACTTCGTGAACCCTGGGTTCCCTGGGCTTGTACTCAAGCGAGATTTTTACGTTCGGTTCGCGGTTGGCAGCTTCGGCGAGAAATTCCACGGATCTTTCCCAACTCGAAGCGTAATCGACTTGAAATGGGTAATCAAATCCGTCTTGGCCAGGCCAAACGTTTACCACCGCTCCAAACTCCTTGGCGAGTTCGGCTGCCCTAGATACTTCGTCCAAGGCTTGCTCTCTCAGCTTCTTATCGTCTACCGACATCGCCCCGTACTTCCACTTGGGGTCTGAAAAAAGGTCCACGCCAACCGAAGAGACCTTAAGCCCTTTTTCTCCGGCCGCAGATATCACATCCTCGACTGGGAAGCCCGGAGAGAGATTGAATTCTATCCCCTGCACGTCGCGCAGGTCTGTCACCACTTCCCTCAAGTCAAAAGGACGCCTGTACCCGTTGACGGCGAACCTGTCGTTCATGGAACCGAACGCCCATAGTCCCACGGATACTTTCATGAATAGTGAGGCGTGGGCAGCTTTAAGCGTATTATTTTTCTAAAATCGAGAGACATGCCGACAACACCATAAAAGCGAAAGCGAAACGCAAGCCACCGCAATAAGAAAGACGCCCGGTGATCATTTAGTGGTCAAGTCGCGCCGCCCCAAGAGAAAGGATTCAGCCTAGGCCATCGCGGCCAAAGGAGGGCGTTGCATGATCGGCTTAATAGGGAAACCTCGGCAGAGCCACACCAATAGCCCCCGGCATTCCTCCTCTAGCGCCGTGAAGTGTTGATCCCTTAAGTAATCGACGCCGTAAACGTCGCCGTATATCCTTTTTATGAAACGCAACAAGGCCTCACCGCTGAGCTCGCAGCGCGCGGTCAACGGTTTTGCACCGAGGTTCATCCGTACCCAGCCATCGGATATCGGCGGCTGGTAGTAATTAACGGGCAATTTGCGGAACCCGTTGCGTTCCCAAAACCCGGCCAACGCGTCCTCGTACTCAGCAAAGACGAACTCTGCACCGACGTCCTTTGAAATACGGGTCAAGGTCTCAAGCACTTTTCTCACCATGGTGGTCCCGTATCCCTTGCCCCTTTCGCTGGGCTTAACCGCAAGGTACCAAATCACCGCTCCCTCGGGAAAAACGGCGAATCTTGCCATCGAAATCGGCTCCTTTCCCCGCCTCAGCAATGCCAGCGCGGGCACCTTAGTTGAGCCCAGAGAGCGCTCGAAAATCTCGGGGCTGACCGCCACGCTCTTGTCCTTGAAGGATTCGCGATAGATGGCCACCGCATCCTCAAAGTCTTCGTTCTTTTCCCTAATCTCTTCATATCTCACGGGTTCTTCCAGCGTTGGTCCGCCTTTATGAAAGTCAAAACGAGTTCCCTCCTCCGCGGCCTTGTGTCGAGCTCAACCAGGAAGACGCTCTGCCAAGTACCCAACGCCAGCGATCCCCGACTTACTGGTATTAGCAAGGATCTATCCAGCAACAGAGACCTCACGTGCGAGCGACCGTTGCCGTCTCCCCACGTGGCATCATGCCTATACCTGGCATCGGAAGGGGCGCTCCTCTTGATGAAATCCCTTATATCCTCGATGAGGGCTGGGTCGTCCTCGTTTACGTAAAGCCCAGACGTCGTACTCTTGAGGAATACGTGTAATAAGCCGCTCCCTAAGCCGGAGACGCTTTGTTGGAGTAGATTTGTTACGTTAACTACGTCCAGTTCGCCCTTGGTTTCTACGAAAATCGACTGCATAAATAGCTGGATTAACAGGAGAAAAAGCTGTCGCGCCTCCTACCGCGCACTCCCAGCCCAAAACGAGACGTCTAATCAACCCCAATCCCAGGCAATACCCCATTATAAGGTGGTTTCACAGTCAGACCACCAGGAACACGTAGAGGACGTAAACGACCAACAAGGGTAACGCATCCAGCTTGCTGAGGTCCGCGCCCCTTCTCATGAAGACGTATAGCAAGGCCGGTGAGATTAAGGCGAAAAAAGCCGAAGACAATACCGCCGTAGTCGGTTGCATCGCGAGGTCTCCGCTGAGCGCGCCCATAACCCCGAGGCCCAACAACGCCTTGGCCGTGTTGGACCCCAACACGCTTCCAAGGGCCATGCCTTTATCGCCCCTTCCCGAGGACAGCAGAGAGATCACGATCTCCGGAAGCTCTACGCCTATTCCCAGTATCAGCACGCCTACTATGAAATCAGGTATAGCAAACGCGGCTGCCAATCCCAGCGATGCGTCCACTGAGTACTCCGCTGAAACGTAAATCAGCAGTGACGAGAGCACTAGCATTAACATCACGCCGACCAGTTTCCTCTTTCCGACGCGGTTCGGTGGGTTGTTCTGGTCCATGGCCTCCCCTCTTGCGATGTAGTAAACGTAAATCGTGTAACCAGCCATCAAAGCCAAGCCGGTGTACCTGTCCAAAACTCCCCCGAGCAAAAGAAAAACGGCCGTAGCGGTGGATAAAGTGGAAACGAGGGCTTCTCTACCTCCCAACGAACCTTTGGAAGAAATACCCCCCTTTACCAGCACCAAGAGCGAGGGCACGAAAGTCGTCACTACCACCGTTGAGCCCAACAGAGTCCCAACGCCGATCTGGGGGGCGCCCCTTAACGAAGATATGGCCCCCGTGAGAACCTCTGGTGCAGCAGTTGATATGGATATGAGCACGGCTCCCATGGCCTCCCGCGACCACCCCGCGTACGAGGCAAGGGCTCTCGAGCCGCGTATCAACAACTCACTCGACAAGTAGAGAGCCGCCATGGAGAGCAGCAACACGAAACCGCTGAGCAGGGGTCCCGTTTCTTACCTCCTCTCGTCAATCCCGTCTGGGCAAATTAGCTTTACCCCGCTGACGTTCACGTCGCTGCGATAAAACTTTCAACCTAGGCGACCCAGGTGGCTCGCACCTTCCTTCTCCTTTCTCCCTAGTCACGGCGGGCTTCGATCACCATCGCGTACGGGCAAAAAGCCAAGAGGCCGCCCTCTTCGCGGCCTGCCGAGGACAACGGGATAAGGGTCCCCTCCAGTAATCAGGAACTCCTGGGTGTGGCGGTCCCTGTCCGCCCCGGATCGGTTTCCTCTGATTCCGTCTCGCTTTCCACACCGGCTTTATCGAGCCTGAGTTGCCAGTCAGGCCTGATGTTGGCCCGGGGCTTTATTAGCTGGGCCTGAAGCCGGACGTTTCTAGCCACTTCTTTGAACTCCTCAGAATGGTAGGCCTCCAGGACGCCCTCATCCATCATTTCAGCCATGTCAGGATCTATGGGTATGCGTCCCAAGAACGGAACGCCGTGCCTCTTGGCCTCTTCCTCGCCTTTCGGCTGGCCGAAAGGATATATGACATCCCCGCAAGGGCACTTCACGAAAGCCATGTTCTCCACCAACCCCAGCACGGGTACCTTCACCTCTTTAGCCATGTTGATGAACTTGCTGACGACCATGTTGGCCACGTGCTGAGGTGAGGTCACGACGACGACCCCGTCCACCGGTATGGACTGGAAAACGGTTATGGCTGCGTCGCTAGTACCGGGTGGGAGGTCGATAACTAAGTAGTGGAGCTTGCCCCAGGCGACGTCCGAATAAAATTGCTGTATGGCCTTGGTCACCAGGGGTCCTCTCCATATGATTGCGCCTTCTGGGTTGTCGAGGAAGAGGTTCATAGATATGGCTTTGATGCCGTTGGCAGTTGTGAACGGCAATATCTTCTTGTCCACGGCCATCGGCGGCTCCTTGGCTAAGCCCAATGCCTCGGCGATGCTTGGCCCGGTTATGTCAGCATCTAAAACCCCCACCTCAAAGCCGGCGCGGCGCAGCTCGATCGCTAACATAGCTGCTACAAGCGATTTCCCCACTCCCCCCTTACCCGAGCCGACGGCGATTATTTTCAGTATGTCGCCGTGTCCGTAGGCAGGCACGTTTGAAACGGTGCTGTAAGTGGACCCGTTCCCGTACCTCTTTCTAACGATATTGGTGACCTCGTCGAGTTCTTCTTTGGTCATCACGGTCGTCTTCACTTCTACGCTCGCCGCCCCCATTTCCTTCAAGGCTTTTTCCACGTCCTCGGTTATGGTATCGGTCAACGGGCACGACTCGGTAGTCAAAGCGATAGTGATGCTCACGATTGCACCCTGGCCTTCACTGCCCTCTTGAATCTCGACGTCTTTCACCATTTGCAGTTCGGTGAGGCTCATGTTCAACTCCGGGTCCATGACCTTGGAGAGGACCCTTAGGACGTCATCCTTTGTGAGTCCCAAAGCTTTAACACCGTTATAGTGAGCCCATGACCGTTAAGCTTTTTCCCGCTCAGAAGCTAGGATGAGTAGCTCGATGTCTCGGGGTATCCCTTTTCAGAAAAAATGAGAAAAAATAACAACGGGGAGTTACACGGTCAACCAACGCTTCAGGAGTCGGAGATTTACCTTCAAAAAGGGGGGAATCGCGTGAACGGCGTTTTCATCTCGTGGGAAGAGCCTTCATATTTCTGCACCAGAGACCCTTCCGTGAGCACGGCCTAGTTTACGTCTTCGTCTCTCTACTGGCGGAAATGAAACCCCATGTCCAAGCCGACCTCTTGTAGGTATTGTGAAGGGGTATGAGCAAGGAATATGCGCTGCCCGTGTAGCGCGCAGCCCTGAGCGCGTTTAAGAGGCCCGAAACGGCCGCAACTGGGGGGGTGAACTTCCACGGCGAAACAGTACCCGGGTACTTTCTCGCCACGGCGAAAGCGCCCCGCCCCCACCAGTAATACTCCTTCCACAGGCCTTTCCACGAGGAGCGAGCGGCGTGGTAGACCCATGCGTCGGGATTCACGGCGAATTTCCATCCCATCTTATTCATTGACCTGGTGATCATGGCGTCTTCGGCCGCGACGCGGAAGGCCGGGTCGAAGCCACCGGCTTCCAGGGCAGCTTTTTTCCTGTAAAGGGTCGCTGCGGTCCCCAAGGACGTGAGCGTGGGACCTCTCCTCGCCCTTCTGATCGCCGAAACCGTCCACGTGATCCCCTCGGTGAAGGCCACCGCTCCCCCATCTTTTGGGTAGGTCACGCCCTCTACCGCTCCTACCTCTGGATGAGCTTCCATGTAGGTCACCTGCTTTTCGAGAAAGTCCTTGGGCAAAAGGTGGTCTCCGTCAACCCAAAGGACGTATTCTCCCTTTGCTTCTTCCAACAATATCTGCCTGGCGTAGGCAAGCCCCCTGCCTCCGTCGCTCAGCAGAGCTCTCAGAGGCCACTTCTTGAGCTCTTCCAAGGTGCCGTCGGTGGACATGCCGTCGGCGGCTATGACCTCCTTTGGTTCATAAGTTTGGCCAAATGAAGAAGATAACGCGTCCCTTATGGTAGAAATGTTGTTCCTCACCGCAAGTGCAATCGTGACCAGGGGCTTTTCCTTCACTTCTTATCTATTAGGTAGTTTCGCCGCATTTAACCTTTCGGGCTTTATGGGGAACTGAAGTTTTTTATTTTACGGTGGGGGTGGCGCCCCCCCCACGGGATCCACTTCCGCCCAAAGTAGCTCGGCGGGATCCTCGCGGCAGAGGTCAAAAATCGGAGCCGTTCCGTCCCCCCGCGGGTACTCTGCGGCAGCGGCAAGGCGCAGGTCCTCTGGACTGCCTCCGGCCCCGAAGAGCCGATGAGCGTACCCGCGATGGCGTAGCGCCAGGGCCAGACTCCCGCCCATGAGGCCCAGGCCCAGGATGGCGATGGCGCGATATGACCACTGAATGGAAATGGCGTGCTCCGCGCCTTACAGGGTACGACCGACGGCCTCGGCAACCCGGCGCAGTTCCCCCATGAGCTGGGTCAACTGTTCGGGGCTCAGGGCCTGATCGGCATCGCACCAGGCCTCTTCGGGGCAGGGGTGGGACTCGATGAGCAAGCCATCGGCTCCGGCAGCAATGGCCGCCTTGGCCAGGGGGGCCACCAGCGCCGCCTTGCCACCGGCGTGACTGGGGTCGACGATGACGGGCAAGTGGGTCTCCTTTTTAAGCACCGGGATCGCCGTGACGTCCAGCACGTTGCGGTACTGGGTCTCGAAGGTGCGGATGCCGCGCTCAGCAAAGATGATGCGGTGGTTACCGTGGGCGGCAATGTACTCCGCCGCCATCAACCACTCCTTGATGGTGGCGCTCATACCCCGCTTGAGAATGACGGGCACATTCAGACGTCCCACCTCTTTCAGCAGATCGAAATTCTGCATGTTGCGGGTGCCGATCTGGATGACGTCCACCCGCTTTTCCAGGAACACATCGATCTTGCG
>Ga0080003_1001227_pt1 | contig 14028 bp, 15 predicted proteins | sample JossMetagenome_FD_69206 | JGI IMG/M metagenome (GOLD analysis project Ga0080003, IMG submission 69206) | Hot spring microbial communities from Joseph's Coat, Yellowstone National Park, USA - JC2_E (SPADES assembly) (version 2) | ecosystem: Environmental > Aquatic > Thermal springs > Hot (42-90C)... | reverse complement strand
ATGAGATAGACGAACAATTATCTAGACTGGAGAAATTGCAGAGGAATATCAGGGAAGGTCACCAGGAGTATCATGAATTAAAATCCAAGAAGGCAGAGCTGAAATCATGGAAAAAAAGATTAAGATTGGCAAAGAAGGCCAAAAAGCTCGGAGCAAAAAATGACGAGATATCAAGGGCGGTTAAGGAAGGATATAAGAAGCATTCTCATGGTCCATTGAAATCGATCCTTGCAAGGCTTCACAAAAGGGGTGGATGAACTGGATGGGTAAGATAATCGTCATAAAAAAAGAGCAAAAGGAATATTTAAAAGACCTCGGGAAAGATATAACGCTCTTTACAGCCGGGATATTCCTCGGTCCGATAGTTGATGGAACCCAGCTGGCGATAAAACATGCAAGAAAAATAAAAGAGATTAAGGTGAAAAAATGAATTTTATAGAATTTATTAACACTTATCCATTTCTTTTTATAATTTCAGTCCTTTTAATTCCAATCTTGGTTTTTTCTTTATATACTATTTCTAAACGAAGAAAGAATAATGAATCAACTGTGACTATAATAAATCAGACGGCACAAACTAAATCCGGCGAGGAGGAAAGCCTCGAAATAACGGGCTCGCTTGATGAGATCGCAGTTCAGAAGATTTTCGGGATCGGGAGGAAAATAAAGGAAGCTGTCATAGGCTTTGCCATAGCTATTCCTTTCGTAATTCTTTCGTATCTTGTATCTGAAAATCTAGGGATAACAATAGCATCCATATTCATATTCCTATTATTTGGGTACTTCTGGGCTAAGAAATGGGTCAAGCCAGAGGGCGTCCAAATAATACTGGATGGAGATATAGACCCTGAAAATCCTTCAGCAGGAGTTCAGCACGTAGATTATATTATTCCCTACGAGCAATGGAAATATATCATTTTCACGGACCAGGGAGGTGCATATCCGATAAGGACCTTAGACGGCATGGCCTACCGTGCCACAGCGATATCATTCTGGGATCCCGAGCAAAGAATCGTCAAAGATATAACACTGGCATGGATGCATTCGCCCCATTCAAACTTCGAGCAGGAACATGAGCTCAATCATAAACTTGTGACATGGCTTAAAATACTTATTAAAGAATCAAATTATTATAAACACCTTAAAGATATTTTAGCAATACTTGAAGCAAGGAATATCACAATGGAAAGAGAGAAAATCAAATATGATGCCCGTTCTTCAGTTTCACGTTCAAAAGAGGACATTGATGCTATAATGTCCACGATAAAAACATACGAAATAGAAGCAAAGAAAATTATGAAGACTGGAAAAGAAACGAAAGAAAAGGTCGATAAAAGTCCGGATGATACAAGTTCAGGGGGTGATATAGGTGCCGGACAGTGATGTTGAAGCAAGAAAAAGGAAGTTCGAGCAGGATCCCGAACTCAATCATAAACTTGCAACCTGGATCAAAATAATTCTCAATGGAGAATATGACATAAAAGTCGTGAAGACCGAAAAAAAACCGAAAAAAAACAAGGAGGTAAGGTGAATGCCAGACAGTGACATTGAGGCAAGAATGAGGAGGGCTATATCTGCCTCAGTCGCAGAGCAATGGGCTAGTTTTCAGAAATCATTTGTAATAAATTATGTTCTTAAAAATCTTGACACTCTGCCAGAAGATGAAAAGGAGAGGGAAGAGATAATAGAAAAGATCGCAAACTGGTATTCTGACAAGAGACTGTTATTCATCAAAGATCCAGCAGGGGAATCGGCATTCTTGGAAGAGTTATTTGAAAATCCTTCATTGATAAAGAACCCTTTATTTATGAATGAATGGAATCAATACAGAAATTTACAAATGTCTAGGTCCCTGATGGAAAAAAACGATCCATTATCGAATGTCGCAATGTTGGAGATGCCTGAAGGAAAGGAAATTCCAGACGAGAAAACAATGATTGCCCACTACTTCGCATATTATGAGAATTTGGGAACTGAAAGATCCGGAAGATTAGAGGAAGTAATTGGTCCTATGGGGTCGGGAAAATCTAATTATCTCGCATGGAAGAGCATAAGGGCCTTGCAGAGGGGGTATATAGTATTCACGAATTTTGAGTTGAGAAATGTTCCGCAGACATATCATTCAAATTGGCATAAAGTGAATAATCTTCTTGATCTATTGAAAGAAACAATAGAGCTCAGGCAAGAAGGGGAAGAAAAGATTATATTCTGGATACTGGACGAGCAGGGGAGAGTTAGGGGAGGGTCATCGATCACAAGGTCCACAAAAGAGGCAAGATACCTTTCCGAGCTACTGACAATGATAAGAAAATTCGGAGTATTTCTCACGAGGGCAAGGCAAGCTGATAATATCCCGGATGACCAGAGGGGATGGGTATCCCAGATAATCAGAAAAAATCCCAACATGCCGGAGGTTATACATGTAGAGTATCTCAGCGATGGCGAGACATACGAGGAATATGAATTCAAAATCCCGTCAATGCATAATTATTACGACACAAATGAACCCGCAGAATTTGATTACAATGTGGACACGGAAACTATGCAAAAATTTATAGTGGCCAGGGTAAATGAGGGTGCTACTCCTATGGAAGCAATATCAGAATACCTTCATATTTCCAAGAAAATAGCGAAAAAAGAGACTAAAAAGATAATGAAAAAACTCAAAAAATTGGCAGGACCTGGAAGGGGAGAGAACCCGAATTCGCTTGAGGCTTTAAAAAGGATCAATGAACAGAGAAAAATGGAGAGGATGAAAGACACGGAAAATAAGGATGGGGAAAACAGTGAATAATCGATACGTTCGATTCGAAAAAAAGGTAACACGCAGGGAGGGAAAAAAGAACCCTCGAAAAAAAGAAAATTCTGACAGAAATAGTGCCGATTTAAATTCGATTATTGATCGAATATTGCTGGATTCGCATGCAGGATCCAGGAGAATACCAAAATTCTTATGATCTCAATTTTTTTAATTCTTAGATGCTTTTAGACCTCCCAATGGCTATTTTATTGAACTTGTTCTTTTGAAGCGATAATTCATATTTTTAAAAGTGAGGAGAATAAAAATGTAAGTGAAGAAACATCATACAATATATAAACTAAAACAGTATTATTATTAGAATGGAAGACTGCCACAAATGCCGTCTCAGGGAGAGTTGCATTCATCCTGTACGGGGTCAAGGAGCAGGGAAGATAATGTTTATAGGAGAGGCACCAGGCGAAACCGAAGATAAATTGGGTATTCCGTTCGTTGGGAAATCAGGAAAATTGCTAAGGACGGCTGTAGGGGATGATAATTATTTTACGAATGCCGTTAAATGCAGACCTCCGAACAATAGAAAACCATCGGACGATGAAATAGAAGCTTGCTTCCCTCACCTGAAAGAGGAGATAGACAATATTGAGCCAGAAGTTATAATATTTATAGGGAAAACGGCCTATTCACTCCATGATAAATTATCAAGCCTATATCTCAATATCCATTATGAATTCTTCTATCATCCGGCCTATGCATTAAGAAAAGGAATAGCAAAGCAATGGATAAAAGAAGTGGCAGATACAGTAAGGAATATTAAACAAGAATATGCCTTTGGACTTCATGATAGGGATTTATTGAGCTTGATCCTTTGGAGCGATAAAAACTATTTTTAAAAATGAGCCGAATAAAAATGTAAGTCAAGAAATAAACCTCTACGTTTTATATTAAAACGTATAGAAATTCATTTCTTTTCCATGAGTTACTTAAATATCATGGTAACAAAAAAGATTATTTTCCTATACGTTTTATGTTAAACGTGATAAGCCGAGATCTCATGTTGAGTGAACATCCGATCATGAAATCGGGGATCCGTATCTTAAGACCCTCGGAATTTAAAACAATCAAGAACAGCATAACAAACAAAGAAAAGCAAGTCTTGATTGATGCCCTCCTGTTTACAGGCCTGCGTTATGAGGAAGCACTGAGGTTGAGGGGGAATCCAGACTGGTTCGACGGTAATTTTATTCATCTCCCAGAATGGGCACAGCAGAAAACTAAGAGGAAGCAGAGGGAGAGATGGGTCAGGTTATCTATTCCCGGCAAGTACGTGATGAGGGAGTTCTTCGCAATACACATGCCTTCCAGAATAGCTTTCGATAAATGGATCCGCTATAATTTCCCTTTAATAGAAAGGCTATCGGCTAAGACATTCAGAAAAACTTGGGAGTCCTGGCTATTGTTTTCTTATCCCGATAAGGCCATGGAAATAGCATTGAGCCAGGGGCATACCGAACTGACACAGCTAAGGCACTATGCTAATCTTCCTTTCTTGGATAAGGATAGGGAAGAGATGAAGGAGTTCGTGGTAGGCTGGGCGTGAAAGCAGACCGACATTATGGTATCAGCAGAAAAAGATTAAAGATGGGAAGTCTATAATGATTTATAATAAAACTAAGGTGAAAATTGAATGAAGAGTATTCCATACATGAAGTTAATGCGTAATGAATTAAAGAACAGATACAGCATAAAGGGGTGATAAAATGATACTTAAGGATAATCTGGAAAATGAAATAAATCAAAAGGAAATTGAACAGCGGAAAAAAACATTTAATGGCCTGAGTGCTAAAGAATGGGCAATTTTGAGTAAAAATGTATGGAACGATGTGAGCTCTGCTCGGAAGGAAAGGCATAAAGAGCACGGAGCAACCTTTCCAGAAAAATTAGTAAACAGATTAATTCGTATGTATACTAAAGAAGGAGACCTAGTTCTGGATCCATTTCTAGGAACTGGAACAACATTAGAGGCATGCAAAAATACCAATAGAAATGGCATAGGTATAGAATTAAATGAACGTTTCATACATCAGTATTCGGATGATATAATGCAGTACAGCCTAACTAAACCATATTCTTTGAAAATAATTAATGATGATTGTAGGAATTTATTGAAGTATGTAAAAAAGGATTCAGTTCAATTGATGGTTACTTCACCACCATATGCTAATTTCATAAATAGGTCGATAGAAGATAGGAAAAAAACTCATAAAACTTCCTTAATAAAGATAGAAAATAACTCTGTAGTTAAACCATATAGTGATAAAAAAGAAGATTTAGGTAATTTATCATATAATGAATATCTTAAAGAGATTAAAAATATAATGGAAAAATTGTTTTTAGTTACAAAAAAAGGCGGTTATAATGTCTGGATTGTCAAAGACTATAGAGATACGAAAAATCATATACCATATATATCATTCCACTCTGATTTGGCAAGAATAGGGGAGGAAGTCGGTTTTAAAAATCATGATTTAATTATTTGGGATCAGAATGCACAAAGGTCATTAGTATTATTAGGATATCCATCTGTATTTTACACTAATCAGAATTGCTCATTTATAGTTGTACTGAGGCGACCTAATGAAGACTAAACCAGTAGAAATAAATCTAGAATTAGAGAACTATTACGGCCAGAATACTAATTACCTTACTCATAATTTTCATCCATATCCATGTAAATTTATACCACAAATTCCAAGAAACCTAATAATCCAATTAACTAAGGAAGGTGATACCATTTTAGACCCATTTTGTGGCTCTGGAACTACTTTAGTGGAAGCAAAGCTTCTCAACAGAAATGCAATAGGAGTTGATTTAAACCCTATTGCTACTTTAACGTCTGAGGTCAAAACCACTAAGCTTACTTTAAAAAAGATAGAATCAATCAATAATTTGTTATCCAAAATAAAAAAAGAAATAGAAACATATTATCAGAATGGGAAAACTAGAAAAAAATACAGTATTCCAGATTTTAAAAACATGCAGCACTGGTTTCAAACTAATGTAGTGCACGAACTTGGAATAATAAAGGCATATATTGAATCAGTAAAAGATAAAAAAGTAAAAAATTACCTACTGCTAGCATTTTCTTCTATAATTGTTACCGTATCTAATCAAGAAAGCGATACACGTTTTGCAGCTATAAATAAAGATATAAAGCCATTTGAAACCTATTCCGAATTTTCAAGAAAATTAGACGACATGAATAAAAGAATGATTGAATTTATTGAACGAGGATCAAACGCGAAAGTTTCAATTTTTCGTGCGGACTCGAGAAACTTATCCTTTTTAAAGGATAATAGTATTGATTTTATTGTGACTTCGCCACCATATGCAAACACCTATGATTATTATCTTTATCATAAGTTTAGAATGTATTGGTTAGGGTATCAGGTTAAACAAGTTCAGACAAACGAAATTGGTTCTAGAAATAGATATTCTAGTAAAAAAGAGGACATTTCTACGTTCGGCGAGGATTTATCTAAATGCTTAAGTGAAATGAGTAGGGTTCTCAAAAATGGCAAGTTTGCAGTCATAATTATTGGCGATTCAGTTATTAGAGGAAAAATTATAAGGGCGAATAAATTAATAAGTGACATAGCTATTAAAAATAATTTTGAGCTTGTTAAAGAAATAAGTTATAATCTGGAGAGAAGTTCAAAACAGTTTAATGAAAAATTCAGGAATAGAGAAAAATTAGAGTATGTAATTGTTTTTAAGAATATTAAGGAGTAATGACATGATAAAGCAGATAAGAATATATTGTGAATCAATTGAACAAGGAGCAAACTATATTAAGCCTATTATTGAGGAGAGCCTCAAGAGAAATAAAATAGATACGGACGTCGTAATAGTTAGGTTGAAAAGGGATCCAACGGTTTATTCGAAAAAAGTTTCTCCCATAATATTTTGGAAAAACCCTGATATATTAATCACTGCGATTTCTAAAGAAATAGAATATCCATTAATGCAAATAGAATTTTCAAATTCTGTCTTCACAGAGGATCATGAATTACAGAGATTTGATGGGATGGTAGCATCGGCAGATAATAATTGTATATATGTAAAAATATCACCAATTCATAAAAAGTCGCAAAGAAAACATGGTGGAAATATAAACTTTGACTATGTTGGACCATTCGCAGTAATATTCCAAAAATATTATAAGGTATTCTTTCACTTTGATTGGCCATGTGATAACCAAGGCAATTTAAAAGTTGATGATACTTATTTATCAGTGCCAAAAGGGATAGCTGATTTTAATATACTGATCGATAAACTGATAACATTTGCTTCAAAGGGAAATCTTGATAGTACAAAATGGGAGAATGATTTTGAGACGACGATTTCTAATATTGAATTCTTTAAAAAATGGATTGCCAAATTGCAAAATTTTAAATTGCCGAAAGTGGAGAATCTAAAATCTTCGAGAACTGAATGGATACCTGATCAAAATGAATTAATATTAAAACTGAACAGATTTGGGCATTCTATGGACCCAGAGCGTGGGATGTTATCCTATTATGGACAATTATCAAGCAAAGTATCGGTAAAAATGATATTTAATGATCAAAATAATGCGTGGTATAAAGATACCCAAAATGAAAAGGATATTAAAAATTATGTGCAAAAGAAAGGTTTGAAGACAGGGTACGATTTCTTATGTTGCTTTATGATGGGTGCTGGACTTACAAAAAATGTGGAGTTTCGGAACATTATCTTAAAATATAAAGATAATGAAACACAGAAACTAAAAATCGATATTACACAATTTTTAGAGAAAAATTATCTCAAATTTAATAAGGCATTAAGAACCATCTTTAAGTATTCAATCCGTTTAATTTTAGCAGATAACAAAAACGAAGAAAGAGTCATCTTTGAATGGAAACCGTTCAAAAAAGATGAAAATTACTCAGGACTGCCAAATATAACCCCTATTAAAAATAGGAAAAATTTTGATGAAGACGATGTAACATATATCACTATTCATAATGTTTTGAAAGCCAATAACTTTACTATAATTGCAGCAAGTTATCCTGGTGCACAGGGAGATCGTGTTGTTTTGATTGCTCCCGGAACTGGAAGAAATCAGGAACGAAGATATATAGATGTAATATTCTATCTTCCAAATAAATTTACGTTCTTGCAAGAGAATAAGGGCTCTTTTTTGAAGAGGAAAATTCAGGACGATATAAATGAGCTTAATAAATATAAAACAGAAAAAATGTATAAAGATAGTATAAGTGATTTTATTAATAGATTTGACAGAAATGCACCTAAAGTAGTAAAAATTGGTGTGGGATTCTGGGCAAATGACAATTTTTCGCTAGCAAAACTTAAAGAATTAGATATTAGGGACTTGGACTATTTTGTATATTTAACGTCGGATATGAAAGAATGGATTATCTGGAGTACCGGTAAAGACAATATGTTCAATGTTACTAAAGGCAAAATATTCGTACCTAAATCTTTTGAACCTGAACTTTCCCCAATTTAACCCGTAGGAATCATGTCCCTGAAGAGATCAACGATCTTTTCAACTATTCATTCTATCTTTAAGAGTTCAAAGATGATCTCGTTTACGGACATCTTTCCCAGCAAATCGTGATCCTTCAACATCTTCAGGATCTTGAATCTTATCCTTAATGCAACGAATACGATCATGAAGGGATTGCACACAGGAAACATATCGTTGTTAATCGGATGAAATACATCGGCAAGGAATCAAACAATCTTGAAGATAACCTTACTGGTATTGAAGAACCTGATTATTTAGAATATACAAAGGATCATGAAATTGTCAATAGTGAAGATTTCAAACAATGGATTTTATCATTGAAACCTAAAGATGTTATAGATAAGGGAATATTGAAAAGAACTCTATACAAAACCAACTACATGATAAAGAAGGAAAGATACTTAACCCCAAGACTAAAATTATTAAAATTTAATTACGATTATATAAAGATACAAAACTAAATAATTAAAGAACGCCTTTTTTCTCTTGTCTATATCCCCTAGCTCTTTATTGACTTGTCTGGATTTGAACCAATCGTATGATTATGGATTAGGGAGACTAGGAGGGTAGAACTATTGTATTTTTGAAAAATGTCTTCTAAAAAAAGGTTGTTATATAAAATCTGCCCCCTGCGATTGAGGAGGAGGCGTCAGGGGGCTTATTAAAAATTTCAAAGCCATATTTAAGATTTATTGAACAGTCAGAAGATCTGTGATCTCCTTTAATTTCAAGGTTGGTTTTCTCCATGCTCGTGGAGGAAATAATATTCCTCTAAGGATAGCCTGTTTGAGTCTATCATTCAGGAGATATGGTAGTATATTTTTACCTTTTGAACGTAATACTTCAGAAAACTCAATAAATCAACATATTTTTTGAAAAGGTTGAAAGTCTTTATCTTTAATGGATGAGATATCATGTAAATATCTCTCGAAAAGAAAAGAATTTTCGGTTTTGCTTTATCTCTCTCGGAGAGATGCCCTGGTTCAAATCGATGATATCGCATATTTTTCGTTACTTGATCTTCAATTCATTTTGCGATAAATAGGTCCAAGTAGTGTAATTTATCGTCCTTACCCCATTTCCCTTTAAAATGAATATTTGAAAGCACTTTTCTTTCTAATATTTGAATGGTTACCGTTATTATCCCAAGAACATGATCATGGTATGTTCAGCTTTCTTTTTTTCGATTAGGTGGTTAGGTGTGCATTGAGAAGCTGTATTATCCTCATTTTTTGACCTAACCAAAAGTTGGTTAGGTTCGGTCATGTTGGTCATGTCTTTGAAGGGAGTCCGGAAGTTATTAATGTTCACTGCATGGGGGCACGCCGTTGCCGTGATTCGTTGTGGCCGTTGCCGTATTGATTGGAATTAGAATACATCGATGTTCTCAGACATAATACGGCAATACGGGAGAGAAAAACTAATTTATCTATGGATTCGCATCGACGATGCGGCATAGTACTTCAATTGGTGCGGTAGTTGAAATGAGAATACATCAGTGTTTTTAGACAAAACGCACCGGTCTACTAACGAAAAGCTGATACATCCCATAAGCTTGTCTGTGCTTATTTATGCGTGATTGTGCATGTTTGTGTAATTTTTACAATCGTATAATTAATGAATGACAAAAGTATATATAGGGGACATCGTGATTATGACATATTCGCTTACAAAATACAGACGGGCCCGAGGGGGTTTGTATCTTTATTGGTTCGCAATAGTATTATCATACTGTGAATTCCCTCTATTTTATGATCATCGTCGAATCCACTAGGTCCTTAAGTAATTTATTTATTTCTCTCTTATTCTTTATTATGAATTCTTTTTGAACATCAGAGCATCTTTTTACAATATTATTCGAACCGCAGAAGATCATGGTCCACATGCTTTTCTCTTTACTCTCCCTTCTTGTTCTGGCTGTAATATACAGCGCAGTTAAGGATGTATCTGGGGTTTCACTCAACTCTGTTCTCAATACACTTAGGGGAATAAGGATGACATTCATTGTGAACGGCAGGAATGTTGTTAATAGCCTGAATGCAAAGGGTGATGAAGAAATATGGATGTGTGGGCGCCTTGATATAACTGCATAGTTTTGACACTACAGCAGATATAATCTGTGGATGCCATTAAATGAGCTATCGCAAGTAGTCATTGGTGCAGATTAAGTAGGTTACGTATATTTCATATGTTTGAATTGCCCTCAGGAAGGATTTCTTCATAAATCGTATCAATCACTTTTTTTTCTGCAGCTAAAGGAGCATAACTTAATCTTACTAACCTCCTATAAATTTCTAAACTGGTTAGAAATCTTTTATCTTTAAATTCACCCATCAATATTCTTTTGGAAATGTTGACAAACGTATCCTCTATCTTATTAATTAATTCCTCGTCTAAATCTTTCGACCAGTAAAGTTCTAAATCGAATCTATCTCCGTCAATAAAAGAGTTAAATTCCCTTATTTTTAGCTCAAACCAACCTTCCTTTTCCTTTCTAGAACCTAGTTCTTTCCTAAAAAATGTTATATTTAGATCTTCCAGTGGATTGTCTAATGTAAATTTTTTTATTCTTGGAGCTAGGTCCTCATCTATAAATGGCCCCCAATCATCCTGCTCCGTGCGTCTTTCCCAAAAAGTAATCCATATTTCTGCCGAAAGGCTAAAATATTCATTAAAAATTTTTATGAATTTATCGTCTATTAAAATGATAGTTGTTCCATCGAGACTTGTTAGAATAGAAGATTGACCAAAAAAATCTCCTTTAGAAGTGTGCTGTAATTCCTTTGAAGGTTCGTATATTATTTTATATTGTTTAGTTAAGGCATTATTTAGCTCGTTTAGTCCATCCATGCTCTTAATGTCCAGATCAGATACCTTTTCCTCAATTGAATATAAGATATGATTGAAGACAAATTTTGCAATGTATAAAAGATTTTTAATAGAGGGTTCAATTTTTTTATTTAGCACGTTTAAACTTAGATGAATATGAGATTTAGTTTCGTATTCACCCTTAAATTCTTCAACGGTGCAGGCCTCTAGTTCTATTTCGTGTAATCCAAGTGAAAATTCTCGATCCACTTGCCCTATAGTTATCAATTTCTTGTTATTTGTGTCAGGATTTTTTAATTCCTTTGTAGGTAGTATTTTATTTCCACACTCGTTAACATTCAGTGACTTTACTATGGCACCAACATCCTCCTTAATTATTGGGAAAGGCGATCTTATTTTGTCGATTTCACTGGCCAGGTTTTCTGCGTTAACAATATTAAACCACGGATTTCTTTTAATCACATTATTTTCATTTGTATTTTCGTTGCTCTTATATGTGCTGGACCCATTGAAGTAAAGCCATGATCTAATGGATCTAGAGATAATTTTCTTATCGACCGGAAATTCTGCCAATTTTTTATTATCGACCAACTCTAATAACTTTTCAGTTAGTCTTGATCTCTGTACCTTGCATTGTTTGTAAGGATTTGGAAAACTTCCTGAATTTATCTTATTTTTCTCGCCGTTTGAGTTTTTACAATACCAGTCTCCTTCCTCATCACCGTAAATCTCCCCTTCATAATCTTTCATTTCTATTAAAAGAATACCATTATTCATTATTAGAGCTACATCTATCTGTGTTTCATGTATAAAGAAATTATATAAAACAACTATTTCTTCCTCAGAGTCCTTATATTTTGAAATCAATATTTTTTTCAATTCCTGGAATTGATCATATTCGCGCCCGGGGAATTCACTTCCGCAATAAAACGCCAGACCCATATATGGATTAAAATTGTCCATTATATATAATGTTTATGGATGGCCGATGAATCGTTGCCGCTATAAAACTTTTTGAGAATATTAATATTTAACGTGAAAGAAATTTACGATAATATCCTTAGGTAAGAAACTAACAGTTCTATTTTCAAGCAAGATTAAGGAACACATGAGAGATTTCATACAAACTATAACAATTATTCAAATAATCATTTATCCTCAAATTTAATATAAGTGTGAAAGTTGTTTTCACCAAGAGTTGATTTTATGGACGAAGACGAGCTTCCGAGGGAAGTTGAAAGGATAATTGAGGGCCTTTCAAAAGCTGAAAATATGATAGATGAAGAATTCCCGGACGATGACCTATTGTCTGAGATACCACCATGGCATCTATTCGACTACCCTTATTATCCCCTGAGAAGGGTGTTTGATAATCTGAAGGAGGGATATTCCATAAATGTAATTCCATCCATCTATGGAAGAAGGGGGGAATGCAGAGATGTATTGCTGGTGGTAATAGAACCACAATTCATGACATTCTTCGGTGATGAAGTCATCTCTGAGATGAGAATAAGGAAAAGGATAGAATCTGCCGGGCTGTTTTTAAAAAGATGTAGAACTGTGAGATATGTAATATTCTGGGCAAGCATATTCGATTTCAGGTTGTGGAGTAAGCTGAAGCAATCATACACTTGGCCAACAGTGATACTGAAACCCTGGAGGCAGAAATACGAATTCATCTGAATTCAGCTATTGGTGTTTCCAATTATCTCAAAAACACAGTTAAAATGGCAGAGTAAGGGGCAAATTTTTGTGGAAAGGGCTTGAGTAATACGGCTACGTTTTAACCAATGAAACATTGATATTATCCAAAGTAAATCGAAAAGCGATTGACGGAATAATACAAAAGGAGTCCCAAGCATGATCTTTCCTGAAGACCCCTAGATTAGGGAATTCACCTCATACGCAATAAGAGCTAGAAAGATAATCATAGAGGAATTCAGTAAACTGGAAGGGAGACCTCCGAATGAACTGGAGATTCAAGATCTCCTCAGGATGGTTGTTGTACCATTCGGTATACTGAAACAGCAGAACGATAACTCCCATTTTCAGAATATGCATTCACAGTCATTGAAAAAGAATCAGTAGAGCGGAAAGAAGGATCTTGATTCTGTAATGGATATAGTGAAAGAACACTCTGAACTCTCAGTAGAGTGTGAGAAAATAGTGATGAAGAAGAAGATTGAACCTGTGGATTTTTTCTATGCAGTTAGGGATGAATTGGAAAGAAGGGGGTGGAAGTATATAAGGCCAAAACATACTGGAGGTGATAAATGGGAGCCAGGGTTTTTTGAGGTGGACAGAGAGGTTGCATAATGTCCAAAAAGGTCATTCAGACTAAGAAGCCGATATGTTACTATTGCAAAGTTAGGTTTATTTTCCCTATTTACTGGGATTACACGTGAAAATCTGACAACAGGTAAACGTTCACGAAATAAACTAAATCACATCCCTGTAATAATATGTTGCATATTGATGTATACCCCCTACTTAGCTTAAGCAATATTACCGAGTGCGAGAATTGCATAAAATTATCGGTAATATTCCGGGAAGAAACTGTAACCAATACATTTCTTTAGAAGATAATCGGACACATTCGACTATATTCAGTGTATTAAGGGTCTCATGGGGGGCGTTACCGGTATTGACCTGATGCAATTTTGAGATAGTGTCCAAAAATTTTGTGTATAAGGTTAAAGATACCTCCTTGGCAAAATCACAGGCAAGGAGGCATGAATAATTTGGAAGATCTGGATAAAATACTTTGGGAAGTAGTGAGAAAAACCTTGAAAGAAACGCTGGAGACAATAATGAACACAGAAAGGGAAATATTCATAAAAAAGAACGATGGATTTAAAAAGGGGCA
>Ga0080003_1001222_pt1 | contig 14068 bp, 13 predicted proteins | sample JossMetagenome_FD_69206 | JGI IMG/M metagenome (GOLD analysis project Ga0080003, IMG submission 69206) | Hot spring microbial communities from Joseph's Coat, Yellowstone National Park, USA - JC2_E (SPADES assembly) (version 2) | ecosystem: Environmental > Aquatic > Thermal springs > Hot (42-90C)... | reverse complement strand
GTTCCTTTTGTCGACAAATTTATTACCCCATCTTTTGTTATTATTATTGCGGCTGTCTTTTTCTTTTGTGGACATACTTAAGGAATTGACAGCCGCGCTATAAATAATTATTCAACACAGTATATTTGATAGAATAATTTAAAATTATAGTTCTATAATATTTAGCCTTAATGAGCTAGTTCCTTTTATCTCAATTCACAAGTAACTTATTAATTGATTAAGAACTTTCTGGAAATACTAACGAATTCCTCTTTTACAATAATGTCTGCTACATATAAGAGGTAATATATATATATTATTAAAACATTATAATCCACATATGGAACCCCATATGGAAGGTAAAATTAACAAATATCATATAATAATCTTACTTAGTGTTTTCTTTGGTTGGGCAGTTTCAGCTACTGATATAGTATCAAATGCTTTTCTTATAAATCAAATTACAAATGCATTTCACATAAGTGATGCAACTTTTGGAATTATCGGCATAGCTTTTGGTGCAGGAGACGGATTAGGAGGATTTCTGTTTGGAAGAATAAATGACTTACGATGGGGAAGAAAGCTAACATTTTTAACCACACTAGTTGGTGTTATGGCATTTACTGCATTAACTGGTCTTTCAGTAAACTTTCCTATGTATGTTATAAGTAGATTAGGGGCGGGAATTTTTAGTGGTGGTGAAATGACAGCTGGTTGGGTATTATTAGCAGAGCAAATACCCACAGGAAGAAGATCATGGTTTGTTTCTATCTCGCAAGGAGGAGTAGCGGTTGGGTATTTTCTTGCAGATACTTTTGCAGGTACGTTCGCTTCACCGTCTGCTTTTGGCTGGAGAGCTGCATTTCTAGCCAACGCATTATTTGGGTTTTTTGCATATCTAATAAGGTTAGAGATAAGAGAATCACCACTATGGAGTAGAATAATTCAAGTTAAAGCCCTAGAAAAAGTATCCATTAGGCAAGGAATTTCAGAAATATTCAAAGGGCCCTATAAGCTAATTACTAGTCTGTCCTTTATAGGACTTTCCGCTGCATTTTTTGCTACAGCCTTTCATGATTATTACTATGAAGATTGGTACCTCATAGGAGGTATAACAAGGACTCCATTACCTACTCTTATATTTACTATAGTTTTTTACGGGTTTGCATTAGGTCACTTTATCGCTAATTTAACAGAAGGCTGGTTTATGGATAAATTTGGAACTAGAAAAGCCGCTTTAATAACATTAATTGCTATACCTGCATTGATAATATATTGGCTAGTTCCAGATAATGTGTCATATATAGCGGACTTTTTAATACTGTTCTTAGTTGGTTATGGTTTTCAGACTATATGGGGCTTTGCTCCCGCTTATATGCCTCAAATATATCCTACAAGAATTAGGCATAGTGGAGAGGGATTTCTATGGGCTTTAACTTATGGAATATTTTACTCTATAGCAGCATATCTAGGAGGAATATGGATTACTCTAAATCAATGGGATATTGTTTACATAATATCTGCAATATTGATAGCATTCTATGTTATATTTATGGCTCTCACAGCAGTAGAGTTAAAAGGCAAGCCATTAGATTTTCTAGAAGAGAGTGAAAGTAAAGCTAAATAAAAAGTTAAGATTTATAGTTTTTATAAAAGTTTATAATTTTTTCAAACCATTACATAAGTGATAATTAACTGTAGTTTTAGCTAGTTTACTTATATGATGCAAGCTTTTTTAAATATATTTAGGTAATTAGCCATTATGAAAGTAGGACTTATTTCCAAAACAGTAGAAGATTGTCAAGTATTTTAAATCTAGATAAACATAAAAACAATAGTTTTCAAAAATGCAATAATATCTATAAATTAGATGATAATAATAAAAATATATTATTAATATTAAATGTAATATTTTATATATTACATATCAAGTCGGCCCTCCTAAGAGGTAGAGATTTATGAAAATAAAAGACTTGGAAACTAAGACAATTGCGATACCTCTAAAAGATAAATTACTTCATGATGTTGGAGAACATCCAGGTAGGCTTATTTTTACTATAGTCAAAATAGAAACTGATGAAGGTATTATAGGTTATGGAGAAACTGGTGGGGGAGGATATTCCTTATCACCTATGATAGAAAAACTAAAGACTTCACTAATAGGTGAAGATCTTAATATAAGAAGGTTAAGATGAAAGGTTGCGTCACCAATATCTGCTACATACTATAATCAACTATTGCCTCAAATATGGTTTCCAATAGAAACTGCTCTTTTAGACATTAAAGGAAAAGCTCTTGGAATATCGATTTCTGACCTAATAGGAGGTAAGGTGAGAGATGAGATAGAAGTTTCAGCATATATATTTCCTACCCCAAACACGTTAACGGTACAGGAATTAGTTAATAAAGCTGAGAAAATCGTAAAGGAGGGCAGGTTTAGAGTAGTAAAATTGAAAACTTGTGTATTCTCACCTAGACATGAAATAGATGTAGTTAAGGAACTTGCTGAGAGATTACCTTATATCAAATTCAGATTAGACCCTAATGGTGCATGGAGTCTATCTGAAGCTCTTTATGTAGCCAGAAGCTTAGAGGGAGTGAACATCGAGTATTTTGAGGATCCGGTATGGACTACTAATGGTCTAAAAGCTTTCAGAGAATTAAGTAAATATCCAGTAGCTACGAACACTGTAGCTATCAAATTTGAGGATTTGCCCAATGTATTTTTAAGAGACGCTGTAGATATAGTTCTAGGAGATCCTCATTGGTGGTACGGAATCTACGGCTTCCTGGAATTATCTGCTAGTCTATGGAGTCTAGGACTTGAATTAGGTATGCATAGTCCTACTGAGACTGGAATAGCCCTTGCCGCAATGCTACATGCTGCATCTGCTTCGCCAAATTTAGCTTATGCAATAGATACACATTACATACACTTATCTGATGATATAATCAAAAGTCCTTTTAATATATCTGAAGGTAAGATAAAAGTACCTACGGAACCAGGCTTAGGTGTTGATGTGGATGAGAATAAAATAGATAAATATCAACAATTATATGAAGAAGAAGGAGAATATACGTATCATCAAGTGGAACTTTACTAAGGAAATTATAATGATACCCAGAAGAAGTTTTATTAACTGTAAATGTCATCCATATTGATATAAAAATAAATATAATATTTTTTTCAGTGCATTTCTAATATGAAAATTTAATGTTGCTTTACTTATTGCAAAGTCTTCACTGAGCTCCTCTAATGATATTTTTCTAGGATTTTCAAAAAATCCTTTATTTAATGCTCTAACCATAATCTCACATTCCAATGGAGTTAAAAGTTGAAGTGAATTCATAACATTTAAATCAACTAATTTAAATTTCAAAACCGTCACATTAGGGTTATCTTCTAGAAATTTTCTTAATTTTTCCATATCACTATTAGATAAGAATAATAGATTATACTTCTCTATTCCATCTTCAATAATGGTAGATAGTGTTATAGCTTTACTCTCAAATAAAGACTTTCTAATAGAATCTTCATATTTACCTTTTAATACCACTCTGTAAATATTCCTTTTGATCTCATTATATTCAATTATATCAAGGATATTTCTATGATATTTTATATTTTTAAGGAATTTACCTTGATTTTTCCCATAAAATAAAAGAACTTCAACATTATATTTATTTATAGGATCTATAAGATGGTTTATACTATAGATTTTCATTTCGGAATTTTCAGTTTTCTCAGTCCAATCACCATGATGATAAACTTCAATATAAACTTTTATCACATTATTAATTTCACTCGACTAGAATATAAATGTTTCTTTATCAAAATTCCTTCTTTTTCTATAGTCTTTTTCATAATAGCTGCAACGGGGGCTAAAAGGGAGTTAAATCTAGTGTTAGTAATGGGGGCTGTTGGGCTGAGTGTGCTAAGGACCTTAATTCGCTTTGAACCCAACAGCCCCCAAGATATATTAGACAAAATGCACTATTAAAACTAAATGAGTGTGCTAAGGACCTTAAAAAGGGAGATAAGGAAGCTAATTAGCAAGAAGCCCAAGAACCTAAACGAGACAAAAGCTAGGGCAATACTACTACACTTGGAAGGAATGAAAATTAGCGAAATAGCAAAAATACTACAAGTTCACAAGAGCACAGTATATAGATGGATTAACGAATTCCAGAGAGAGGGAGAAAAATGCCTATTCCACAAGGAAAGAAAAGGAAGAAAAAAGAAGGTAAACGAGAGGGAAATAAAGGTAGAAGAAATACAAGGAAAAACCATATGGGAAGCAAAGGCCTACATAGAGGAGAAGTTCAACGTAAAAATAAGCTACGTAACAGCTTGGAGAATAGCGAGAAAAAGACTGAAAATTCCCTACATAAAACCCTACAAGATCGACAAGAAGAGACCAATAGATGCCGACAATATACTTAGGGAGAGGTTGAAGGGCGTTATTAAGAAGGGCGTAAAAGTGTTTTTCATGGACGAGTCTGGTATTAGTCATGATCCCTCTAGGGTTAGGAGGTTGGGTTTGTATGTTGTTAGGGTTGATTATCCAAGTGTTAAGGTTAATATTCTAGCTTGTATTCCCTTGTTTGATGGTAAGCCTTGTTTTATGCTAATTTATTCCAATGTTGATTCTAGGGTTTTCGCTAATTTTCTTTACTTGCTTAGGGTTAGGAATTCTGGTAATGTCGTGTTGATTCTTGATAATGCTAAGTTTCACAAGTCTTCTTATGTTTTCGCTACTGCTTCTAGGCTTAACATTACTTTGCTTTTCTTGCCTCCCTATTCTCCGGATTTAAACCCAATTGAGTTGGTTTGGAAGGATTTGAAGCGTTGGGTTAATACTTATTATTACTCGTGTTATGCTCTAGAATTTATTGAGGATGAGTTCTATTATTTGGTTTCTAAGGGTAATTATACTAGGTATTGGATTAATAAGTTTCGTGACGTGCTTGAGGAAGGTATAAGTATGGGAAAATTTTTCTCATATCTGATTTATTATCTGTTAACAAGTTTTATCTCACAATAATACAAGCTTTTCTGAATGTTTTTCTATATTTTGTATTGAGGGAAGTTAAAAGCCTGTTGCAGCTATTATGAAAAAGACTATAATGTTTTGCTCTTGTAATTTAAGGAAGGATATTTTTATATATTTAATAACTTACTAGTAATTATCAATTAAATGTTCTATAATATAATAGCTTTAATCGTAATTAAGTTTTATTATAAGCTTAAACAATATCTTATTTTAATGATAAAAGCTATTTTAGAATTACAGCATTATAATGACTGGACGGAAATGACTGTGAATACTAATATTAAATTTTTTCCCTTAGCTACTTAATAGACCCTATAAATAAATATAATGTCGAAATGATGTTAATGTATGGGAATGAATTATATAATTTTATAAATAGATTAAAGAGGCATAAAAATATATACAATATTATAGATATTAATAAAATTAAGCAAAACTTATATCAAATAACTTTCACGGGTAACTTTGAAGATTCTGTCAGAAAGGATTTTTTTCGAGAATAAGATACTAACCCACTTCTTCATAGTGGAAGATGGTGTAGAGAAATTCGGTATTATAGTTGTTAATGACGAGACATTAAAAATCTTAAGAGATACTTTATTAAATTCTCCAAGAATCTCTATCTTAAAAATAAATAAACAATTCATAAATATCTCAGATTCGCTTCAAATTCTTACGCCGATAGAAGCTGAAATAATATCTAAGGCTTATAAGAAAGGTTTCTTTGATAATCCTAGAAAAATTTCCTTAACCGAGCTAGCTAAGGAATTTGATATAACTAAAACTACACTAAATTTTCACATTAGAAACGCATTGAAAAATAATATCATTCTATACGTATTATAATAGTCAATAATATTTAAAATAACCTAATTAATTAAAAGAATTATAGTATGCGGACTTCATAGTAAATCAATTTGAATTCAATTTATTTTTTATTCATTGTAGGACTGCTAATTGGGAGTAAAGCTCTAAGACCTCCATCAATGGTTACGCATTCCCCATTGATAAATGAAGCTAAGTCGGAGGCTAAAAACGCAACTAGATAACCTATTTCTTCTGGCTTTTCTACTCTCTTCATGGTATATATTTCTCCCCATTCCCTTATCTTATCTTCAACGTGTTCTTTTCCTACCTCTTCTTCAGCAGCCCACTCTAATAAGGGCGTTCTTATTGAACCTGGGCATACTGCTACACATCTTATAGTAGGCGCGTAGTCTACGGCTATACTTCTAGTCAGCCCTAAAAGCGCGTGTTTACTGGTAGCGTAAGCTGCAACTCTCCTTTGAGCTGCAAATGATTGGACTGATGCTATATTAATTATAACTCCCTTTCCTTGTTTTAACATATGCGGTATAGCGTACTTAGACATTAAAAAGGCCCCTTTAACGTTTACATCCATTATTCTATCCCACTCCTCCTCTTCAACTTCATGAACAGCTCCATAACTTTCAATTCCGGCATTATTAACTAAAATGTCGAGCCTACCGTATTTAGATATTACGTAATTTATACCATTTATCACTTGATCCCTTTTAGATACGTCAACTTTAAAGAAATCTACATTATAAGAGGATTCTTTAACGTCAAAATTTACAGTAATTACACCTTCCTCTTTTAAAACTTCTATAATTCCCTTACCTATACCCTGAGAACCTCCAGTTACTATTGCTACTTTATCCCTTAAACCCAAATTCATACTTCATTTTTGCAACATCTCATTTATAAAGTATAATTCTAACCAGCAAGAGTAAACGTAGAAAAAATGATAACATATCAATTTTTTAATATTAATAATCAAAAATTTTCCCGTTCAAATTATACATTTCGTTAATAAGTGGTAAGTTTCTATCTTCTTATTGAATATAAAACTGTCTCGCCTTCCCTTATTTTTATAATTCTTTTACCAAAGTACTTAACTATTGCCTCCGCTGTAATTAAGGCTTGAGGGTAAATTTTACGCTTTACCCCATACTCGTTCAAAAGCCTTTGTGTAAACTCTCCCAAAGTAACGGGTTTATCCAGAATTGATTCTGATATGACAAGGAGTTTAAATACCGATTCTAAGGAAGCATAGAGGAACTTTTCTACATCGGAACCGTCTAGAATTCTCTTATTAGTTGGCAAATGATTATGAGCTGGAATAATAATTTCTGGTCTCATCTGAATTACCTTATATACTGTTATTAGGTAATCGCTTATAGAGGAGATTTGGGGTATTGAATCAGTTTCACTTCTACCTCTTATACCACTCCCTTGGATTTCATCACCCGTAAAAAGTATTTCATTAACTTTACATACTATAGCACCAGCTACGTGACCGAAAGCTTCGAAGCATTTAATTGAAGAGTTTGGTAATTCTGTACTAGTAATCTTAGGTTCTCCTAATTCTTCCTTAATTAAATTTATAAACTTCTTACTTTCCTCTTCCCCAATCCATTTTATATATCTCTTAGGAAAGAAACTATAAATACCATTATACTGATCGGATAAAAGAGATGCGGTTATCTCATGGGCTATTACGTTAACTCCTTTATCAGTTAAATACCCAGAACCCCCTGCATGATCTAAATGTGCATGGGAAATTACGGCATTCTTAGGGATTAACCCTAATTTATCTATTATCTGTTGAATTTGTATTGAAGTAGAGGTGTCCAAAAGGTAGCCGTCTTTCTCTATATATAGTAGATTAAGATCTACATCGTGATACTCAGTTGCTATTAACTTAACTCCTTTATCGATATCCTTTAAATCAATCATGAACTATCTTATTTAATTCTAATATAAATATTAATATTCTTACAGGTTAGAGAATGTTTTAACATATTATTATTAGTTTGTGTACTCATGTGATGCCAATCCACTGTATAGGTAAGAGATAAAACTAATAATCTAATCAACGGATTATTAGAATATGGAAAAAATTCCTAGAATTCGTATAGCCGAAATATTGGTAGAAAGTTCTCCTACACCGTTCTGGGATATTTTAAAACAGATAGGAGTTGATGAGGCTACTGGCATATTACCTAGATGGTATCCAGATTGGAGACAATGGAGGTCTGACAACCCTTGGGATTACGCCTCATTATCTAATTATAAAAGGATGATAGAAGAGGTGGGATTTAAATTGACAGTTATTGAGGACAATCCACCTATGGATAAGATAATATATGGTTTACCGGGTAAAGAAGAACAGTTAGAAAACGTAGCTAAATTAATTGAAAATATGGGGAAATTAAAAATTCCAATATGGTGTTATAATTGGATGCCTGATGGCTGGCTTAGGACTAGAACAGCCTTAATGGGCAGAGGAGGAGCACTAACATCTGGTTTTGATGAAGAGGATTTAAAGGAAGCACCTCCACCAAAATTAGGGAAAATTGATAAGGCCACACTTTGGAAGAACTTAAGGGAATTCCTTAAATTTATTCTACCAATAGCTGAGGACGCAAACGTGAAATTGGCAATTCATCCAGATGATCCACCATTAGATGAGGTTAGAGGCGTTGCCAGGATAATGAATAACGTAGAGGCTTTTGATAAGTTAATAGAGGAATTTCCAAGTGAGTATAATGGTATAACATTTGACCACTCAATCTTCTCCTTAATGACTAACGATTTAGTATCAGTAGTTAGACATTTCTTAGAAAAGAAGAGAATATTCTTCGTCCATTATAGAGAGGTTATAGGAAATAAAAGTAAATTTGAAGAAGTGTTTATTGACGAGGGTATAACAAGGCAATTTGAGGAAATGAGAGAATACATAAAACATGGATTTTATGGACCCTTTAGAGTAGATCACACTCCCACGCTATTAGGAGATACTATGCAGTTATCCGTACCTGGATATTCCGTGCTGGGTAGAATTCATGCAATAGGTTACCTTCAAGGGCTTTTTAGAGCAGCTGCTGAAAGCCTAGGCTATTATCAATAGATAATAGATGAATAATAATTTTTTGTTATATTTCTTATTAATAAATAGTAATTTAATATAACTCTGGAAATATTAATTCTTCATTAACTTATCAAGTATACAAATTTAGATAATTTTATATTTAATTTTAACATCATATTTTATATATTTTCTGAATAAATTTTTATCAGATAAGGGAAGAATTTACACTAATAAATCCGATAGGTTTCTAGCTTTCTGATAATGGTGATTTTAAAGCAGAAAAGGTTAATAATTTTCCGAAAAACAATTGAGTGTGGACAACAATTTCATTCATTTGAAATTTGGTTAAAATTTCCTTAAAGTTGCATCATTTAAACTCTCTGATTCACAATAAAATTTTTGGACATGGTTAAAATTACAGCACTATATTTTATTAACTGATAAATCTTGTGTTGAATTGAAATTAAATTTACACCTTATATAATTTATACTGAATTAGCAAAATTGTTGTCCACACTCGAATCTGGAAAACCTATTAAGGATTCTAGAGTTGAGATATTAAGAGCAATCTCAGTATTTAAAATAGCGGCAGAAGAAGCAAGGTTTGTATTAGAAGGGAAGGTACATAGGGTAGATGCTTATGAATATCCTCCAGGAAATCAAAACAGAATTGTTATGGAAGTTAGAGAACCTTTGGGGATAGTAGCTGCCATATTACCGTTTAATTTTCCTGCAAATAGCTTTGCACATAAAGTGGCACCAAATATTGTTGCAGGTAACACAGTAATAGTAAAACCTTCTGTCTCAACTCCGTTATCGGCTTTAGAACTAGGAAAAATTATGTATGAAGCTGGTCTCCCTAGAGGTGTATTAAGTGTATTAATTGGAGACTCTGCAGTTATTGGTGATGAATTGATAACAAGTAAGAAAATTCAAGGAATAACCTTTACTGGATCTACTAAAGTAGGATTAAGTATAGCTAGCAAGGCTGTACTTACTAGCAAGAGATTAATGATGGAGATGGGAGGTTCCGATCCAATAATTGTATTAAACGACGCCGATATAGAGAAGGCAGTAAATGTAAGCGTTAAGGCTAGATTTGAATATGCAGGACAGAATTGTAATGCAGGAAAAAGAATTATTGTTCATGAAGACGTTTACGATAAATTCTCCAAAATGTATATAGACGCAGTAAATAAACTAAAGGTAGGAGATCCTCTAGATGAAAATACTGACGTAGGTCCAATAATTTCTAATACTGCAGTAAATACAATGAATGATTTTATTGAAGATGCTAAAAACAAGGGTGCTAAAATATATTCTGGTCTCAGAATTCAAAAGGGATATTATTATCCATTAACAGTTCTTATTAATGCATCACCGGATATGAAAGTAATGAAGGAGGAAGTTTTCGGTCCCCTAGCACCTATTGTAAAATTCTCCTCAATTGATGAGGCGATAGATATAGCTAATTCAACGGACTATGGCCTACAATCAGCCATTTTTACTAAAGATCTTAATAAGGCACTAAGGATATCTAAAGAATTGAAATTTGGCGCGGTAATAATAAACAATAGTACGAGACTAAGATGGGACGCTCTTCCCTTCGGTGGAGTTAGAATGAGTGGATTAGGAAATAGAGAAGGTGTAAGAAACACAATAATGACTATGACAGAACCAAAAATATTATCTATAGAATTAGAATAGCCAAAATATAAAATTTTAAAAATACTAGGTTATATTTACTGAAAGTTCTTATAGCTTTTTGTTGGGAAATCCTTGCAGTATAACGAGATCTTGAAAATTTTTAAAAATTATCTTATCAAATACTATTCCCCTACTACTTTTACCGCATTATCTAACATTTCCTTAACTTTTCTTAGATGCTCAGTAATATCTACAGTTGAAAGTTTTGCTTCATGAAAACCCCACACGTGAAGAGTATAAGCGGAATTCCAACCATTTAAAATCCAATCACCTAAATCCTTAGCTAACCTATTAACTGCGGAGGCTAACCAATATGTGTACCACCTTCCTTCTTTCAATGCTTGTTGATACTCAGGAATGTTGAATTTCTCTGCTAGGGCCTTAACGATTTCTTCAGCAACTTTGTAAGCCTTCTCTGAAGCCTGTACGGCATCACCTCTCTTCAAATAGTCCTCTGCTTCCATAATGTATTTCTTTGCTAATTCTATTCTTAAGTTAATTGCCTCTTTAGGATCTTTCCTTGAAATAGCGTCTATTATTAGGTCATTAATATCGATGTCGTACTCCTTAGCTTTCTTAATTAGCTCCTCCATGTTTAGAATATTATATTATGAGGCTTTAAGCGTTATTATGGATCGTTCTAATTCTCCTTCCAATACGATGTTGACACATTTTGGATAACATTTTCACGTTTTTCTTAAACATCTTCTTGACACTTATTGATAAATACCTTTAGGACGCCTTGAGGTACTGTCCCAGGCACAAATAATTGAATAAATACAATGTATTAGTAATATAATATTATAATTAATTAAAAATAAAATACAATTATATTTTTTAATATAAGAGATAATTAACGCTTTATTTTAAGACAAAAGATTAATGGAGAAAGTATTGTACTATTTTAATGTACAGCAAAATTTATTAATATAATTAAAATTAAATGTTTTATTTTACTGAATAATTTATCTATAATCGGCATTACATAAATTTAATTTATGTTTAATTGAAAGTGACTCTATAGGTACTCTTGACCCATATATCTTCATAATAATGGTTAATCTAGTAGAAGGCGATTTAACTTTAAAAATTCCGGTACCGGAATATTTTCGGTGGCGGAAATTCTCTTTGATACTAGACCAAAAACAGAGAAGAAAGATTTCTTTGATAGAGAAAAGGAAATAGAGGAACTTAAGGATATAATAGCGCATAGAGATTTTGCCGCAGTCTTAGGTATAAGAAGAATTGGAAAACAAGCTTAGTTAGAGTGACTCTTAACGAACTTTCGAATTATATGGCTCTCTCTATTAATCTGGGTAAACTTGGTAATAAAAAATCTTATCCAATGGAGATTTTTTCTAGAATTTTTATAGAAGGTTCTGTTGAAGTATTAAGAAAGAATACGTTTGCTGGGAAAGTTTCTAAAATAATAGCAAATAGACTCGGTATAGATCCTACTGATATTTTAGAGCTTAATTGGGTTAAGATAAGTATAAGATTGAGAGAATTTAATACTCACGACGTTAATGAGGTTGTTAGAGCATTAGATTCTATATCTAAAGATAACGGAAAATACCTAGTGATTTTTATTGACGAGGTTCAGAATATTAAAAAGATTAGAGGATTTGATTTAGGTTCTTTTCTTCACGATATTTATGAATGGTGTAACAATACAATAATTGTAGTATCTGGTAGTTTCTTAGGAGTTACCGAAGAAATATTAAATCAAGTTGAAGAAGAGAAGCCGTTTTTTGGAAGAAAGTTCTTTAGAATTAAGTTAGACCGTTTTAATGAAGAAAAATCTAAGGAATTCTTAAAGGCAGGGTTTACAGAAGAAGGAATTGAAGTTAACGAAAAGGTTTTAGAGGAGGCAATTAGACTTTTTGACGGTATACCAGGATGGTTAGCTCTTTTCGGAAGAAGTTATTCCTATGCAATGAAGCATTCTCATCAGGTAGATATAAAGATAATATTAAAAGAGGCTGCCAAGGAGGTCTCGAGAGATTTTACGAGATTTTTAAAGTCATCAAATTCTCCAATGAGATATGCTGAGACAATTTTAGCTATATCTAGGTTAGGCAATAAGGGTAGTTTAAGTGAAATTAGAGAGAGCGTTAACTCCTTATTTAAGGAAGAAATAGAGGATTCTAGACTTCATGAATTATTGGGTACATTAATAAATTATGGATTTATAATAAAAATAGGTAGAGGAAAATATTCGCTACCTTCAGATCTACCTACTAAACTAGGTTTAAAGCATTCTGCTAAAAACTGGATAAAGAAAATGAGTTGACTTAATTTATCTTAACAAGGGGTTCAAAGGGGGCGGAAGACTCCATCCGTAAGGGTGGAGATGGATTGCCCCCTTTGTAGTTACATTTAAATACGTATTTTTCAAATATTCTCTTAATGGCAGTCACTGACGGAGTAAGCGTCACTGAGACGCCTTGGTTAAAGCGAGGGTCTATGTGGTACGCCTCTGCTCCATTCAACAGTCCCATATTGGGATACTGTGGGTTCACATTAGTGCTCGGGGTCGGAACGACCCTTAGTGCCTGTGGAGCTGAGACCTCTACCTTTGGCAAGCCTCGGCTTTGAAGCAGGAAGCCCCGTCCGTTAGGGCGTGGCAGTTCACTGTATTAGGTGGAATATTGATTTGACCGATTACAACTATATTAGCAAAAACATCTTGATCTCCTATTCCGTATTATATTCTCATATTCATGAGGATATTCTTCTTTAAGATATTCTAATGGATAATAGTATATTAGTATATCATCTGAATTATTATCTTTATTATCTCGTTCTTTTAGAGATTTTACGATGCTTTTTAAGTGCATTATAGGACGTATTAGTGATCTAACATACTTAATTAGAGACGAAAGGTACAATTTTCGAACTAACATATCTTATCACAAGTTTCTTAAGGTGAACTGTATAAATAAACGAATTCGTTTATAAAGTTTACAAACCGTGTAATTATAACGTGATCATAACGTTAATAAGCATAATTTATAAACTCTAAAGTTTATTATTATTCATGAATGAAACTTCCACGGAGAATAGGATAATCTTGTTTATTAAAGAGAAAGGTCCTGTAACACTTCAAGAGATAGCAGATAATTTAGGAATTACTAAGATGGGAGCATATAAACATGTAACGCAACTTGAACGTAAAGGATTAATTTCTAGGAAAGTCATAAAGAAGGAGGTAGGTAGGCCATCATATGTTTTTAATGTTACCGAAAGTGGCAAGCTATATTTTACTAATTCTGATTCTCTTATTCTATTAAAATTTTTAGATTATAAGTATAAAAAGTTATGCGTTTAACTTTAAAAAGGTGCTAAATAAACCTTTTCTTTGTCAAAATATGGAATAGTAAAATTATATTTTTTTGAAATTAAAAATATGAAATAAATAATTTTAAAAATA
>Ga0080003_1001221_pt1 | contig 14072 bp, 12 predicted proteins | sample JossMetagenome_FD_69206 | JGI IMG/M metagenome (GOLD analysis project Ga0080003, IMG submission 69206) | Hot spring microbial communities from Joseph's Coat, Yellowstone National Park, USA - JC2_E (SPADES assembly) (version 2) | ecosystem: Environmental > Aquatic > Thermal springs > Hot (42-90C)... | reverse complement strand
TAGATAGCCTTTACATGGAATACTGCGTACTTTTAAACAACTCCGGCGGTTGGCCACTTTCAGTATTTCTAACCCCCACCAAAGAACCATTTTTTGCAGGTACATATTTTCCAAAAGCCTCATTTTTAAAGCTTTTACAACAAATAAAAGACCTATGGGACAAAGACAGCAAAAACATAATAGAAAAATCAAAAAGATTGGTAGAACAGCTAAAATATTTTATGAACACTTTTGAGAAAAAAGATTTAGACGAATCTTATATAGATAAGGCGTTGTTTGCTCTTGCAAATCGCTACGATGAAGAGTTTGGCGGGTTTTCCGAAGCCCCAAAATTTCCAAGCCTTCACAATATTTTGCTTCTTCTTAAAAGCCAAAAACAACCATTTCAAGACATGGCATTGTCTACACTTTTAAACATGAGAAGAGGCGGTATATGGGATCATGTAGGAGGAGGATTTCATAGGTATTCCACAGATAGATATTGGCTTTTACCACATTTTGAAAAGATGCTATACGACCAGGCGATGGCTATATTGGCTTACTCTGAAGCTTACGGGCTTACGAAAAATGAGATTTTCAAAGATGCAGTTTATAAAACAATAAATTTTGTAAAAGAAAACCTATACGAAAACGGATTTTTTTATACATCAATGGATGCCGATACGGAAGGAGAAGAAGGTGGGTTTTACCTTTGGACCTACCAAGAGATAAAATATATACTAAAAGAAAAAGCAGATAAGTTTATAGAATTTTTCAATATAAAAAAAGAAGGTAATTTTCTTGACGAAGCAAAAAGAGTTTATACAGGTAAAAACGTATTATATGCAAAAGAGCCAAGCCTGGCCTTTGAAGAGGAGTTAAAGATTTTAAAGGCTTTTAGAGAAAAAAGAAAAAAGCCCCTTATAGATGACAAGATACTCCTTGATCAAAACGCCATGATGGACTTTGCCCTTATAGAAGCCTACTTAGTTTTTGAAGACAAAGATTTTCTTGATATAGCCACTAAAAACCTAAACAACATATCAAAACATCCATTGCAGCACGCTTTAAACCACAACAAGCTTATAGAACCTATGCTTGATGACTACGCTTATCTTATAAAGGCTTACCTTTCTTTGTACAAAGCTACATTTTCAAAAGATGCTTTAGAAAAAGCTATTTCACTGACAGAAGAAGCGATAGAAAAACTATGGGACAAAAACGCTGGTGGGTTTTATCTTAGTGTAGGAAAAGATGTACTGATACCTCAAAAGACCCTTTACGACGGGGCTATACCTTCTGGAAACTCCGTTATGGGTTTAAACCTTGTTGAGTTATTTTTTATAACAAAAGAAGATACATATGAAAACCGCTATCAAATTTTATCTTCTATATACGCCGATATGCTCTCTAGAAATCCTACCGCTTGTAGTTTGTTTATGACAAGCTTTTTACTTTATAAAAAAGGTTATCAGATTTTACTTTCTATGCCCATATCAAAAGCCCAAGAAAAAGTATTAGAAATATACAGACACTACTTGCCAAACATAGTTCCATACCATGAAGAATCCCAAAATGAAACGTTTATAGCTTGCAAAGATTACACTTGTTTAAGCCCTGTAAAAAGTGTAGATGATCTGATAAAAAGCATAACACTTTAAAAGTTTTATGTGATATAATACTAAGCTACTTAGGATCAACTTATTTAGGCGACGTGGCCGAGAGGCGAGGCGCGGGACTGCAAATCCCCTCTACAGCGGTTCAAATCCGCTCGTCGCCTTTTAATATATCAAAGACCAAATCTTACAGCTTTACCTGTGGGGGTATCTTGAGGTGGTGTTTCATGCCAAAGCATGTTCATGGCAAAGTTTAGATTATCTTCAAGCCTTATGGCGTAATTGTCCCAAAACACGCAGCTACCAGCCAGTGTAAAATACCCTCCGCTTACAGGCGCAAGATGATCCGCTATCAAAAGAGGATAGTTTTCCATGTTTGATTTGGCAGTTTCTTCTCCAGCCACCACAATCTTTATATCTGGCATTGTGGTTTTTATAGAGCATGTGCAAGGAAGCACCACAGCGTTAACGTTTACTTTGTTGTCTAAGTTTTTGTTGTATCTTCTTACCTTTGTGCTTTTAACAAAATATTTATCGTTGTCGTGATTTGAGATTTCATCCGTTATCTCATCTGGATTTAGCTCCATGCCAAAAGCCCTTGCCAACGTGTTGCAAGTGTCTGCTATGTGATCTTCGTTTTTGTAATAACCAAGCAGTATCACCTTTTTACCAAGCTCTTCCACAGCCCTTAGGACATCTTGGACCTCTTTTTCGGTGAATGGAATCTCTGGATAGTTAAAAACTATCGTATCGTATTCAAAAAGCTTGTCCCACGAATCCACTTCGTCAATCTGAAGCCCAAACTCTGGGGCTCTTTTCTCAATAATAGAGAAATAGTAATAATCTGTCACCGTAAACTCTTGATGAGTTATGCTCCATGCTACTTTACATACGTTTTTCATGATTATATTATAACACACATTAAAAGTTTTATATTTATAATATGAGATTTTTGATTTTTCTACTTTTGTTATGGGGCTTTTCTTATGGGGATAGCGTTGTGAAATATCAAACAAATTTCATAGGGTTTAGTGCAGGTACTATAAAAGTTGATATTAAAAGCCCACAAGAGATAGAATGCACAGGCAAAACCGATGGTTTATTTTCGTTGTTTTACAGTTATCGATTTACGTTTAAAGAAGATGGCTCAAACTACTACCTTGAAGAGGTTGAGAAAGGACATAAAAAGGTTTATAACAAAGATGAGATTTTGAAGGAAAAAGCATGGATACCGCTTTTTGTATCTATGCTTACCAATTCCCATTATGAGTTAGGAAATCCCATAAAAGTTGGTAATATCTTTATAATCCCAGAAGAAAACGTCCAAAACGAAATATATTTTTTCAAAATTCAAAACAGCCATAACATAAAAAGAGTGATTATATGGTATGGCAATCCAAACAACAAAGATTTTCCAAAGTTGATAAGAATTGTCACAAGAAAAGCCAATATAGATTTAAAAAAGATCTAATTTACATGTATCCCATATATTTTATAAGTTCTGGTTTTGAACGCCAGTTTGTAGCCTCCACAGTAAGCTCCAAGAATACCTTTTTACCCAGCAAAAACTCCAGTTCTTTTCTTGCGTCTGTGCCTATTTTCTTTAGATTTTGACCGTTTTTACCTATAATGATAGGTTTTAGGTTTTCCCTATCCACAAGTATCCTGGCTTTTATAACGATCATATCCTGGTTGTTTTTGGATGGTTCTATAGAATCTGTTACCACCATCACAGCGTGGGGCACTTCTTGATAAGTCCTTTGAAGAACTTTTTCTCTTATAATCTCAGAAACATGAAGCCTTAGTGGTAATGAGGCGTCCTCTTCATTTTCAAACATCCTCATGTCTTGTTCGGGAAGATATTTTACTATGGTTTTCAAAAGCTCATTTATGTTTGTAGCCTTAGTGGCACTTACTGGGACTACTTCATCTAAACCAAAGGTTTTTGATATATCTTCTATAAGCTCTAAAACTTCTTCTTTTGATACGGTGTCTATTTTATTTAAAACACCTATGATTTTTTTATCTTTGAAGTCTCGTTTTAGGATTTTAAAAAGATTAAGATCTTCTTCAGTGATTTTTGATTTGGCATCCATAACAAACAAGATAAGGTCTATATCCTCCAAAGCTTCTTTGGCAGCTTTTACCATGTATTCTTCCATAAGGTCTTTTGGCTTTTTCATAAAACCAGGGGTATCTACAAATACAATCTGAGCATCCTCAAGATTTTTTATACCCATAAGTCTTATGCGTGTAGTTCCAGCTACGTTTGATACGATAGATACTTTTCTTCCAAGAATAGCGTTAAGAAGCGAAGATTTCCCGGCGTTTGGCTTTCCTACTATACTTACAAATCCTACTTTCATCTTTAGATTATAGCATATTGTATTTGTTTGTTTTTCACTCTAAAGATTTATAGTTTTTGGTTTTTAAAAGCTTAAAATATTAAATAGTTTTAAAACCTCCGGGGGCAACATGCGCCCCTTTTGGTATCAGTTTAAACTTTTTAGCTTGCTAGCTACAGATGTGATATAACCTAAGAAGGCTTCTTCTGGTTGAGCACCTACAAACTCTGCCAAACCGTCATTTAATACAACCTTTGGCACACCAACCACTTGAAATCTTTCTGAGAGATCCATATTTTCAGAAGCGTCTACAGCTTTTGATGTGATGTGATCATTTGCCATTGCAAATTTAAAAGCTGTTATAGCAGCGGCTGGACAGTATCCGCAAGAGGTGGTCACAAATACCATTATATCTATAGGCACATCTATTTCTTTCAATATCTCAAGGGTTCTTTCTTTAAGACCGGGATCTCTTTGGGATACACTTATCATACCGTGTATAAGCGTATTGAACTCAAGACCCGCCGGAATGCCTATGTACCTTATGCCATAATCTTTATCCCCTTCTATTACAAGGGTAGGCACCCTTTGTATACCATATTTTTCAGCAAGCTCTTGATTGGTAAGAGGTGAGATAATTTCCAAAGATACTTTATCCCCTGCTACCTCTTTTACTTCTTTCATCAAGTCTTCTGTCACAACACAGCTCTCACATCCTATAGCCTGGGAAAAAAGCTTTAAGCTTACAGGCTCTTTTAGATTTTGCTCAAAAATGTCTTTTAGTTGGGCTCTTGTTTCTAAGTCTAAAAGCATAAAAAACCTCCTTAATAAAATAATAATATTAATATAATCTTTTTTGATAGGATTTGTATAAGTTTAGCTAAACTTGGGTTAGTTTAGGGTATGCATTTTTTTGTACTGCAAACACATCCTCCACGGCAAACTTGTTTTCTTTTAAAAACTGATAAGTTTCGAAGGCTTTTTCTTTTGAAGAAAAGCCAAATACAATACCACAATGAGGATATATCTCTTTGGGCACAGGTAGTTTTACATAGGAGTTCATGTTTTTTCCTTGCAAAAATTTATCTGCTCTAACGCCTTCTGAAACCGATACAAATGTAATAAGGTATTTTGGCTTTCTAAAGGGTATCAAATCAAGGGTATGTTTTATGGCGTGAAGCTTGACCCCCAGCGCTATAAACTTTACTTTGTCCATCAGTTTTTCACCGTGAAAGCCTTTACCTCGTTCCACAATAGCTACATAATACCCATTTTCTTCTTTAAAATCTATGAGCTTGTTGCCAGATTCAAAAGCCCAAACTTCTATATCTTTTTTAAAGGCTTTATCATCGGCCATCACCATAAGCTTTTCGCCCACAGGTATCTCTTTTAACTTCCTAGATACCATACTAAGAGGCAACGGGCAAAACAAACCTCTTGTGTCAACTGTTTCCATAGATCACCTCAGTGTGCTGTAAAGCATTTCTTACACTACCAGCCAAGCATCTTCTAAACAGACACTTAAACCAAAACATAACAAACCTCAGTGTGCTAACAGCATTTCTTACACTACCAACCAAGTGTCCTCTAAAAATACACCTATCCGAAACATGTTTACAACACTCTGTGCTGTAAAGCATTTCTTACATCGTATAATTTTATAAAAATTTTTTAAAAATTGTAGTGGGAAAAATCATAAAATATCTTTCAAGCTTTTTAGTATTTCTACACTGGCTATATCCTTTGGCATTTTGTTTAGGCTTTTAATATGGTCTTTGGTGATGATGTAGCCCTCAAATTCATCAGAACCCATCACTGATATGGGGTTTGCCACGATGGCATCGAGGTTTTTGTTTATAAGTTTTGATTTGGCGTTTTGTATTAGCTTGTCTGGCTCTTCCAAAGCAAAGCCTATAAGTTTTTGATTTTGGGTTTTTAAAGATCCAAGAGATGTTAGTATGTCTTTTGTTTTTAAAAGCTCCAAAACAAGGGTATCTGATTGTTTTTTTATCTTACCCTCGTACTTTGAAGATACTTTGTAATCGGATATCGCAGCGTTCATCAATATTATGTCGTAGTCTTGGAATATATTTATTATCTGTTTGTAAGCGTTTTCTACATCCATGTTTGATACATCTATAAAATCCGCTTTTGCTCCAAGGGCTTTAAGACCTAAAGTAAGATATCTTGCCATCTTACCCGATGAGCCGTTTGATATAAACCTAACATCGTCTATATACTCCTTTGTAGCCCCTCCTATCACAAGGGCTTTTTTATCTTTAAATACGGGTTTTTCGTTGGCGGTGTAAACATAAAACAAAAGCTCTTCGGGCTGTGCCATCTTGCCTATACCCTCTTCGTCGCAGGCAAGAAGACCATAAGCAGGTTCTACAATCTTAAAACGGTAATTTTGTATAGAGCTTATATGTTCTTGGGTGATGGGATTTTCATACATAACGCTGTTGGCAGCCACCGCCAAAGGTATATAGCTTTTATAAGCCAAAGCACATGTGGTAAGAAGGTTATCGGCTATCCCATGCCTTAGTTTAGAAAGGGTGTTTATAGTGCAAGGGGCTATCACAAATACATCTGCCCATCTTGCCAAATCTATATGACAAAGGGGATATTCTTTCCAAAGGCTATCTGTATAAACTTCATCTTTTGATAGGGTTTTTACTATCATTGGGCTTATAAATGTTTGGGCAAAGTCTGTCATGATGGTTTTTACATTGTAGTTTTTCTTTTTTAAAAGCCTTATAAACTCCAAACTCTTATAGCAAGCTATACCACCTGTTATACCAAGAAGTACATTCATAGATATATTTTACACTTTAGGCTGCGTCTTGATGGCTCAAAATAGTTTGTATAAGCTCTTCCGTGGTGGTGATACCTTGTTTTACCTTTTGTATACCATCGTCTATGAGGCTTTTATAATCAATATGATTTTTCAAAAACTCCCAAGAGGGATTTTGGGATATCAAAGATTTTAGCTTATCGTCTACATTGATTGTCTCAAAAATACCAACACGTCCTTTGTATCCAGAGTACATACAATGTTCACACCCAACACCTTTATAAAATATGTAATCTTTATCCTCATCAAAAGAAAGTTCTTTTAGCTCTGCTATAGATGGTTTGTATGGGGTCTTGCAATGCTCGCATATTTTCCTCACAAGCCTTTGGGCAATCAGACCTTCTAAGGCTGATGATATCAAAAAGGGCTCTATACCTATATCAAAAAGTCTGGTTATGCTTGAAAGGGCATTTTGGGTATGGAGCGTAGAAAGTACCAAATGTCCTGTAAGGGCTGCTTGTATGGCAATCTCGGCAGTTTCTTTGTCCCTTATCTCACCCACCATTATGATATCTGGATCTTGTCTTAGTATGGATCTTAAACCTGAGGCAAAAGTAAGTCCCACTTTCGGATTTACTTGGATTTGCGATATACCTTCTATCTGATATTCCACTGGATCTTCTATGGTGATGATGTTTTTGGTAGGGTTTTTTAGCTTTTTAAGAAAAGCGTATAAACTTGTGGATTTACCGCTACCGGTAGGTCCTGTAACCAGTATAATACCGTAGGGCTTTGAGATAATAGATGTGATCTTTTTGTAATCTTCTTTTGAAAGCCCTATGTCTTCAAGTTCTAAAGCCTTGTGGGATTGATCTAACATCCTTAAAACAATCCTTTCTCCAAACAAAGACGGTATGGTGGATACCCTTATATCCACTTCTTTTTGAGCTATCTTTATCCTAAATCTTGAGTCTTGGGGAAGCCTTTTTTCAGCAACGTTCATATTGGCTATAACTTTTATACGGGACAATATAGACTGATAAAAGCTGTTGGTGATCTCTTCTATCACATTTAACCTTCCGTCTACTCTGATTCTTAAGAGCACATTTTTTTCATAGGGTTCTATATGTATATCGGAAGCTCCTGATTTTAGGGCTTTTATGAGAATGTTGTTTACATACACAATAGCTGGACTTTCAAGCTCGCCAAGGGATATATCAAGAGTCTCAAATTCAAGCTTTACATCCATATCCTCTATCTTTTGAGACCCAGACAAGAAGTTGTTCCAATGCTCTAAAAATTCTTCCTCTTCCACCATCAGCACTTTTACGGGCTTTTTTGTAATAAAATATAGAAGGTTTTTGATAAGAGCCACATCTTGGTTTGATCTGGAGAGCTCTATATCAATTGTATCTTTTGAGTCTAATATTATAAATTTTAGGCTTTTAGCAATATATAAAAGCTCTTCATACATATTAATCGGTTTGAAGTTCTATCACATCGGTATCTTTTACTATCTCAAGCTGACAGGTAAGCCTTCGTTCTTCATCGTATTCTCCTATGCGCCAAAGAGTGTCTGCTTCTTTTTCAGATATTTCATTTAAAGCTTCCAAGCCTTTCAAGACACTGGCCACACAAACGCCACATTGACCGTCGGTGCATCCAAACTCCACGCCGGCTTTTTCTATAAGGTCATGTATATCTTGGAACTTTGTACCAATTCCAAAGCTTCCTATAGCTTTTTTATTTACGATAAGTCTTGCCATAAAACACTCCTTTAGATTTGTCCCATTTGTTTTGCCATATCCACAAGCCTTTTGATGCGTTCTTCCGTAGGAGGATGGGTAGAAAAAAGCTGCCCTATGCTTCCCATAGGATTTTCTATAAATAGTGCTGCAGTAGCATGGTTTACCTCAGTAGGTCTAGCCTCCACATAATCGTGTATTTTTTTCAAAGCTTTTGCCAAAGAAAGAGGACATCCGCACAGATGAGCACCCGTGGCATCCGCTGCAAACTCCCTAGAACGTGATATGGCAAACTGAACGATGGCAGCCACAATGGGAGTTATCACAATAATAAGTAAAGCTGCTATTGGATTTGAATTTCTTTCTCTGTCGTATCCACCAAACAAAAGACTAAACTGAAATATATTTGCGATAGCGCTTATGGCACCTGCTATAGTAGCAGCCACTGTTGCTATAAGTATATCCCTGTTTTTAATATGAGAAAGTTCGTGAGCTATAACACCCATTATCTCATCTTCGTTTAAAAGCCTTAAAAGACCGCTTGTAACCACCACCGCACTATGATATTGATCTCTTCCTGTGGCAAAGGCGTTTGGCTGGTCCATATCTATCATATATAGTCTTGGCATTGGTATGTTTGCCCTTTCGGTAAGCTTCTTTACGATATTAAAAAGCATAGGAGCTTCTTGAGGGCTCAATTCTCTTGCTCCGTGCATAGAAAGTACGATAGAGTCAGAGTAATAATAACTCATAAAGTTGGCAAAAGCCGAAAACATCAGAGCAAGTAAAAGGCCTGCTTGGCCTCCCAACATATAACCCACTGCCAAAAATATACCCGTTAAAACGCCAAGCAATAAAGCGGTTTTTAAAAAGTAATTCATATCTCAAAATCTTTTAAATACTTAGCTCTACTCGGGTGCCTAATTTTTCTTATAGCCTTTGATTCTATCTGTCTTATGCGCTCTCTGGTGAGGTTAAACATAGCACCCACTTGCTCTAAAGTATGCTCTATGCCATCCACCAATCCAAACCTGTACATGATAACTTCTCTTTCTTTATCGGAAAGCGTACTTATAATCTTTTCTATTTGTTCTCTTAAAAGTTTTCTGGATGCAACTTCTTCTGGGTTTGATATAGTAGAGTCCTCTATGAAATCTTTAATGTGGGTATCCTCATTATCACCTATCGGAGCTTCCAAAGATACAGGTTCTTGTATGGATTTTAGTATCTTTCTTACCTTTTCGGTAGACATGTTTAGAGCTCTTGCAATCTCTTCTGGAGTTGCCTCTCTGCCGTATTCTTGCAATAGTTTTTTGGATATTTTTGATATCTTGTTGATGGTCTCTATCATGTGAACAGGTATACGTATAGTCTTTGCCTGATCAGCGATAGCTCTTGTAATAGCCTGTTTTATCCACCAAGTGGCATAGGTAGAAAACTTAAAGCCTTTTTTGTAATCGTATTTATCCACAGCTTTCATGAGCCCCATGTTGCCTTCTTGGATAAGGTCTAAGAAGTGAAGGCCTCTGTTTACATATTTTTTAGCTATGGATACAACAAGCCTTAGGTTTGATTTTACCATTATATCTTTTGATTCTTTTACACGTTTTCTACCGTGTTCTATGATAGCTATCACTTTGTTGAGCTCTTCTGGTAAAACCCCTAAACGTCTTTCGATATCCTCCACTTCTTTTTGAAGAGCCAAATAGTTTGATCTTGTTATCTCAAAGGTATGAAAAGACATGTGCCTTTCTATTTTCTTAAGAAGTTCCTTGTCCTTATCGTAATAAGTAAGAAGCTCTTCTAAATTTGGATGTATAGCTTGAAATCTTCTTTTTTGTGCCCCCAAAGAGCTTTGTTTGCTTTTGTAATCTTTGCAAAGCTTTATAAACTCGTCGGCTATCTTTTCGTATCTTGAAAATTTTATATTTATACCTTTTAAGGTCTTATTCATTTGAGCATGGGCTTTTAGGTATTCTTTTTTAGAATTGCTATCCTTGTAAGTAAGGAAGAGCATCCTTTTTTCAAGCACGGTTTTGTAGGCTTTTGCAAGCTCTATACCCTTTTCTATAAACACCGTATCTACATGTTCTGACTCTTCATACTCATCGTAATCCATATGATCTTCTTGAACATCCAATATCTCTTGGGATCTCATCTTCCCATCGCAGACTTTGCCCCAGTATCTCAACACCATATCTACTAAGAAAGATGTTCTTAGAAGCCCTCTTCTTAGTTGCTTTCTACCCATCTCTATGTATTTTGCATGCTCTATCTCGTCGGCTCTTTCAAGGAGAGATATCTTGCCCATCTCCTTTAGATAGTGTCTGACGGAGTCGTTGTTCTTTAAATCTGCATCCGTAACTCCCAAAGACACTATAATCTCGTCTTCATCTTCATCTGTTTGTTCTTCGGTTTGGGCCAGTGCATCTGTCTCATCATCAAAAATCTGTATCCCTTTTCCGGATATAATATCCAAAAGGGACTCTAACTCTTCAGATTCTACGAAATCCTCATCTAAATATTCGTTTATATCATCATAAGTAAGATAGCCCTTTTCTTTGCCTATTTCCAAAAGATGCTCTTTGCCGGCGTTAGCACTACGGTTTGCCACACCAGTGCCTCCAAGCTTGTTGGCTTTTGCGCTTAAGTCGTTTTCCTTGGCTTTTCCCATAAAACCTCCTTAAAAACTAATTTAAAATATACATAGATCTACATTTTTCCATGAGTAAGATAATATTTCTTAAAATAAGATATCCTGCTTAGCGTGTTTTTATTGCTCATCAAAGAAGCTTTGTCCAAATCTTTCTGTCTTTCTATGGCTTTAGAAAGATAATCTTTTAGCTTTTCCTCTGGAAAATCAACGGAATGAAGCATGCTCAGTTCTTTGTCTTCCAGATCTTTACCAGATTTTATCTTTTCCGCTATTAAGATAGATTGCTTATTTAACCATTCTATATCAAGAGGATCTACATCAATATCGCAAACTTTTAGGGCTTTTAAAAGTATCTTATCGGGCATTGGCAGTGTTAGACTTTCGTCATTGTCTACCTTTGGCTTATTTTTCTTTTTTCCTATATAGTTTTCTATCATATACTTTGGTATACCTTTTGATGCAAGCTTTTGCCTATAAATAATCAAATCTTGGGGGTCTTCTATGCTTGAGATCAGCTCCAAAGCTATTTTCACATTGTTTAACTCCAACTGTTCTTCTATGATATCCTTTGATGATTTTAAAAGCCTCAAAACCCCTTCTTTACCAAACTTTAATCCAAATTCATCCGGGTCTTTGGCTTCTTCAAGACCAACCAAAAACACCTTCAGCCCATTTGATATAAGGTGAACCGATGCTCTCAAAGAGGCATTTTTGCCAGCGCTATCGTTGTCAAACATAAGATAGGCTATTTTTGCATATTTTGATAAAAGCTTTGCCTGTTCTTGGGTAAAAGATGTGCCAAGGGGAGCCACAACGTTTTTTATACCTATTTGATGAATCCTTACAACGTCAAAATATCCTTCTACCAATATCACCTTTTGTTTTTCTTTTATGTAAGGAAGGGCCAAATCAATACCAAATAAAAGTTTAGACTTGTTAAATAAAAACGAATCGGAGGAGTTTATATATTTTGGTGTATTTTTTTGCTCATCGTCTATAAGCCTTCCACCAAACCCCACCACTAAAGAAGATACACCAGAAGCTTTTCTTATAGGTATCACTATCCTCCTTTCAAAGATGTCTCTTCCGTGTTCATTGATGTTTTTTGTGCTTTTATAAAGATCAATATAATGTTTGGAGATACCAGAAAGAAAATCCCCAAGTTTGTAATGATTTGGTGAATAGCCAATACCAAACTCCTCTACAGATTTTGAGCTTATACCTCTTTTGATAACGTAATTTAAAGCCTTTGGATTTTTGGTGAGTTCTTCCTGATAAAAGTTAGATACCAGATTCATAACCTTGTAGATATCTTTCTTCTCTTCCTCTTCTTCGGTTTTTAGGTTTATAGGAAGATTGTATTTTGCAGCGAGCTTAGAAAGGGCTTCCATGTAAGATATGTTTTCGTATAAAGATACAAACTTTACCACGTCCCCGCCTTTGCCACAACCAAAACATTTCCACATTTGTTTTTGTTCTGAGACCGACAAAGAAGGTGTAGAATCATCGTGAAAAGGGCATTTTCCTAAGTAGTTAGCACCGCTTCTCTTGAGCTCTATATAAGAGGATAGCTCTTTAACGATATCTATACCCTTTATAGCTTCTTCTATGGAAAGCAATTTATTAGCACTCATAACAAAGAAGATAAGTTAGACCAAGCTTTAAAATTGTCAATGATTTTTGAAAAAATTAAAGCAATTAGAACATTATATAAACAAAGAGCTAACAGAAGAGTTTTCGTATATACGCTTTATAGCTTCGCCTACTATTGGGGCTATGCTTACTAAGTTTATCTTGCTAGATTCTTTACCCTGTTGGCATATGGTGTTGGTTAATACCACCTCTTCTAATATAGAGTTGTTTATGCGATCTAACGCTGGCCCAGATAAAACACCGTGGGTTGTCAAAGCTCTAACAGATTTTGCACCTTTGTTTATAAGCATATTGGTAGCTGCCACAAGTGTCCCAGCCGTATCTATAATATCATCTATTATAATGGCATCTTTACCCTCTACGTTTCCTATTACATCAAACACTTCTGCTTTGTTGGGTTCTGGTCTTCTTTTGTATATGATGGCGATGTTGCATCCAAGCTTGTTGGCAAGCTGCCTTGCCCTTTCAGCACCACCAGCATCTGGGGATACTATAACGGTGTTGGGAGGATCTACTTTGTATTTTATGTAATCGTAAAGTACTGGTAAAGCTAAGAGGTTATCCACTGGTATATTAAAAAATCCTTGGATCTGAGGAGAGTGAAGGTCCACTATTACAGCCCTTTGGGCTCCGGCGGTGGTTATCATATCAGCTAACACCCTTGCACTTATAGGAACCCGAGGCCTATCTTTTCTATCTTGTCTTGCGTAGGCAAAATAAGGTATGATAGCGGTAATTCTATAAGCGGATGCTCTTTTTATGGCGTCTAAAAGAAGGATGAGCTCCATAATATGATCGTTTATAGGAGCTGATAAAGATTGGACAACAAAGACATCACCACCTCTCATGGATTCTTCTACCTGAATTCTTATCTCACCATCGCTAAACTTGCTTAAAAGCGTTTTTGATAAAGGTATATCAAGGTACTCAGATATCTCTTTAGCAAGCTTCATATTTGAAGATCCCGCAATAAGTTTGATAGGTATGTCATGTGTTAACATATTTCACTCCTTAAAACAAAATACTATTTTAAGCACTTTTAACCTATTATAACCCAAATAAATTATTTAGTATTATGAGATAAATTATTGTGAGTAGTTTTTTACATGGATAAATTATCTTTATGGAAACGATAACTCAAGTACCGACAGCAACACTGGAGCTACCCAACGAGTATTATATAGAAAAAATTAAAGAGCTAAAAGCTAAAAAAAGTGTTGTGATACTTGCTCATTACTACCAAAGACCGGAAGTCCAAGATCTGGCTGATTTTGTAGGGGATTC
>Ga0080003_1001220_pt1 | contig 14099 bp, 19 predicted proteins | sample JossMetagenome_FD_69206 | JGI IMG/M metagenome (GOLD analysis project Ga0080003, IMG submission 69206) | Hot spring microbial communities from Joseph's Coat, Yellowstone National Park, USA - JC2_E (SPADES assembly) (version 2) | ecosystem: Environmental > Aquatic > Thermal springs > Hot (42-90C)... | reverse complement strand
AGAATCTGGTCCTCACCACAGACCCATGGATATAGAATGGGCAAGGAATATCATCAACCAAGCTAAAGAACAGGGCGTTGCGGTATGGATGAAGCAGTTGGGTGGACTGAGGCCTGGAGGGAATCTGGAAGATTTCCCTGAAGATTTGAGGATAAGGGAGTTTCCTAAAATGAAGGAGGAAGTTATTGCATGAGAACTTATCAGGCATATAAATTCACGGATGAAGAGCTTGAGAATCTCAAGAAAGGGAAATGCTGGTGCGGAAAGGATAGTGTTGTCTATTTAATTCATTGTTTATTCAATTCATTTTTTAATTTTTGTCTTAACTTTTAAGTTTAATCGTCTTATTTAAATCAATATGGATTAATAAATTATATCATTGACTTAACGAAAGTGGAAGGAGGTAAGGAAAAAAATAAAACATACATAACTACGATCATGATAAAAGAGAAGAATGAAGATAAAAAGAAAAGAAATATAATATATATAACTACGATCATAAGATTTATATTTATATATATTATATCTTTTCATATGGCAAAGAAAGTTGTTAATCCGAAAGTGTTAATCCACTTGACCATAGCCCCCGACCTTAAACAATTCTTAATAGAGAACAACATTAACGCCTCCGAACTGTTGGAAAAAGCAATCATGGAATTAATAGAGATATCAAAGAACGAGCAGAGAGAAGACATAATGGAATACTACGAAGATATCAAGAAGAGGCTTGAAAGCCAGAATATACTTGTCATTCCATATCAATTCGAAGACAAGGCATATTTCAGGGAGCAACAGATCAAGGCAATGGATATATTAAGGCATAAACTCGGATTCAATTATGAAGATGCCAAAAAGATCTTAGAGAGATACACCAGGGAAAAAGAAGAAGAAGTTTTGCAAAATAGCGAAAACTACAAAGATTTAATCGAAGATAGGTCATGACATTAGCGGAATTCCTTATTTCATTGATATCAATCATGTCCGTCTTCGATTCTGCGACTATAAATATTTTACATATTTCTTTTTCTTTTTGAAATTTCCTTTTTCTCGAATGTGATTGCGAAAATAAAGAGTTCAAGATAAAAGTGAAAGATATAAATACTATTGATGTATATTTAAATGTGAATTATAATGAAAATAAGTAAAAAAGGAATAATAAAACTTGCGACCCTGATCACCCTCGTGATTGTAGTTGCGAGTACGGCAGGTGTCTTGTTTCCAGGACACCAGTCAGAATTCAAAGCGATAGCAATGCCAGCAAGCCTTCTGGATACAAATCCTGTCAATACCCAGCTAAATGTTACGATAGGTCGTGTAGCGTATATAACTCAGCCGGCTGAATGGCTCTACAATTCTCAGAGTTCAGTCCCTGTGAGTTTTGTAAACCCAACGAGTTCTTGGACCCTCAATAATTCTGGATATCTTTTCATGGTGAATAACACAACATCGGCGACAGCTCCTTCTCCCGAGGTAGTGAATTTCCCTGTTGCGTCTGATCTTGGCTCAACGATCTCCTATATATTCACTGACTCAAGGATTGCATTGAATGGTACGGGCGAAACAGCATATATCGTGATCTCTGAGTCTGTACAAACTGGAGCACCTTCGACGACTTCCAACACAGTTTCAACGTCTGCAGGTCCAGCACAGAATATTATATTCATAGAAATCAATAATTATGCAGTGTCTGTAGGATACTATGCCTCAACACTTGGTGGAAACGGGAAATATTACCAGAATTATACTTCCTATTCGTTCAGCACTGTGACGCTGATGCCATTATGGTTCTATGATTTCTATGTGAATATTCAACCCACCGGCACTTATGTCTCAATTGTGAATGCGACTGGCTCCGTTATTGCGACATCTTCCCAGCTCTCACCCGTCCTTGAAGGGAATTTATCCAAAGTCGCATATATCTCGTATATCCATGCTCCAGCAGCTTCTTCTAATGGAGATATGCTCATTTTGGATTATGCTTACCTTGTGGACCACAATGTCGCCCCTGCATCCGCAGTTCTGAGTGGTGCAATGGTTAATATGCCATCGATAGTCGCTCCGTTCGACCCCAACGCAACCGCAGCGAATTATACAACAAATCCGAATGCAACAGATAGCTATCCCTCCGTCAACATGTCAACAAGCGATTTCAGTAGTATCACACCATCAAGCAGCAATGCAACCCAGACATCTTCATTAATCAATCCAGCATACTTGCCTGAGACAAATTCTACAACTATTTACGCACAGAATCAGACCACTGCCTTGAGGACAACGGCAGAAAATGCAACGACCATTACGGCTTCTCTCTATATAACTACATGGACCCCTCAGGGCATCAATAACGCAATCGTTTCGTACCTCCAGAATTACATAGGCTCCAAGATAGGCGTCATGCCTTCACAGATTTCAATCATCAGCTATCTGGTCACCGATATAGGCTTCGATATGAATTTCTCATCCAGCACAGCACAAATGATCCAGAATTATATTTATAATTCAGCACCCGGTATAATGCAAGCGGATGGAATTTCCCTGGTGAATGCTAGCACAGGCGCGGTCGTAGCTGGAGCAGATATAGGCATGTTTATGAACCTTGTAACAGGCCTCGTTGCATACCCCCAAATTCAGGGAAATGAGATAATAAATCCCCTGACCGGAGCAATATACTATTCACCCGAGATGGCAGGATTCCCGATCGGCTCAACAATTATGCAGGGGGCAATATATGTTCCTGGACAATATGAGTTCTTTGGATTTGCGGCAGACGGAGCACCCATATTTGAGGCAGGATGGAATCCATTTTCTGGTCTGACTGGCGCTTCAGCTGCAGTAGCCAACTTCTTCCACGGCGCAGCTTCAACGGTCAATAATGCAATTGCAAAGATTGCGAACCCAGTGACGCAATATGTTGAGCATGTTAATCCTGCTGGAAGTATAAGCAAATTCACAAATGACCTTAGCAAGGCTGTCGGTTCAGTAATGCCATTTTTGGGCGGAGCGGCAACAAATATAGCAAATAATATTCAGGGCACATTGACGCACGTCCTTGGGGGCGTAAATTCAGGATTAGCTTCAATAAGAAATTCTGTTGCGGGAGCATTAGCGACAGGGGCAACTGACATAAAGAATACGATATACCATATAGGGTCCACAATAAGAAACGGCCTCGTATCTATCCCGGACGCGCTCTGGAACACAGCAGGAAAGATCAGGTCCGATATCGGTGCTGTCATAAGTCCGGTAACAACTGCCATAAGGAATTTGCCAGTAAACTTCAGGAACGGTGTTATCTCGATAGCGAATGCTGTTAAGGATGGCCTGGTAAGCCTCCCAACATCAATAGCAAATGCGGGAAAGAACGTTCTTAATACTGTTGGAAATTCATTGCAGAGAGTGGCCAGCGGCGCACTCACATGGATGGGAAATGCATTCGGGCAGATGACCTCGAGTTTCATGAACGCAAGTGTTGGGAAGATAGCATCATCAATTAAATCATCTAGTCTTTCATTCTTCGCTGGGCTTTCGTCGACGCTCGGACATTACATCATCCCGATAGTGATCGGAGGTGTATTGATCGTCCTGTTGATAGCATTCGTCGTGGTCCATGATAAGAAGCATCACCACAAGAAGAAGAGGTGAGAACTTTGGCAAAGAAGGTGCGTGTAAATCCATATCAGAAATCCAATGGAACAAGGGTACGTGGATACGTGAGAGAAGATCCAAGGGCATCTGTTAAAGGCACCTCCAAGGAGCTCCCTCCCGAGGACCAAAGACCCTCATTCTTTTCGGAAGGCATAGAGCCGGAGGAAGACAAGGAAAGCGAAGAGGGCAAGGAAGGGGATTAATTTGATTAATTTTTTTACAATTCTTTTATGGGGTTTATTTTTCTTTTTCATAATCGCGGAATTCTTGATAATCAAGTCATCATGGATAGGCTGGATTTTCCTGCCTGTCTTCATCATTTTCAATTTAGTTTTCTTTTTCATTGCGCTTTTTGCGACTCTGGCAGGTGGTAAAAGGTGACGAAAAAGAAATCAAATCTTGGACTTTTTATATTGCTTTTCTTCATGCTCCTCATAGTAGAAGCCATTATGGATATCGTACTTGCGCCCGCCGACGAGGTCTTAATACCCGCCGACATCATCGGTGATGCAGCTATGCTTGCTATTATTATAGTTGGTGCGCTAACATCGAGGTGATATAATGTTCCCTTTTAGTAAATCAAAAGAAAATTCGCTAAGGATAGGGAGGCTTTCTCCAATAGACATTGAGATAGAAGATCCCGTGACGGACTATTATTATTTCGGGAAAGTAGAAATGTTCGACACCGAGGTTCGTCTCAGAGACGAGGAGAAACCGAGGAAGGTATTTTTCTATCGGACACTTACGAAGCACAGAGAGGACGAGAAGGTAATAGTGTCAACGGATGATTTCATAGCGAATGCTGAACAGATACCCTATACTCAGTCACGTAAAGGGAAGACTACACTTCTCATGATAGTCTTCATGACATATTTCGCAATCGAAATGCTCACAATATATCTCTCGTATCTTTTCATACAGGCTGGTCCGAACATTGTTTATTACCCCCAAGTCGTCAGTTCTCTGATATGGAATTTCGGGACGATTGCATTCCTTTTTGCATCTGTTGCAGGAATATGGGCGTGGTCTGCGAGGTATCATCATTTTGTATCTGACTGGCAGATCCAGCCCCTGATAGTGGACGCAGAAAAATCAAGTATAGACTTTTATATTCTAACGAATTCCCAGAAGCTCCCTGTAGTGGAGACTGTAGAGAAATTAAAGAAACTTACGCCTAACGACATCAAGGAATTTGTCCATGCTGTACGCCTCTTCCAGGATAATACAATTAGGACTCTAACGGACCAGATGAGGGGATTGAATGAACAACTGAATGCGATCGACATCGTAGGCTTTGCTACAAATAAAAAATCTCTCGAACTTGCCCTTGCGACCAGAGAGCAGCGTTACGTAGAGAAGCTCGATTCAATCAAATGGGTGCTGCTCACGATAACCGTAACCGTTACCTTTGGATTTGTTGTATATCTCGGCATGGGAGGGAGACTATGAATATCAATATCGAAGATACTGCATTCCTGATATTTGCCGTATCTCTTATCTCGTTCGCTATTTATTCCTTAATACTGTTGCTTACGAGCGTCTATATTCAGATTTCAGCAAGGGATGTGGCAATGTTCTCTCTTACAACTTTTATTTCGGGTTTCCTAATCTCAAGTTATATCGATGGCAATGCAGTTGATATGCTATTCTCGGCAGTATTGCTCATCGTCGTCGTGTTGCTCTTTACATATAAATCCCTTAAGAAAAAGCTCCTTGACAGAAAGGCAAAGGAGGTGCTAACATAAATGCCTGAAGAACGGATAGATGTTTTAAGGTATTCGCCCGAGATAAAGAATAAAAGCTTCTGGGAGAGAGTGGCGCCGAAAGCATTCCCGTCCGAGCTACTTGACCTTATTGATTACTTTAATGTCCCGAAAGATGTCTTGGTTAAAGACGAATCGGGCAATCTCGCAATAGTCCAGGGACGCAAGGGAATGAATAGGGAAATCATGATATCGAGCCCGCAGGGGAGAGAGGAGAATAGAAAATTCAAAGAATTCGTTGAATGGCTCGAGGAATTGAAATATGCAAGGCTCAAAATAGAAAATAATCCGCTTCCATCAAACTATAGAATGCACGAAGAAATGATAAGGGATCACGAAATCGAATTATACGGGCAGATTGCAGCATTTTTCGACCAACTGAGGATGAGGGCGCTGGAGATGGCACTTAATGAATTCAACTCCTCCAGAACTACAGAGCGTATCATGATGATGGAGAAGATAAGGGAGGCGAATAAAGAATGAGCAGTGGAGCACCTTATGAACCCGCAGCTCCCAGAAAACTCCTCATAGATGAGCTTGAGACTGCGAGAGCAGAGGTCAGATCGGTTGCGTATGTCAGCGATTACTGCCCGACTTTGAAGATAATGATCAGAGAAGCAGAAATAAGGGCTAGGAAGTCCATACAAAACGACTCAGAAGCTGCACAGAAATTCCTGACTAAGTTCGATGAGCTGAAAAAGAAATGGGGGATAAAAGGAATGAAGGAGAACATGGAGCCGGATGAGGCTCTCGAATGGCTCATTGCAATCGAGTCATATTACACCGATCTCGGGCTTCTGGAATACGAAGAGAGGGAAGGGAACTGGATTCAGGATGAACTTATAGAATTTGAAAAGAAACTCGAGAGGCGATAGTCATGGGGAAAGACAAAGAACCTGACATGGAGGATCTCTACGAATGGATAGCGAGGGACTGGGAAGTCTCAATTGAGCAGGCAAAAAACTGGATCGATCAGCATAAGAAATTCCTGAAAAATTACGAGAAAATGAAGATCTCTACATTGGAGGGCAATTTTCCCTCGAATTTGTGGATCCGCACTTTTTTCTATCCTGGGAGGTCAACGATAATAGTTGCACCTAATGGTCAAGGGAAAACCTACTTCGCATCCTGGATAATGAGAAAGGCAATGATATTCAATCCGGAATGGACATTCGCAACGAATATTCCTTTCTATTTTTTTGACGAAAAGTTTGAATTCTTGAGGCCAAAGAATGTGATCCAGGTCAAAAGCCTCTCAGAGGTATTTTCGATAGTCGCAGACAACATAATGCACTCCAGACAGACTGCGCTCATCCTGGATGAAACAGAATCTTTCTCTTCATCCCATAATTGGAGGGACTCAAACTGGATTGCTTTCCTCAACATTTCAAGGCATCTGCTCATAAGAGGCCCTCTCTTGGTTTACCATGCCACAAACCTGATTCCGTATGAATTGAGGACCGGGCAGATTGGAAATCAAATCATGCCCATCATTGTCAAGGATGGAGAGAGATATATAGCATCTTCCCGAACTGAACCCCATTTCCTGCACATCAATTCAAAAGATCCGATACTTCCATACAGCCACCTCGGTTGGGGAGGATTCAATCCAGACGTGGACGTTATAAGATTGGAGAGGGACCTTGTTTCAATCGACATTAGAAGAGCTGCACAACTAATAAAGAAGCATTTGGATAAGTACATATTGAAAGACAGAGAAAATCTTATACAGGAAGAGAAGAAAGAAGGGATAGAATTGACTTGCTCGAAATGCGGCTACGATTGGGTTTATACAGGAAAGAGTAAAGTTAATGCTGTTTGCCCAAGTTGTGGCAGCAGAGTAAAAATTAAGAAATCAAACGTCGAAGAAGAAAATCTTAGAGTGCGCCCGACTGTAAAGGAGGAGGCGTGAGGGATGCTAGACATCATGAATTGGATTCTCGTTTTTTCCTTATCTGCTGCCTTCGTCGGTCTCTATTATGCAATTGACTTTACGATATTCAAGCAAAAACCAGATCTGTTATCATTATTGATCGGATTGGGCCCTGTTGCCTTCATATCATATATTGCCGAAACTTATCTTTACAATCTATCATTCAGTCTCATTTTGAGTATCCTTCTTATCGCACCAATCATCGAGGAATTAACAAAATTTGGAGCTACATCATACGGCAAGAAAATAAGAAATGGTCTGGGAGTCGGCCTTGGTTTCGCATTATCAGAGAATACCCTCTATTTCCATACGTTTCTCTCGATGTATTCTCTTTCAATGATAATCATCTCATATATTATTCTCAGAGGCCTCGGGGATCCTCTCTTACATCAGTTCACAGCAGCCATTGATTCAAAGACATGGGAAAAGGGCAATCCAGCATGGATTGGAGTTGCGATGGCAATTCACATGGGTTATAATTTTGCAGCGATGGTTATGGCCTCGCTGAATACAATATTCATGTATCCTGTTATGGCAGGAGAAATCATCGCACTGTTGGTTGGCATGAAATTCCTGACGGGAATCAAGGAAGAGAAAAAAGAAGAGATACAGGAGGCTAAAAAAGAAGAGAAAATCGAGGTGGTGAAAGAGGAAATGGAACTGGATTATTCATCACTGGACGCCTTCAGGAAATCTGTAAAGGAATTTATAGACAAGGAAGGCTTCAATGCACTTGTTAAGAAGCTAAAAATGGAGACAGGGTACGAAAAGACAAAGTTCATCAGGATGGCTAAATTCGAGAGCGAGGACGGCAGTAGGAGATATATAGAGATAGGTCCAATAGGCATTGCTGTCATTGCAGGGATAATCGTAGGATTAGGATATCTGATCTATTTCTTGATTTTATGAGGTGGTCTAATGAAATGTCAATGTTGTGAAAAGAAAATCGACAAGAAATTAGAGGAATACTATATCGGATTTGCTCATAGGGGGTATCTATGCGATTATTGCTTCCATCATTGCTATCATTCCTTTGTTGATGGTGTCGGGAAATGGGAGTGCAAGACATGACATTGTCAGAGCTATTAATAGCCTTGATGTCAATTTTTTTAATGTTTGATTCGGCCACTATTCATATAATTAATATCTCATTTACAACATTGTTGATAATATACATCAGCTCTGTTTTTGAAATCTTCGCTGCATCAGTTGTTCATGAAAAAATCAAGAGGAGGATAAAGAAATGCGAGGTATGATCGTTAAAAGAGCATATGACTTTATCTACCATAACCTTGCGACAATAAATGGAAAATGGGAATATGATATCCTTAAGGAATGCTATGAGGTTTATGGAAAATACAATTATCAAGGTAAAGTCGTCTTGGACATAGGCGCTGATTTCGGCTTATCTCCGAAGTTTTTCGTTGACCACGGAGCAAAAAAGGTAATTGCTTATTCACCAATGAAACAGAAACGGCAGTTCAAGGATGAGAGAATTGAATGGAATAGAAAATACTGGAAGGGCGAAGAAATAAGCGCTGATTTCTTAAAAATTGATTGCGAGGGCTGCGAATATCAGAAACCTGTGAACTTCTATCTTAATAATTATCCCGAAGCCTTAATAGCGATTCACGACCTTAAAAATAAGGAATTTCTTAAGTTCTTTAGCACTTTATGGGAGAAAGGAGCCGATTTAGTCTATCACATCGGAAATGAATACATGTTCTATTGGATAAGGAGGGGCTGAACAATGATTAAATTGAAGATATTCATATTGATATTGATTTTGCTCTTATCTTCGATGCCTTTTTTTATTGCTAAATCTGCAAATGCAGCTCCCTCAGGAATCATCTACCAGGCCCCAATAACAATAGATAACAACCAGTCTTCAGCCACTTCAAACCCATTCCAGCAGATGATAAAAATTCCTATTTCTCAATTTTCATCTTATATCTTCGATAATAATACTTCAGCCAATTTTGAATTCTACTATGCAAACAATACAATAATCCCTGCATGGATTGAAAGTGTAAATTCAAGCACGATAGTGGTCTGGTTAAAAATTTATTCAATTCCAGCTTCAAGTTCGATAACAATTTATATAGGGTTTGCATCAAAATCTACGAATTTATTGTCGAGTTCAGGAACAATAGGGATAGGTGAAGCACCACAGCTTAGCTCAACATATGCAGAATATGATGACGGAGATAATGTGTTCAATTTTTACGATAACTTTGCTGGAACAAGCTTGAATATAAGCAAATGGACTGAAAGTTCGAATGGAGCGAGCTATACCGTTGGTAATGGCTTAACTGTTAAAGGAGATGGGAATGGTGTTCAGCTTCATGGAAAGGTTATTCAAAATTATCCATCGATTTTTGACGTATATATAGCATCTTATACAACTGGCATATCACAAATCAGGAATGGATTTTGTATTAATCCAAATGCAACAAGTATCAATGGTTTTAACACTAATTATGATCTTTTAACGGCTCCAGATTTAAGTGGCGATGAAAATTTAGAGAGCACTTTGGGCGGTTTTGGTGTTGCAATTGCAACCATTACTTATCCATCAAATTATATCCAATCTTTTGCTTGGATTTCCACAGGTTCTGAATTGGCACAGGTTAACTATGCAAATACTTTAACAGGCTCTAATACTGAATATACTATAGCAAATTATTATCCTGCCATTTGGTTTATATATTCGGCTTCTGGTTCTTATACAACTGTTTCGTATTGGGTTAGAACCCGTGCCTACCCTCCCAACGGCGTGATGCCATCTGTTGAGGTGATAGCATGACATTCCAAACAAACTTTCCATTATACCCTGCAAAGTTGCCTTTTGTAACTGTTTCATCTAAAGGCATGAGCAATGGTCTCAGCGATATACCTAATGATGGTGCTGATTTCGGACCCGATACATTACTGAGAACATCTTCAAAAGGTCAGTATGGTCCACCTTACACACAGACGTCTGGAATTCAAGAAGCGTGGAACTACGCATTCGCAAATGCTGTAGAATATACAAATTATGGAACTGGAAACTATTGGATGAAGCCAATTCTCTTGCTTGACGGTGTATTCACAGTAAACCAGAAAGTATTCCTTTCTCCGTCTGTGCGTATTTTCAACCCCAAAATGATAGGTTCTGGGTCAATGAGCACTTATGTAATGTGGAATTTCAACGACAATTGCATTGAAATTGACCATACAAATGGGAACATTCGATATAGCAATATAGAGATAAGTTCTATGCAACCAGTAGGAGGTGCTAATGTAGGACCAGGGACGGCGTTTTTTGCAGCAAATTATGTCTCTGGCGACCCAGCATATCAAGCAAATGTATTCCAGAGCTATGACATGGATTTCTCTAATACATTCAATGGAAATGCAATGTTTTCTTTAACAGGATTTCAAAATATAATTCTATATAATATAGAGGCATATGACGGAGGAACATACGGTGGGTTATATAGCGAAAATACAAATACTGTTCAAATTCTTGGAAGTATAATGCATGGACATTATGCTTCATTTTATTTGAATAATGTTAATTCATTAGTAATGTATGGAACAGAAACAGGTGGTTCTGGGGGAGTTTTATCCAATGTGAATTTTGTGCATATAGATTATTACGAAGCATATTCTTCTCTAATTATTAATGGAAATGTAGGATATATACATATAGAAAATATTTTTTCACCAACACCATATCCCTTTTTGACTAACCAAACCAATACACCTGTGACTATAGATAAACTGAAAATTGATAGGCTTAATGTAATAGCTAATACATTTACTTTCACAAATTCAAGTTATATAACTGTCAATGATATTTCAATCGATACGATAAATATAGCATCTGGTGCATCCATTAATATTCCTATATTATCCACAGTATCAGGAACAACAGCTGGGACTGTAAATCTGAGGTTTAGAGACTATTCAACTTCTTATAAAAAACTTGTTATAACATTCTCAGGGTATGAAAACGACACTACTACAAACCAGACAATCAGCTATCCACTTCCGTTCAGTACTACTGCAGTCATAACAGCGAATAACACAGGTCTCACTATATCAACATCTACAACAGGCATAACCATAACATCACCTAACAGCACTACAACCTACTCAGGCATAGTGATTGTTGAAGGGTACTGATTTTTTATTTTTATTTATTTTTACATATTCTAATATCTTAAGATACATCCAACAACAAATATTTTAAATACGTTAATAATTATGACAGGATAATATGACAGTGAAAAGCAATCAGGTTTCTATATGTGTAGAAGCTCCCAACCCAAATAAATGCACAGAAGGTCAATATATAACAATAAATGGAAAGGCATACAAATATGAATATTCCCCGAACGCTTTCCCACCTTCGACATACGATAAATATCCACCTGTTCCTGATTTCTGTGTATATTATACTGGAGCTTATATAGTATATAATCCAGATGGCGGGATACTGGAATATCAAACGATACCAAGCCTGGCAGGGTGTTACTGCTATCCTGGAATGCCCTGTTCTAATTTATCTGTAAAAAGTGATGGTACATGGTTCCAGACTGATGGAAATGGTCACTGGTTTGCGGGTATAAACTTAAGTGGAGACGCTGGGCAAATCAGGATATTATGGAATGAGTGAAGACCGAAGCTTTCTTGCTCATTTTCATACAAACCGTATCAATGAAATTAAACTAATGATATACGGTATTATTATTCTTATAATGTTAATATTAATACAACCACAAAACTTATTCATGATTAATAAAATAGCTAATACACCTACCAATGCACATGGAGTGATTATTTATTACATGGATGATACAATCGCTAAAGAATTAGTGCAGGGAAATATAAATTGGATAAGGGTAGATGCGACAACTCAATACCTTAATAATATAGTACCAATAGCTAACTCTTATGGGATAAAAGTTTTAGCAATTTTAGACTATCGAACCATGCAAGTTTATGGAAAAACATTCACTTTACAGCAATGGAACCAGACTGTTGGAATGTATGTAGAACAGTACCCTACAATACAGGCGTGGGAAATATGGAATGAACCTACAAGTTTTCTCTACGGATTTAATAATGGTTCCGCATATAACTATTATTTATTATTGAAATCAGCATATAAAATTATAAAATCAATCAACCCAGATGCAATAGTGGTAGGATTTGGAGGAGTGGATTTATGGGATATAAACTGGGTAAAGCAGGTAATAAGTTATGGTGGGTTAAACTATTGCGATGCGGTATCGTTACATTTATATCCCTCAATGGTAATATTAATAGATTTAGGCTTTTTATACACAAACATGTATTCTTATACTATCAATTCTTATATACAAATACTAGAAAACAAACCGATATGGATCACAGAAACTGGGTTGATGTCAAGTAATACAACGAACTACGCAGAAAACATGGGAAATCAAACGCAATACATCTACACAACGATGAATCTATTAAAATCATTTAATATCAAAAATGTTTTCTGGTATGCATGGCAAGATTCGTCAACTTATGGTAAATGGGGCTTAGTCAATGTTAATGGTACGCTAAAACCATCTTATTATGCTTGGAAAAATACTGCAAGCGATTAACATCCTCTCATCCTTCAAGGTTGGAGCTTTCTTGCTCATTTTTCTATAAGTGTTCTTATTTTTTATTTTATAACAAATTTATTTCTAAAATATCTTCTCTAACAGCTTTAACATACTTGCCAAGCAGATCGACTGAATTATGGATATTAAAATACCTATCCATTATATTCAGACCACCTGATACTTTTACAGAAGGAACCACCAACATACTCGGAAATGTTTTCCAGTACGGTATCCTCAACCTTAATCTTGTGCTTTCATTAACTCCATCAGTTTTGAATATGTACAGTTCTGTATGTGAAAACACATCCATCCTAAGGTCAACGTTGAAAAACGTAACTGTAGCAAGGTATATTTCAGAATTGTTCTGGGCATAGTTGCAGAGTTTCATTATTATTCACCTCTAATTCTATACATAGTACACATGTATATCAAGTTCCCCATTATATTCTCCCCCTGGCAAATCCTCATCAAATTGACTAATATTCACAATGAAATTTTCATACCCGTGAGGAGTTTTAAGACTGCTTATATGAGAACCAACACCGTACATTATCGGCTCATTCCATTCTGAGGGCTGAAGTAATAAAATCCCTAAATCTCCTATAACCATAGTCAAATCATCGAAAGCAGCAATCCTATATACTAAAGTATTAGTTGCAGCGAAGTATGTTTCGTATAAGTTCTGAATGTAATCACACATGTTCATCATTATTCACCTCAAGGTTACCGACAGTATTTTCCCACTCGGATAATTACTAGATATTTCCATCAAATGCTGTATTGACTTACGTTTATCTTCATAGACGTATAACGTGCCTCCACCGCTTTCGCATACTGAAACATTGTAATAATTAGAAAAATGCATGAACATCAACATTTCATATTTCTCAACTTCCTTTACAACCACTATATTTACAGTATTCTGGGCTATATCTTCATCTCCTTTTATGTAATATCCCCTACTTCCAGACTCCATTATATATAACAGCACACCATTATTGATGTAATTTTCAATATCCATTTTTATTCAGCTCGCTTTTAAATATCATTCTTTTACGTTTACATCCCTTGGGTTGATATTTTCTATGTTCTCTATCTTTTTCTCTTCTCTAAATGCATTTCCTTGCT
>Ga0080003_1001218_pt1 | contig 14120 bp, 14 predicted proteins | sample JossMetagenome_FD_69206 | JGI IMG/M metagenome (GOLD analysis project Ga0080003, IMG submission 69206) | Hot spring microbial communities from Joseph's Coat, Yellowstone National Park, USA - JC2_E (SPADES assembly) (version 2) | ecosystem: Environmental > Aquatic > Thermal springs > Hot (42-90C)... | reverse complement strand
CATGGAGCAATTTAGGTATGCGCAATTGCTATATAGGATGGGTGTTCCTGGCACGTTCTACTTAATAACGGGACTCAGGGAGTACATGGGCAGGAAACTAATGATTAACAATAAGGAATTAGTTAGGGAGTTAATCGACATGGGCCACGAGGTTGGATCCCACACGCACACCCATAGGGACTTAACGAGAATCGGCATTAACGAGGTTGAGGAGGAGTTTAGGCTCAGTAAGGGAATCATTAGCGAGTTAACGGGCAATGATGATATCGGTATCGCATATCCATACGGCTCATTCAATGAGGAGGTAATTAGGGTGGCGAGTAAGTACTTTGTTTACGGTAGGACTATGGGCAACTTCAATAGATGGAATGAGGCTGCGAACAGGTATGCCCTTGGCGGCATGGGGGCAAGGCACCTAATGAAGCTGCCAGTTAAGGTGCTTAAGGGCGTTAGGTTAGTCACGGTCGTGTTTCACGACGAACCAACCTGGCTAGTTAAATCAGTGATTGAATACTTGAGGGTGTTTAATGCGAGGTTCGTAGCACTGCGCGAGGGCCTTAGATGTCTAGGGTTGTGAGCGTACTACACCACCCAATACCACCACTTAGACCTGGCAGGTTGGCTGAGGAGGACGGCCTTGGCTGGCACTTCAGATCAGCAAGGGCGCTCGCTAGGTATGGCGGCTATGAAACAATCGCTGTCAGACCAGGAATAAACCGTGAAAGCGCAATTAAGGTTATTGATAATGTAACCGTAATACTAACGCCATCAATTAACCTATCGCCAAGCCAGAGGATTTGGAAGTGGAGCCACGTATCAACGGCACTAGCGGAATTCGTTAGAGATGCGGTTAAGCGCGGCTTCCTACCCTACATACATGAATACAGAGCCCTAAACTCAGAACTAGTCATTAGGAGGATTGTTGATTATCCGATGATACTTCAGCACCACGGCTCATACCCACCCAGCGGTCTTAACCTAAGGAATCCACTAAGTCTCATTAAGGAGTTTAGTAAGTGGAGGAGGGATGATTACCTAGGGAAAGTTAGAGGAGTATTCTTCGTGCTTAACGAACGCGAGAAGCATTACCTCGAAGAGATCCTTAATGTTGATGCAAAGGTAATTGTCAGGACGATGGCCGTAGACTTCGATGAATTAAAACCATTAAGTGAGGAGGAGAGGATCAGCGTTAGGAAGAGTATTGGTATAAGTGAGGATGCAATTGCGATAATAACGTATGTTGGAGTTTTTGGTGAGGAGTTTGGCGGTATTAAGGGTACACAATACCTATTTAGGATATTGCGTGAGTTAAGGCTTAGATTTGGGGATAAGGTTATGATGATAATTACTGGGGTTGGCGAACCATATGCAACGGCCCTGAGAAGAATAGGTGCGATAACATACAGGCTACTCCCGCATAGAGACTACGTGAAACTCGTTGCCGCATCTGATGTGTACCTCCTACCTGCAACCTCTGGTTACTCATACGGTGGTATTGGCGTTGCAATAATGGAGGCATTAGCAATGGGGATACCCGTGGTCAGCCCAACGCTGAGGGACTTCCCTGAGCAAGACCGTGTTAAGGATCTTGGGGTAATGACGAGGTATGTAGATGATGAGGAGGCGCTTAGGGAGTTTATAGACGCCTTAATATATGTTATCGAGAATAGGGGTCAATATAAGCCATGGGTCATTAGGGAATTAGCCAGGAAGTACTACTCATGGGAGAGCTTCGTAAACGAATTCAACAATGCAGTAAAGAACTTATGAAAACTACTGTGCTCATACTAACGAGCGGCACCAAGGACAGGCACATCCTAATCAGGGGCTTAATCAAATCATTAAGCCAACAAACGATAAAGCCCGACGAGGTAATCATAGCCACAGAAACGGCAGACAACGAACTCATGAAAATCGCAAACGAGTACTTAAGAGACGTGGCAGTCAAGGTGATTGAGGCTGGTTATTGGAATAAGTGCTGGACGGCAAACAAGGCAATACTAAGCTCAGGCGGCGACATAATATTCCTCCTCGAGGACGACCTATACCTAACACCGAACTTCATTGAGGAAGCACTAAACGCATTCAAGGAATACCCCGAGGCCGGTTGCGTATACACAAACTGCATATGGGTCTTCCAGGAAGGCACAAGGTCAAGGGGTGGGTTCATGGGTTGGCTAGCAAAGGCCCTCAGTAAATTATCAATCCACGAATCGGCACTACCGAGGATGGTCAGGAGGATAAACGACCACTTAATAGAAGTGCCCGTATTCACCATGAGCGTTGCATGTAGGAGGGAGGCTTTGCTCAGGGCTGGGCTTTACGACATGAGGGTTAGGGAGCCAATACTCGGCGAGGACTTCGACCTAGCGCTAAGGATTAGGAAGGCGGGCTACAAAATAATACAAACAACAAGGGCAGTCTCGTACCACCTAACAATGCAGGTAACAAAAGGCGTAATAAAGTATAGCAGAGACCCATCAATACTCATGGGAACCTACGAAACCGAGGTATACTTCATGGCAAAAAATAGAGATATTTTAAAAACAAGCAATGTTGTTGCTCATGCTATATATAGGGCAACAGAAGCAGTAATATGGGGTATTCGAACAAAGAGTATTAAGGTAATTCTTTACGGTATAATGGGTAGTATTAAGGGATTTATAAAAAGCTTCGTAGAATAATCATACAAATCATAGTTATGATCGACGTAGTCATGCCTACATGCAATAGTAATAAACCTTATTTCTCTATTGTGCTAAATAGTATTAAAGAATATTTACCTTTAAATAAAATTATCGTTGTTGATTGTTTTAGTATTGACGGAACTATAGAAACAGTATCTAGGATTTTTAGAGATAGGGCATTAATATTAAAGACACATGCAAACCTAGCATATGCACGCTATTTAGGAATGAAATTCGTAGAAACTGATATTTTTGCCATGATTGATAGCGACACCATGATATTACCTTATTGGTATGAAAGACTTCATTATTTACTCAATAATTACGAAAATATAGGAGCTGTTGAAGGAAAAATAATAAGCGCGGATAAATTATTTAGAATTTAATCTTCTTTTAAATACATATGCATCTAATATTATTTTTTATAAGAAAAATATAAATGAACTTAATCCTTATTTCATACTTAAAAAAGGATTATGGTGGTATGTACGTGGAGAAACAACAAATGTTCTTATGCGTTATGATATGATTAAAGATTGGAAACCGCCAAAGTATCTTGGTGCTTTTGAGGATTTTCATTTAACGCAACATGTATTGAGAAAGGGATACAGATGGGTTCGTTATGATGGAGATATAGTAGCAATACATTTTGAATCTATGAAAAATCTTATTGATATATTCTTAGTTAAGCCTATTAAAAAAGGTCTATGGCATGGCAGTAATATTTATATTCTACACAGAAATAAAGAAATTAGTTATTCATTAATATTACTAGATAATATCCGAGGAATTATTAACTCTATATTAAAAATTTTTACAAAAAGAGAAAGAATAAATTATATAAGTTCCCTTCTATTTACTATGGCTATGATTTTAGGTATTCTCACAAAGGATAGGTATGTGCAAGAATATAGACATAGATGAAATTTTAATATCAATTATTATACCAATCAAGAATGAAAAAAGTAAAGTAAAAATTATTATTGAGGGTCTTTATAAACAAAATTATAGACCTATTGAAACGATATTTGTTGATGGTGGCTCAACTGATGGTACGGTTGAGGAAATAATGAATGTAATTAAGGAGTATTCCTCAAATGATTTCAAGGTTAGGTTACTCAGGGAGAGTGACTTTGGGTCTATACGGTCTCCTGCCAATGCAAGAAATATTGGCGCATTAAATGCCAATGGCAAATATATAGCATTCTTTGACGCAGATTATGATTTTAGGGATGATCCTGATGCTGTGGGTAAGATTGTCCAGGCCTTCAATAATGGGGCTAATCATGTAGCGATTAAATACGTACCCAATATGCACACCTGGATCGAGAGACACTTAGTGCTTGACGATATCGTGCATTACTACAATGGCGATAAACCCATACATTTGATCTGCGCATTCAAGAGGGAGTTCTTTAACGAGGTTAGGTTTAATCTAACACTAGGCTTTAGGGAGGACTTTGAGTTCCTCGATAGACTTAGTAAGTATTTTAAACTCAATACCGCAGTGGTCGATACAGGTATTAGGAGGTGCTACCTCCACACGCTCAGTGACGTTAAGAGACAGCAGTTGTGGTACGGCAGAACAGCCATGAGGTATTACAAGGCTGTAGGGGTAAACCCATTAACAACGATTATTAGGTCAAACGCGGTACTTGGGTTAGTATTGCTCACAATAATTACTGCACCACTAATAGGTTTGTTATCAATGATATTTCTATTCTCCGCCTTTGTATTAATATACGTGCGTTGGTTAAGAAAAGACATGAGGATTTTAAGGCCTAGTAAATTCTCGGTTCTCGACAGGTTTGCATGGTACCTGTTCAGAGAGGTTGTTGGGAGGCTATTTTTCGATTTAGGATTTATAAGATCAATTTTTTATAGACAGGTGGAGGTGGGGCGGTGAGTTCTAAGGAAATTAAAGGAGATTATGGATTTGTCAGTATTATAATGGTTACTTATAATAGTGTTAATAAGCTTCATGAATTTTTCGATGAGGTACTTAAAAGCCTAATTAATTTAGACTATGATAATTATGCCGTAGTTATTGTGGATAATAATTCAGGAGATAATACGATTAATCATGTTAAGGAAATGTTAAGAGATCTTGAGATGAAAGGTAGAATTTTCATTATAAAGTTAGGGGAAAATAAGGGCTTGCCCTATGCCTACAATGTTGGTGCAATAATAGCGACAAGAGTTTTTCCAGAAACAAGGTACTTACTTTTCATGAACGATGATGTAATACTAAGTAAAGAATTGCTAAATGTCTTGATAAGGGGTTTAAAGGGATCCTGCGATGCAATTCAACCAATTATAATTCACATGAATGGTCATAAAGAGGTAGGGTTTGGGATTGGCATTACGGGGTATGTAAAACCCTTAAATTGCAAAGAAATAGATTGCTCTGCACAATTCACTAAAGTACCCGTTATAAGTGGCGCAGTCTTCATGGTAAAGAAGGGTGCATTCTTTGATATAGGTATGTTTGATGGAAAAATATTCTGGGGATATGACGACGTAGACTTCTGTTGGAGACTTCATAAACATGGTTATACTACATGTATTGCTATGGAAACACATGCTATACATTATGGTAGTGCTACATGGGGTAGGGAGAACCCGATTAAGTATTATTATAACGCCAGAAACCATATTTACATGTTTTATAAAAACCATTATTTCATGTATGCATTATTATTAACTCCAGTGCTGCTTCTTGAAATACTAAGGTTGCTCCTCTGGAAGATCAGTAGGAGGGATTTGGAAAGCATTAAGGCTATTTTATTGGGTATTATTGATGGTATTCGTATGGCTCCTCTAGCATTAATGTATTCATTAATCCATAAATATTCCAATTCTCAATTCGTTAAGTTTGATTTAGCGGTAGATCTTGTGCTAATTCTAGGAAGGCTTTATAGTCGACTTAAGGAGGGTAAATAATGAAACCTTCAGTAATGAGAAGAGTTGTAAGGGGTATTCGTTGGATTTCTCATGATATAAGTATGGTGATTAAGGCACCTAAGGTAAGTGTTTTAAGCAAGATTAAACTCTCCATATTATATATTATTTATCATGTATTCAAGATTGACTTTAATAAGTTTAGAGTATTCATAGATGTTAATGGTGTTAAGTATAGGTTCATAGGTTATGACGAGCTTGGCGTATTGGCGTATCTTGAACCGTGGATGGACAAGTATTTATGTGTGAGAAACGGTGAAGTCTTTATTGATATTGGTGCCCATGTTGGTAAGTACGCATTGAAAGTTGCTAAGGAGAACCCAGTGAGCTTAGTTGTAGCCATTGAGCCAAGTAAGTTACAGTTCAATGCCCTTGTTGATAGCATTAAGAGAAATAATTTAAAGAACGTGATTCCTCTTAACATAGCTGCGTGGGATAGTGCAACAAGACTTAAGTTGCGTGTATACTCAACCATTAGTACCTCTACTGCGGTTGATGAATTTAATGGTATTGGTCATTTAATGCATATCGAAGATGTTGAGGCAAGACCGCTTGATGACGTGGTTAAGGAACTTGGTCTTGGGCGTGTTGATTGGGTTAAGATTGATGTTGAGGGTGCTGAGCTTCATGTGCTTCGTGGCTTTAGGAGTGGCATTGCTAGGTTTAGGCCTAAGATAATTATTGAGGTTAAGGAGTTCAATAGGGAGGGTGTGTTCAACTTCTTCAGGGAGGTTAATTACGAGTGCAAACACATACCCGAGGACGAATCAGGCGAATACTACATATGCGCGCCAAAGAGTTAGTGTCCATAATAATTCCCACACTTAACAAGGAGGGAAATATCGAGAGGTTGTTAAGGAGTATTTTTAGTCAGGATTATAGGCCTATCGAGGTTATAATTGTGGATGGTGGCTCTAAAGACAATACGCTTGAGATAATAGGAAATTCACTGAAAAGTATAGTAATGAGGAGTTCGTGGTCAGAGTGTTGGCTGAGTATGGTGAATGTAGAAGCCCTACTAATGCGAAGAACATTGGTTTTGCCAATGCTAGAGGCGATTATGTGTTATTTATTGACGCTGACTACGTAATTCTTGACCGTAATTTCATATCTAGGGTTGTGGAAGCGCTTAGGAACACGCCCTGGGTTAGTGTTAAGTTAATACCCGTTATGGGTGAAAATAATTTATTGTCATTTGCTCAGGTTGTTGAGGATAGGGCATGGGCTCCCAGGGGCTATGTCGATGAAAGGAGGTGTTTCAGGAGGGATTTCTTAGTGACTTACGCAAATCCGCCGTTCAACCCTTGCTTAGGCGTTGGTGAAGATGCGGACTTAATTAGTAAGTTAAGGGGCATGGGTTTTGTGCCGATGTTTGTTGATGTAAGGCTTGGGGATGTAGTTCCTAAAGGTTTGCGTAGGTTTGTTAGAAGGTTTGAGTGGTATGGTAGGACAGCACTTAGGTTTTATATGCAGGTTCGTGGTTATTCACGAATTAGGGCGTTTATTCAAGCCTTAAGAGATAATGTTGGTGTTTGGATCACTATCATGTATCCTTTGCTTCTAGTATTATTATACTTTATTACTAAACATTTTAGGCATTTTCATAGTATTGATTTTATACGGCGCACTTAGGTTTAGGTTCTTCCTGAAAATGCCTATAAAGTCCCTGAAGGTGCTTGTAGTAATTAGTTTCCTGGATTTTGTTAGGGCTATGGCGTACCTCTATGGTTTATTTAAGGGCCTTATTGGAGCTAAAGTGAGGGTTTCGAGGGATTTCGTGTGAAGCCTAAGGTCAGTATAATAATCCTGAACTATAACGGTAGGAGTAAGTTAGGTGTCCTGCTTGATGAGTGTATAGTCTCGGCGCTTAATCAGACTTATGGTAATGTTGAGGTTGTATTCGCTGACAATGGCTCGACTGATGATAGTTGTGAGTATGTTAGGGCTAGGTATGGGGATAGGGTGAGGGTTGTATGTCTAGGTCGTAATTATGGATTTACCCTGGGTAATAACCTAGCATCTAAATTTATTAGTGATGATAGTGAGTATCTATTGTTCCTTAACCCGGATGCCATCCTGGAACCTGATTACATTGAGACTATTGTTAGATTCATGGAGGAGCATAAGTGGATTGGTGTAGCTCAGGGTGTACAGGTGTCTATGGATGGTTCATTTGTTAGCCTTGGTGGTTATATTGATTCCTACGGTAGGGGAGTTGAGCTAATCCTTAAGAATTCAGTGCTGAACCACCCAATAATGGTTTTGTGGGCTTCGGGTAGCGCCATGGTGGTCAGAAGGAGACTTTTCAATAAGCTTGGTGGTTTCTCGCCCGAACTGTTCCTCTACCATGATGAGATTGATCTATGCAGTAGGGTTTGGTTGAGTGGTTATGCCGTGGTTTCAATACCATTAACTAGGTATAGGCATTTGAGGGGTGGTGTTGTGGGTAGTGTTAATTGGGTTGGTTGGTATTTTGCGAATAGGAATAGGTGGTTAACCACCATTAGGTACATGCCCCTAAGGAACATGCTTACTTCACTACTAATTGCTTTACCCCTCGAGTTCATAATAAACATTGCAAAATCCATTAGAAGGCAGGAGAGGCAAAGGGCATCACTTTACGCTAAAATCTTAAAATTCATAATAAAAGAATTCGTGAGTAACGTGAGAAAACGTGCCAACGTTGGTGACGTCAGGAAGCTTAAAGAGCTCATAATTAACGCTAAAAGTCCGCTTTCAAAGGAGCAGGAGATACTTGCCTATATAGCTCAAAAAAGTACCTATGTCTTAAGAGTGGATTAACATATGCTTTGCATATACATGCCTTTTTGGGGAATTGCAGGTAGTGAAGTTCGTGTCTTAAAGACCATCATTAGATTTCCAAAGGATGAATATTTAATACTCATACCCATTGATTGTAAGACTTCCTTAATTAAATCGCTCGTGTATCTTGAAAAGGATCGTGATTTTAGAAAAATTAATGAGACTATTAATGATGCTATTGAATTAAAGCCTATCAATAATGCAATACAACACCTATGGGCTCGTGGTATTGCCAGTAGATATGCATCGTATAAATATGGTAGGTATGTTGCATATACGGCTAAGAGATATGGTTGTGAAATGGTGTACATGCCTTATGGTAATCAAACATGCGTAATACTGGGGTTAAAGAGTAGTTTTCCGAAGATTTCTGTGCTTATTCAAAATACGCCTATTATTGAAACGTTGGTGTTTGAGGAGGGAGATCCATTAACGATAATGATTAATAATACTCGATTAAGAGAGGGTAAAAGTGGCCTGAAACTATTAGTTAGTTCATTAATTAAGTTTGCGAAGTTATTTATGTGGCGCTTTATTATGACCAATGTCAATCTGCTAACGGTCTCTAAGTCGATACCATATGAATTAAATAAAGTTATAGCAGGCACCTTAACATACCCAGCAATGCACATAATGAATAACATGTGGCTAGCCCTAGGTATTGGGTTTATGATTTACCTAGCATCGTTGATTATTATTACTTCATTAATGACGGATGTAGAAGATTTAAAGAATCTTGCCGACATAAGTAGGGGCATTAATTACATAGGTCCTTTAGTCAGCCGCGCATTGAATTATTTAGTTAAAATTAAGATGGTGCTATGGTCATGAGGATACTCACAAACTGGGCTGATGACGGCTTAACTAGAGTTTTACGTAAATACGGAATTCATGTAGCATTGATCGGGAATTTATCATTAAGAATTAATTTAGAGGACGCAGATTTAATTTATTATGCACGTTTTAGTCCACCGCTACTAGATAAGGATTTAGTTATCACATTAAGGAGAATTGGAAATGTTATTTATGGGCTTCACATGCCATTAACAATAGACAACCCTGTAAAACCTAGCCATGTTCTTTATGACCTTGTAATGCCGCCTCAGGCAATACTTACGCATTTAAAAGGCGCAACGATACACACGTTGAATTTACGTGACTATAAATTATTGAGAGTTCTTGGCCTTAGATTGGTTTACATGCCGCTCGGTACTGATACTGAATTATTTAAGTGTAGATTCGATAAGTCCAATGCCTTTACCATGATCTATGCCAGTAGGCCATCATGGCATAAGGGGACTGATTTATTGGTTAATTACATAATACCAATCATTCATAAAAAGCTTGGTCAAGATGCTAGAATTGTAATTACTGATGCTACGAGTGACTACTTGAGTTCTCTGTATGATGGAATTCGAGGAATAAGAGGAATAGAACTATATGATCACTTACCAATTAAGGATTATGCGAGGTTATTGTCTGAAGCCCACGTGCTACTCTTCCCAAGTAGGTATGAGAGTTTCGGCCGCGTCGTGCTCGACTCATTGGCTAGCGGAGTCATACCTGTAGCGTTTAGGGTTAGGGGGTTTGTTGAGGATGTATTATTAAAAACAGAATTAAATAGGTACGTCGTCAATTACCCAGACCTACCCAGCTTTATTAATAAGGTAATTGAACTATATAGATTATGGTATAGAAGCTCTGAGGAATACTATGCATTAGTTAAGTTAGCCTGCAAAATAGCTAACCAATACTCCTGGGAAATCATTGGAAAGATGTGGGCCGAACTTTTTAAACAAGTCCTCTAAATTATAAATAAAATTAAAATTGTAATAAGGTAATAAGAGAATGCCACCAGATACAAGCAGGTTTACATCATTGGCTAAGTAATTACTATGTTGGTGGGTTGTGTTCACCTACGACTATTGTTGTTTCTGAGGACTCAAGATATTGGTACCCATTGCATGTTAATGCATTAGTACCTGGGATAATTACTTCATGAGCGTCGAGATTTGGGTAACAAAATGGTTGTTGCCGCGGGTAAGGAGTTATTAGTGTTTGACCCTGACGACGTGAGGAAAGCCCTGAAGAGAAAGTTTATCCTTGCTCCTTACGGTGTTTATTTCGATAGGGTTAAGGGTGTGGTTTATATGGTTAGGAGGGAGTTGTGGAGGTTCTGGGAATGAAACCGAGACTTCTCGTGCTTTCTAAGTTCTTTTGGCCTGAGGGTGGTGCTGAGCTTGCGACTTACTTATTCATTAGGCGTTACCTGGCTGATCGGTTTGACGTGGGTGTTGTTTCGGGTACTGATAAGCCGATTATTGATCGTGGGTGTTGTAGGTATGTTGCTTGGGATGTTTTGAGGGCTGGCTTTAAGCCTGCTGAGTGGTTGTTGTTCGCTGCCAAGTTGAGGGATGCTGCTAGGCTCATTAGGTGGGCTGACATCGTGTATATACCATCCCATACACTGTTGCCTCTCGCGCCCATTGTGAAGTGGGTTAACCCGAGGGCCAGGGTTATGCTTCACGTACATAACAATCAACTCCTGACCTACACCTCGATCGTTATTAGCAACGTAGGGCCTGGCATGCGTAGTGACTTATTGGTGGAGCTTTATGAGAACAGGAACCTCCTTAGGGCGTTGGTTAGCGGATCCCTGAGAGTCTCGCAAATGCTCTACTGGTTGGCTTTGTTGTACTCGGACGCGGTTATATTCGTGGTTAGGAGGCAGCTTGAATTGATTCGTAAATATGGTGTACGTTTGCCGCTTAGGAGGGCCGAGGTTATTTATAATCCACCGCCGTCGGTGGAGGTTAGGAAGGCACTGGGCGAGGCTCCTGTGTTTATCTATGTTGGTGGTGGGAGTTTCATAAAGGGGTTTCACGTGCTTCTCAAGGCTTTGCCGTCGCTCGTGAGGCTCGGTGCCAGGGTTAGGCTCTTCGGTAACTACAGGGGTTTCCAAGTCAGGAGCCGCTATGTGGAGGTTGTCGGCAGGGTTCCTCATGATGTTGTCATGAGGGCGCATGAGGATGCCTGGGGCTTGTTGTTCCCGTCGATTAATGAGGAGCCCCTGCCCTACGCCGTTGTTGAGGCTGCGTTGGCTGGTACGGTGCCAATAGCCGCTAGGGTGGGTGGTGTGCCGGAGATCCTCAGTGGTACTGGGGCTGAGAGGTTCATGTTTAGGGCTGGTGATGCGGAGGACTTGGTGGGTAGGGTTGAGGAGTTGATTGGCTTGGGCGTTAAGGGTGTTATGGAGGTTGGTGAGGAGGTTAAGGGGGTTGTGCGTAGGAGGCTTGAGGAGTCGGCCAGTAGGTTGCCCGAGGTTTTTATGGAGGTCCTTAGCAGTGATTAGGTCATGGAGACTCTGAGGGTTTTAGTGACGGGTGGTGCAGGCTTTATCGGTAGTCACTTGGTTAAGGCCCTCGTTAAGGCTGGGCACCAGGTTAGGGTCCTCGATAACCTATTCACGGGTTCCATTGAAAACCTCGCCGACGTATTGAACGCTATAGAGTTCGTTAGGGGTGATGTTAGGGACTACGGGGCTGTCGAGAGTGCCGTTAGGAGCGTTGATGCCGTGGTTCACCTGGCGGCCCTCATAGATGTTGCCGAGTCCGTGGAGAAGCCTGACCTGTACTTCGACGTCAACGTTAGGGGCACGTACAACGTGGTTAAGGCGTCAAGGAGTGCGGGCACGTTTGTGTTCGCATCATCGAGCGCTGTTTATGGTGAGCCAATTAGGGTGCCAATACCCGAGGATCATCCATTAATGCCCAAGTCGCCGTACGCAGCCAGCAAGGTATCCGGTGAAGCCTTCGTCCAAGCCTTCGCCAATCAATACGGCTTTAGGCCCGTGATACTCAGGCTATTCAATGTCTACGGCCCCAAGCAGTCTAGGGCCTATGCCGGCGTCATCATTGAGTTTATTAGGAGGGTTTCTAGGGGTGAGCCGCCGGTCATTTTTGGTGATGGTGAGCAGACTAGGGACTTCGTGCATGTGAGTGATGTTGTTGAGGCGGTAATGCTCTCGCTTAGGAATGAGGGGGCTAGGGGCGTGTTTAACATTGGTAGTGGTGAGGGCGTAACGATAAACTACTTGGCACGCCTTATACTTAGGTTAATGGATAGGGAGGATTTGAAGCCTATCTATGCACCGCCGAGGCCAGGCGATATAAGGCACTCAATAGCAGACGTATCAAGGGCGCGGAAGGAGCTGGGATTTAAGCCGAAAGTAGGGCTTGAGGTGGGTATTAAGGAATTGATTGGACACGGGGTCGTATGAGTAGAGCGAGAGTATTGATTGTTCAGGAGCTTTGGTGGCCTAAAGGCGGAGGTGGCATATTAGCTACTCACTTGATAGCTAAGGTCTTGGTTAGGCATGGTTTTGAGGTTAGGGTTGTGACGGGCGTTGAGGATCATGAGACTATAGATGATGTTGTGTTTATTCATGAGCCGAGGCTTAAGGCTAGTAATAAGTTGGAACTTTGGTTTAATGCTTACATGGTGAGTAGGGAGGGTTGGTTTAGGAGACTTGTTGAGTGGGCCGACGTTGTTTACGTACCTCGCTATGCATACCCGGTGATTCCTAGGGTTAAGGAGTTGGGGAGGGGGGTTATTGTTCATTTGCATGATTACCAGCCAATATCCTACACATCCGTCATATTCCATGGTGATAATTTCAAGAGCGATTTTGCGCGTACGTTCTATTACGAGTTGCATCAACACGGTTTAATGAGGGCGCTAGTTACATCATCGTTAACGCCAATTAACAGGCTCACTAGGAGATGGGTGTCTCAGGCCGATGCTGTTGTTTGCGTATCGAATAGGCAGTGCGAAATCATGAGGGAGAGGATGCCGGAGATCAGGGGCAAGTCCGTGGTTATTTACAACCCATTGCCCGACATTTCTCCCGTAAGGAAGGAGTTGGGTGATGAGAAAGTCTTGCTTTATTTGGGTGGTTCTAGTTTCGTGAAGGGTTTCCACCTTATTCTTAAAGTTGCTAATAAACTCTTAATTAAATACAAAGATTTAAAAATACTAATGACACAAATTAAGAAGAATGAATCGCTACCTCCAAATTGTTTAGCACTTGGAAAGCTACCTTATTTTGATATTATTAAATTACATAAAATGGCTTATGCCTTACTCTTCCCATCAATATGGGAAGAAACACTAGGTTATGTAGTTATTGAGTCGATGATGATGGGTACGATTCCAATAGCCGCGAAGGTGGGGGGTGTGCCTGAGGTTGTTGTTGGGTCGCCGGCTGAGGATTATTTATTTACACCTGGAAATGTAGATGAGCTTATGGATAAAATAGAATTAGTTTTAACGCAATCTAAGGATTATTTATTAGATATTGGCATTAAATTAAGAGAACATGTGATTAAGCTATTTAATATTGAGAATACTGAGAACGAAATTGCGAATTTATTTTTAAAGGCTTCATTATCTAAATAAGATGTCTAAAAATGTCCAGAAAAGGTAAGTTAATAGTTTTCTTAGGCCCTGTTGGTGTTGGTAAATCCACGATAATTAGGGAACTAGCTCAGGTACTTAAAACTCGTGGGTTTAGGGTATTCACGATATTTATTAAGGCATTTCATGGACCGGTGTATGTACTATGGATCCTTACAGTAAAATTGTTAGGTC
>Ga0080003_1001217_pt1 | contig 14120 bp, 15 predicted proteins | sample JossMetagenome_FD_69206 | JGI IMG/M metagenome (GOLD analysis project Ga0080003, IMG submission 69206) | Hot spring microbial communities from Joseph's Coat, Yellowstone National Park, USA - JC2_E (SPADES assembly) (version 2) | ecosystem: Environmental > Aquatic > Thermal springs > Hot (42-90C)... | reverse complement strand
CGAATGCCAGGGCAATTAATAATTGTATAATGACCTCAAGTCTCACATTAACCACCAACAGTGAAAACCCTATATAACGTTAACTGTGCCGTCACATTCGTGGTTGGGTATATGTACGTCACTGTTATCGGTAAATAAAGCGTGTACGTATGCCCACTAACCAATGAACACTGAAACACATGCACATTAGGTAACTCCTCGGCATTAATCATTATACTTGTAGCATTAACACCAGGCATTAGCAATACATGTAATGGTAAATTACCAATCATGAAAAATACAAACTGCGACTCAGAATCATCAACCAAAGTAATGTTTGTGGCTCCATTTATCAATATTGGTATTGGTGTTGAGTAGGTCAGGGTCAGGTTCAGCAAGCAATTGCTGTATGTTACATCACCAACACCCACGTTTATAACGACATGTATTGGCGCGACCAGGTAGAAGCCTATGTACATGGGGTCCCCATAGAACGTACCACTAACCAACCCCCTAATACCTATCGTACTCATACTCACGTACTGAGGCAGCAATGTGTAGGTCCCTTCCAGGGTCAATGGACCAACAACCCTCAGCGGCGATGATTGCCCGGTCCCGATGATCTCTGCGTAACCGCCCGTTACGGTTAAGTTGCCCGTGGAATTAACAACGACTAACTTAATTATTAAGCCCTCGCCAGTAACATTAACGCTCTCAACATCAACATAGGGAACCACGGTCATGGTGGCTGGGTGAACGCTTGAGGCGTATTGAATAGCGCCGTAAACAACGACCAATGCTATTACCGTAAGGATTAATGAAGAAATAATGAATAATTTTAAGGGGGTCATCTTTTACCGCCTAGTCTTTATCAGCCGCTGATTGGCGGTAGAGGCACTGTTGCATTGCTTACAATGTTGTAGCCAAAGTATAGTGTCACGGTCTCGCTCTGGCTTGTGTATAAGGGAGCGTTTGGCTGGACTAGTACTGATATGTAGTATGGTCCGGTGCTTAAGGGGCATGCCGTGGTTGGGCTAGTTATGGGTTTGGAATTACTGATCACCGTGAATCTACACACTGTCTTGCCCGTGGATGCGCTCTGCACCGTAATTGTCAAGGTATTAATTATGTCGTAACCGCTTATCGTTACATTAGTTACGTATAACCAACCCGACGTTTTAACCACTAGGCCGAGCGCGTGGTAGAATTGTGCGTATGAGGCGTTGGTTAGCTGTATTGTTGCTGTGAACCCTGTGGGTAGTGCCGTGAAGTTTGCGTAACCTGATACATAGCTGTTTAACTTGTAAGTGCATGTTTGTGGCGGTGGCGGTGGTGGTGGCGATGTCGGTGGCGGTGGCGATGGGTGTGGCGATGGCGGTGGGCAGTATGTGAAGCTTGTACCGCTGTAGAATACTAACGGCGGTGCAGAGACTTGGGCTGTTATTACGCCCCTGTAGTAATAAATAACGTCAGCGAGCACCAGCACACTTAGAGCTAGTGCTGCGAGGGTGATAATTAACGCGATTTTATGTTTCAATTTTCCAATTTTTTCTGTTGACATCATACACTATTCCCATATTTCCTTTTAAATTTTTCCTTATTTCAATTCAAGTTAACAAGAAATCATAATATTAATAATGACGCATTAAGGAGGAAGCCTGTGAACTTCAAGGAGTTCCTCAGGGATGTCAAGGAGAAGGGGCTATTGAAGGACTTGGTGATGGAATTGCTTAGGGATGATGAGTTCTACATGGAGTTATCCAGGTACTTCGTGGTCTTCGGCAACGGCCTGTTCCTTAGGCCCATTGGTGTGGTTAGGCATGGGTATAGTGATGATTTTGTTAGGAGGTCATTGACGGGGGTTGATGGGATTGTTGAGGTCTTTGAGGAGTATATGGACGGTCTCAGGGGCATTGATGGCTTTTCCCACCTAATACTAATATCACTGTTACATAACGTCACCAGGGAACAGCGGGAAGTGCTTGTTGTTAGGCCTAGGAGACTTGCAATGTTCGGCGTTGAGCCCAGTGAGTTACCTGAGGTCGGTGTTTTCGCCACGGATTCCCCGCATAGGCCAAACCCGATAGGGCTTAGTGTTGTTAGGCTCGTCGGTAGGGATGGTAGGTTCCTTAGGGTTTCAGGGCTTGACCTATTCGATGGCACGCCGGTCCTCGATATTAAGCCCTACACGCCTGATAGGTCTGTTAGGGTTGAGGATTTGGGCTTGCCCGATTGGTACGTTAGGCTTTGGAGGCGGGTAGGCGGTGTTGTTTAACTTCGACTAAAAGTTTATATTTAAAGTACCGGTCTTAATTGTGACGTAAATGGAGCGTACTACTCAATTAATTAAGGAGCAGTTGAAGTACCACGTTATTGGCGAGGTTGGTGGTAGGGTTAAGCTCAGAATTAGCGATGAGGCTAAGGTTAAGCTCATGAGGGCTGGTTACGGAATCTACAACCACTCCACGGTAGAACTCTGCCACTGGACCAGGAGTGCGTTAACCCAGGAACAGAGCTGCTATAAGTTCAAGTTCTATGGAGCACCTGCAGGTGGTTCCCACAGGTGTGTTGAGTTTAGCCCCGTGGGCATGGTATGTAGCAATAGGTGCGTTTATTGCTGGAGACCGACCGATACCTTCGACTCGTTCACGCCAAACGAGGGCCTTGTTGATGACCCTGAGGAGCTAATCAGAGGTGTCCTCATGGAGAGGTATAGATTGTTGACGGGGTACTTTGGTCATCCGAAGGCTAGGGAGAGGGCTAGGGAGGCCCTGACGCCGACCCATTGGTCGATATCCCTATCTGGAGAGCCAACACTATACCCAAAACTGCCCCAACTTGTTAGGTACCTGAGGGGTTTACCAAGTACGAAATCGATATTCATAGTAACCAATGGCGAGCACCCAGAGATGCTAGAGAGACTGCAGCGTGAGGATGCATTGCCAACGCAGTTGTACCTATCCTGTAATGCACCGAATAGGGAGTTGTTCTATAGGATTAACGTGCCCGTCATGTATAGGGAGGATGCGTGGGAGAGGTGGTTAAGGAGTCTCGAGCTACTCAGTAAGGTTAACACGAGGACTGTCATTAGGATAACCCTGATAAGGAGCTTGAATTACGACCCGAAGTACATACCGGAGTTCGCCAAGCTCATGGTTATTGGGAACCCACACTTCATCGAGGTTAAGTCATACATGAACCTGGGGCACTCCGTGTATAGGCTTAGTAGGGGTGACATGCTCACGCACGAGGAGGTCAGGGACTGGGCAATGAAACTACTTGATGAGATCAACAGGCAGGGAGGGAACTTCAGGTACATGGATGAGGACCCACCGAGCAGGATAGTGGTTTTGCAGAACATGAGTAGGTACGTGGATAGGTGGATAGTCAAGCCTGAGCAGCAGCCTGGCGTCCTGAGCGAGGCTGATAAGAAGAAGTTGGAGGATGCATTGAGGAAATATGGTGAGCCGAGGGTTAGCTAGCCTGCGTGGTGCCATTCATATTATCGATGTTGAACACGCACTATCGAGATTCTCCCAGTCAATATTCCTGCCAATTCTCCTCTTGAGTTCATTAGCCCTATTGTGGGAGTGAAGTATTGGTATTGGCATCTGCGAATTTACACATAACCTCTTTACGAGCTTTACCGCACTCTCCAACGATATACCATGACCAACACTCACGTATGTTAACTTACTAGGCGCACACCGCACCGCCCAACCAATAACCTCACCAGTGTCTGGATCAATTATTGGCCCCTCCCCATTACCCACCCTACCGTAGAGTAGGGACTTAGCAACACCGATCGTCGGCACCCTCATACAAACCCCGAAGTGGCTCGCTATACCCAGCCTGAATGGGTGCGCCCTACCATGACCGTCAATCAACACGACCTGCGGCTTAGCCCTGAGCCTCAGGTAAGCGTTGACCATGGGCTTCAACTCCCTGAAGGAAAGCAGGGTCGGTACGTACGGAAACGCAATACGCCCAACCCAACAACTCCACTCAATGACAGACGCCCTACTCAACGAGTAAGCGGTGGCTACGGAGACCCCAATCTCCTCACTGCCCTTCTCGATGTAAGCCACATCAATCCCTGCGATTATATCAACATCATCAACACTCACCAAGTCCCTCTCCACAACCCTACCAGCCAGCATCCTCTGGATAGACCTGGCGACCTCCAGGTGGAATCCCCTCGGGACCCTAGACCTTACGTAACCCTCACTGGGCCCTCTCGATGTTCTCATCCCTCCTCAACCTCTCAATACTTATGGAGAAGGCTTTAACACCAAGCCGCCTAAGCTCAAGCGCACCCCACCTACTGCTCAAACCCTTCTTGCAGTACAACACGTAGGTCTTGTCCCTACCCATGTGCTCCACGATCTTCGGCAAATCCTCAGGGCTTGCGTTTATCGCGCCAGGGAAATGCCACGCCTCATACTCTGCCTTGCTCCTTAAGTCAATAATCACGGCATTCCTCGGCACCTCACTAATATCCACATCATTAACCTCCTGCATTAGGGTATCCAAAACCTTACCTATCGCGCTGGTTCTTAGGGTTATCATTGTTGATAGGATGTCATCAATGAGACTCGACCTTAACTTATTCGTTTCATTATTCAACTCCTCAATACTAACCCTAGTCCTAGGCTTCTCCGAGAATAAGGCGCAGAATTCCTCAGTCCTCATGGACTCCTCGTAAGTTCCTATAAGCCTAGCGTAGTACATAATTTCATCTTTATCGAGACCTATTAACGGCCTATAAATCGGCATGTCAATACCATACTCGATAGCCATTAGGTTATGCAGGGTTTGCGATGAAACTTGTCCAAGGGATTCCCCGGTTACGAGTCCAAGGGCATTCACGGATTTAGCAACCCTTGCACTAACCTCATAAAGAAACCTCTTAAACAACGCGCTCCAAATGTGTGGGTTTGCCCGCTCCCTAAACTCATTAATTAATTGTGAACAATTCAGTATGAACAACCTTGGATCATAACCAATGGACCACTTATTAAATAGGGCGTTTGAGACCCTAAGGAAGTTAATCACATCCACCGGATAGGCTAGGGAACAGAATAGGGCATCCACGTACGCACCCCTCTTCATCATAAACCAAGCCGCAACAGGCGAGTCAAAGCCCCCAGAAATCAACGCCAACAACCTACCCTCAGAACCCAGCGGTAATCCACCGGGACCCTTAACGATCTCCGTGAACAAGTGCGCATTATTACCCCTAATCTCCATGAACAACTCCACGCCAGGTCGTTCCAAGTCAACACCAGCACTGAACGGCTTTAATGCCGCACCTACCACCCTTGCTACATCGATTGATGTGAATGGGTGATTGCCAACCCTCTTAACCCTGACCGCGAAGGTTCTGCCCCTAACTAATTCACTCCACTCCTTAACCGCTATACTGACTAGGTCATTGAGGTTGCCAAATCCGTAGACCTTAGCTGGCGAGACGGACTTAACGCCAAAAACCCTACTAATTAAGTCGATGCTTTCCCTAATCTTATCGCCTGGGATCTCAACGAATAACCTACCCTGGCCCCTCCTGACCCTTGTCTCGATACCCATAGATCTCAAACCAACGACTATGTTACGCATCAGCAACTTCTCCATTCTAGACCTGGTACTAAGTCCCTTGATGGTGATTTCACCATACCTAACAATGAGGACTACCATTCAATAGTTACCAGTGGGTCTGGACTAATAAACCCTCAGCAAAGACCAATTACATCATCAATCAGTCCCGTGGAGGTTCATCAATGTTAAGAAGGGCATTAATGTGAAGATAAAAGTATTAATCCGCCTTAAGGCATGATTTAATCAGCCCCGCTGGCGTGAGGTCTCGAGTTGGGCATATCCCACCAATGAAAAGACCTCCTCCAGGCGGGGTACAGGGTATCACTTTTTATGAAAGTCTCAGTGGTTGTAATGGTATCGTTTCCTCGGCAGTTCCATTGCTCGTTATTGTTAGTATATCGATTCCATCACCGGACACGGGATCCCTTGATATGCTTTGGTTTATTGCCCTTATTGCTAAATCCCTCGCCTCCTTAATGCTCATGCCCTGCCTATAACCGCTCTCTAGTATCGCGATCGCGAGTTTCGTTCCTGTACCTACCGCGGCGTAATCATCCTCTATCAATGAACCCAATGAATCCATTATGAACAGGTGCGATCCCTCATCATCTACACCACCTACGAGAACCTCCACGAAGTATGGGAGAATCCTATTTGAGAATAGTACGTAGGATAACAACTTAGCTGCAGACCTAATGCTTGGCTTTGTCTTCGTGTCTAAGGCATAGAGTGACATGTATGCCTTAGCGATCTTCGTGAGCACCTGCATATCAGCGAGTATCCCTATGGAGGCTATACCAATGTTATCATTGACCTTAAACACCTTCTTACCAGACCTACTGAACATCGTGAACCCATAAGCCACCCTCTTCTCAGCCGCAAGTACAACACCATCACTAGCCCTTACACCAACCGCGGTTCCAGTTATTAATTCCTCAATTGAAGACATCAATAACGAAAAGCACAAGTCCCTTTAAAAGCTTATTCAAGCCTTTAAACAAAGATGGTTTTTGCCTATGTACATGCCAGCATCGGGTAGTGATTAAAAGGGGGTTTGGGAATTAACCCCAATGAGTGTGTTGGTTAGGTATTATGACGACGTATATGTGGAGTGCGATATGGATTATGGAAGGTACGTGAGGGATGGTGTAAATTACGTACCTTGTGCCATGAAGGGAAGGGATTTAGACAAGGTATTACCCATACTTAGGGATTACTTAAGTAGGCGCGAGATATTTAGGGAGATTAGGATTGATACCGTAGATGGTGGTTTGAGCCTTGAGATACCAACAATAACCCTAAGTAGAGGTAGATCTGTGGGTGAAATACTTGATTCACTAGTATACTTACTAATAGGTATTAGGCACTGTACCACGTACTTAAGCAATACGAAATAATACTTTAATTATCTCAACGTAAAAGGTCCTTTGTTAGCAATGAATCGCGATACCGCAAACAAGGCATTGATCGGAGCCTTTACCTATCTACTAAGTGTTGCCGAGTCCTTATACGTACTTCTCCAGGTATTTAACGGTGATCCCAATTATTACATACTTGATGAGCTATTCAGGGAGTCCCTGGGCATTGTTAGTGCTATGGCGAGGGATTTTGGGCAATCCCTAATGCTTGGTCCCATAATCATGAGTGGGTACTCACCAGCAATAATTGTTGCATTAATAATTATAAGTAACGCATTAATTGCAATCTACACCTATAGGATTGGTAGGTTAAGGGGCCTATCAAGCAATCACCTAGTCATGATCGTGCTCTCCTCACTAATCAACGCATCACTGCTTTCCTCAATTCTTGAACCCTGGCAACCCCAATCCCTGGCGATTGCGCTTGCAATAGCCACTTATTACTACGTCGATGTTGATAACAGGTTCGTGAGCACCACGTTGGCAATATTAACGGCTATTTTAAGTCCAACCGCCGCATTACTGCTAATACTTATACCAATAACCCATTGGTTAATTGAGCACAAGTTTGCAGAGTCTGACCAATACGTTATTACGATAGGATCCATGGCAATCACCTACTACATGTTAGCTAATGCGTACTCATTAATTAAAGTCGTCACAGTGCAAGGAATAATCAACCAACTCATCTATGGTCTAGCTACCACAGCCTTCATACAACTAACAAGCCTAGGCACGGCAATCCCCGCGTTAATCGCCACAGTACTCGGTGGCGTTGGCTATCAATTGATAATGCCAGCAGTACTAATAATAACGTTGGTCGAGGCCCTAGCTAAGTTAAGGGATAGGAGGATTGGTGCCCTCGTCCTTGGCGTCTCGCTGTTGCTGACTGTGCTCATGTCACCATTATCGCCATTATGGCCTCCATATCAAGGCATCGGTGGTCTCGGCACAAATTGGTCATCACTTAACCAAAACGCCACGGGAGTTTATGAATTGGTTTCCCTGGCACCAAGCGGCCGCATTGAGGTTCCAACCTGGGCATCCCTTGGTTCATTAATGATCAAGCCCGGTAGATTAGTGGTTGGTAAAGTAACCAGCACCAGGCCTGTGAATGGTACATACGCGATCTGTGGCTATTACCAACTCGTGATTAATAACTACAGTGGTGTACCTATAATTAACGGTTTCAATATCAGTATTAATAAATTATCAACCAACTCATCTAGCTACACTACAAGTAATGAGGGGTTAATACTATTAAGTGGCACTTACCAGAAGGTCTTTTTGATAGAGTCAGGTTTATTGGAAATACCACCAGGTACCTATGTCGTTAGCACCCTATTATCAATATCGCCCTATATCAAATCATACTATACCAATGTGCTAATACCAAGAATTATATCAACACCTTTAACGAGCACAGTATTACCAATAAACGCCTACTCCACCGTAACCTTCAACCTAAATCTAAACTTCACGGGGGAGGTGTTAAAGGTCATAATCTACGGCGTATCCTACTCAGAGCAACAGGCAAACCTAGCCCTAACAATACTAAGGAATGGGCAGGTGGTGGGTAGGGCAACAGCCACCGCGCCACCCATAGTACAGGGTATGAAGCCATACCCAATAGAGTTCGATGTTAATCTAAACGTAACACCAGGAACCTACGCACTATCAATAATGACGGATCAACCGTTAATCCTATACGTAACCCAGGGCGTGGGAATGAATGTAACAAGCAATAATGAAACGGTTCAATACCCAGGGGAGATACCGACGTACGCACTGGTGTATTTATCACTCGAGAAGGAGCCCATTAGGTTCACCTGGGCACAGGTAGTACTGGTAATGCCTAACCAAAGCGTGATCATGAACGTAACGGGCACGGGAAGCTATGCATTAAAGGGTGAATTCACAATCACGAACTGGATAAAAACCAACATAAAGGTGCTCCTGATATCGAGCACCCCAGTCCTACCTGTCAACGTAACCATAGGCCCAATAACCATAGAATCCACGGAAAAGGCAAAATGCCCCACCCCAGGCATTATCGAGGCACTGACCAGGCCGGGCTACACGTTGCTAATGATACTAACAGCCCTACCCATAGCCGCAGCCCTACCCAACATCCCAAGACCAACCATAAGCAAGAAACTAAGGAATTACCTAATCACCCTAGGCATAGCACTAATGCTACTATTCTACATAGCCTGGGCCCTAGGCTTCACAGGAATAGCACCACAACTATACAACCAAAACACACTCAAAACACTCGCAATACTATTCCTAACCGGACTCACCATAACCCTAACAACAACACTCACAACAAAAACAACGAATAACACAGAACAAAAATCACAACCCCACACCCAAAGCTAGAGACTGACCCCTCCCCACCCTGAAAGGCAGACCTCTACGTAGACGCTCATTGCATTAAGGGGGATCAACCCGGTGAGGATTTGATGAGTGTTTTGGTGAGGAACTATGATTATATTTACGTGGGGTGCGACATGGATTATGGAAAGCACGTTAGGGACGGTATTAATTACGTGCCATGTACAGTTAGGGGAAGGGACCTAGATAAGGTATTGGGCGTGTTCAGAAACTATCTAAATGAGCACGAAGTATTTAGGGAGATTGGGATCGATGTGGTAAACGAGGCCCTAGACCTCGAGATGCCAATAACTACACTAAACAAGGGCAAGTCTATGGGCGAGGTTCTCGGCTCATTAATCCACTTAATAACTAGGTATTAGGTACTGGGTACCGCATAACGCACTTAAGTTCCAGGGGTAGCACCACCTGAGTTACAGCACTATTTACAGCCGCTCTTTCTCGTAATAACTCCATAATCAAGCCTCGCATTTAATGCCGAAAGCTTAATTAACTTTTATGGACCTAATCTAATGCAAACCATGGATTTAACCACGATATACACGATCGCGGCATCTACGGTAACCATACTAACCACACTAGCTTGGATAACCTACTGGTTAGGCGGCAAATTCAGGGAAATCGACATGAGGTTCGCAATGATTGACGAGAGGTTCAAACAAATCGATGAGAGGTTCAGGCAAATTGATGAAAGGTTTAAACAAATTGATGAGAGACTCGCTAGATTCGCTGACTCCATAAGTGGGGCCCTGATCTCAATAAATTCCCTAATGATTGAGTACCTGGGAATCAAGAACGTACTCACGAGAGACGAGGCGGAGTTCCTGAAGCGTGAGATAACGAGGTGGGCGGGCACTATTAGGGCTAACCCAATAAGTAAGGAGGAGATCGAGTACATAAAGGCAGTCGCATCAAAGAGCCTGGATGAAATAACCCTAGAGGAAATCGATAAGGTCGTCGAGATAGCCAAGAGGTGGTGGTACGAGGGAGGAGGTGAGGTCGCATACAGGATTTTCCTATATGCGTATATAATAAGGACATACATATACTTCGAGAAAATAAGAAAGGAGGGAAAACAGGCACGTACATAAGTACGGCAGAAAACAAGCCACTCAACAAACTAATAGAACCCTAGAAAAGCCTAAAATATAATAGAAATAACAACTACATATCACCAAATATCAATTTATATAACAATATCGAGTACCATATCGACACCGCGCACAACACGGTACTACAAACTCCGCAGCAACCTCCAATATAAACCTAAACAATGCCTCCTCCCCAACCACAGTAAACTATAAACCTACGCCACCCATCCCCACTAGCTAGGAGCAACAAATACTAGCATATTGCGGCAGCAATATAAGCCATGAAGAATTCATAAAACTTTACAAAATAATAATGCATAGAGATAAAGATAACCCAAAATATAAGAACATTCGAAGCCCTAATCATGACGACCATACAAACCCGCACCTATGGAAAGAAAACTTTAAACAAAGCCAGAAAACAAACAACCCGCCGGGGTAGTGTAGTCTGGTTAGCATGCGGGCCTGATCCGTCCGATCAAGACGGAGGCCAATGGAGCCCGTGAACCCGGGTTCAAATCCCGGCCCCGGCCCCATGAATTCTATTTTAATATGGCTTTTTCTTTTAAATAATGTACAGCTAAGCGACTGTTCTAATGCTTTCTATTCTGGCTTTGGATAGCTATTCGTTAATGGTAATAACCCATGTGATTAATGGTTAGTGATATGTTGAGGAAAATGATTAATTAAGTAGGTATATGCAAGTTTCGTTAATCACGGCACTCATTGTTTATAACATTGATTATTATTTTCATCGCGGTTTCAAAAGCCTCTGGTCTAACAGAGCCTAGCCCTATCCTTATGCCATTATCCTTACTGAAGTATTTCCCTGGGACTACCAGTACATCCTTAGTAAGTAGTTCCTCGGCCAGTACTGTCCCTGTTAGTTCGCGGCAATTTATCTCTATGTACGTTATTGGCATGTAATCACTGTAGTAAACCCTAGCCTTATTGCCTAGGGCCTTGGAGAGATCCCTTAGTGTCTCGGTGTTTGGCATTATTATATCCATGTTCCTCTTCCTGACCCATTCCCTGTTCTTGATTAGTATTGCTGCGTAGCCTAGATCTAGGTTTAGAACTAGGGGTGTTACTAGGTCTATTATTCCGTTGATCCTCTTGATTATGTCTTCCTCGCCTATTACCCAGCCTGCCTTTAGCTCGTTCATTGTGTAGAATTTCGATGTGCTGAATGTGTAGACCATGTTCTCAGTGGGTAGTTCCCTGAGGTCTTCATCCACGAATTCAAGGAATATTGAGTCTAGCACGGCATAGGCGTTTTTGTGCCTTAATATGTCGCTCAATTCCCAAAGCAACTTCTTGTTTAGGTACATCCCTGTTGGGTTGTTTGGGTTTGAGATGAAGAGGACGGTGCTCGGCTTGACATGGTTGAAGGTTTCGGTTAGGGATTCGTGAATCCCAACCTCGACCTGCCTCAGGCCTAGGAATCTTGGTAGGGCCCTTATTGGTTCGTACTCGGGTATCACCGTCACAACCTCCTCAATGCCCAGCTCCTTTAATGCCGATAGCGCCGCGAAGTTTCCCTCCTGGGTGCCGTGGGTTAATGCCAGGTTTCCCCTATCAACTGCGTATAGGCTTGTTAATTCCTGAACCAGATCACCTGGCTCGCCTAGCTTTAATAATTCATCGAGTGTTATCGGCATCACGCCGCTGCTCGATACGTTGTATTTGGCGGTGTGTGTCCTAAGCCATGTGAAGTGCCCAATCTCCACGGCATATTCCATGGGTGGTCCTTATTAAGGAGTACCCGCCATGATTTTAGGGTATGAATTACGAGGACGGCTTTGTCTTAGTGATTGATCAGGGCACCACAGGAACAAGGGCTGCGCTGGTTTCCCATAATGGCTCAATTGTTGGTTTTGCCTATAGTGAGCATTCCCAAATCTACCCTAGACCTGGTTGGGTTGAGCATGACCCATTGGAGATTTGGGAGAAAGCGATGTTGGTTATTAAGGAGGTTATTGAGAGGACTAAATATCAAAGCTTATCTAGATTGAGCGTGAGATGATGGCTAACGTAAGACCTGGGGATTGGAGATGGTTATTTAGGGGTGATTTTGGGAGGAGGACCGTGATTGTTTGGACGCAATGGATATTGTATGATATTGGTTCTTACGGCTTTGGATTATATGCACCAGCGATATTGGCAATGCTTGGCTTTAAGGGCGCCTTAGCACTCTTATTATCTTCACTGCTTTACATACCTGGATTCCTGGGCGCCCTTGGAGCTGCATACTTAAATGATGTGGCTGGTAGGAGGGTTTTGCAATTGATTGGGTTTGGTGGATCGGCGTTGGGTATGGTTTTTGTTGCCATAGGTGCATACTTAGTTGGCTTGGTGGCTGTTATTATTGGTGTTATTGGTTTAATACTTTGGTATGGTATTGGGAATTTAGGTCCTGGAAATACGATGGGTCTATATGCAATTGAATTGTTCCCAACTAAGCTTAGGTCGACATCGATGGGTTCGGCGACGGCAATAACTAGGTTCGTGTCCTTCCTCAGCGCATTTGAATTCCCCTACATAGCGCTTACGCTAGGTAAGCTAACGTTCTTCGAGTTCCTAGTCATAGTCACATTCATAGCGTTCATATGGACCCTCTTCTGCACGCCTGAGACTAAGGGAATACCTCTTGAGTTGATTGCAGTAGCAAGAACCAAGTGTCCAGGTCTTCATCCAAAGCTTGAGATAAGTGCCGTGGGTACTGAGAGGGGGAGGTGAAGCTTTATTACTTAATATTAAAATGAAATTAGGTGATTTTATATGGTGCTTGTTTTTGGTCATAGGGGTGCCATGGGGTATGCGCCGGAGAATACAATTCCGTCCTTTAGGTTAGCTGTAGAGATGGGTGTTGATGGTGTCGAGCTCGATGTCCACATGACTAGGGATGGTGAGGTTGTCGTTATTCACGACTTCACGGTGGACAGGACCACCAACGGTAATGGTTATGTTAGGGATCTAACTCTTGAGCAAGTCAAGAGGTTAGATGCTGGTGCCAAGTTCGGTGGTAAGTGGCGTGGTGTTTCTGTGCCGACGCTTGAGGAGGTTTTTAGGGAGTTTGGTAGGAGGATTAAGTACAAGATCGAGATTAAGAGGGGTAGTGATTACTACCCTGGTATTGAGAGGAAGGTTGTTGAGTTGATTAGGCGTTATGGGGTTGATGCCCAGGTGATATCCTTTGATTATGATGCCCTGAGCAACGTTAGGGCTATAGATAGGGACATAGAGGTAGGCATAATATTCATAGGCAGGATAAGCTGGTTCATCGACATAGCGAAGAAATTGAACGCTCAATGGCTGCACCCATCCCAAGACCTAATTGATGAGAGAGGTGTTGAGTTGGCGCATAGACTTGGTCTTAGGGTTGGTGCGTGGACTGTGAATGACGAGGAGCGTGCGAGGTATCTAATGAGTATTGGCGTTGATGATATCACAAGTAATTACCCAGATAGGATTTTACGGGTTACCAGAGCTGGAAAGGCGATTTAGGTATGGGATTTGATGTCGTTGTAGTTGGTGGTGGCGTGAATGGATTATTCACAGCCTTGGACCTCTCCCTAAGGGGATTTAAGGTACTTCTCCTTGAAAGGGGCTCCGTAGGTGGGGGCACAAGACCCACTGC
>Ga0080003_1001216_pt1 | contig 14126 bp, 14 predicted proteins | sample JossMetagenome_FD_69206 | JGI IMG/M metagenome (GOLD analysis project Ga0080003, IMG submission 69206) | Hot spring microbial communities from Joseph's Coat, Yellowstone National Park, USA - JC2_E (SPADES assembly) (version 2) | ecosystem: Environmental > Aquatic > Thermal springs > Hot (42-90C)... | reverse complement strand
AACTCAGCTAAAGTAGATGTTCCCAAGAGATTCATAGGCAGGCGGGTATATGTTGTTGTACTGAAGGACTAGAGACTTATGTCCCAATGTCTGAAGGTTGATTAAAGTTAATATATTATCGCGATATAATAAAGATGTGAAAGGCATAATTCTCCATGGCGGTGCAGGAACGAGACTGAGACCAATCACACATACTGGGCCGAAGCAGCTAATCCCCATAGCTAACAAACCCATGTCACAGTATGCATTGGAATATCTTACCGATTCTGGTATAAAGGATATAGCCATAATTCTTGGAAATATCTATCCAGAGAAGGTGAGGGAGTATTATGGGGATGGATCGAGATTCAAATGCAATATAACATACATACATCAGGGGGAGCCTCTTGGTATAGCTCATGCCATTTCATTAACCAAAGATTTCGTGGGGAATGAAAAATTTGTCGTTGTTTTAGGGGACAACTTGATCGGGGGTAATATTACAGAATTAGGATTTAAATTTGAAAACTCCAAATACGATGCATTTCTGTTGTTATCTGAAACCACTCATCCCAGGGATTTCGGTGTTGCTAAATTCTCTGGAGATGGAAAACTTGTTGAATTAATTGAGAAACCTAAAGAGCCTCCTTCCAATTATGCAGTCACTGGAATATACTACTTCAATAATAAAATATTTGAACAAATTAAGAAACTCAAACCCTCCTGGAGGGGGGAGCTTGAGATTACTGAGGCCATACAGTCCCTGATAAATTCAGGTGCAAATGTGGGTTATCACATAATTGATACCTGGTGGAAGGATACCGGTACCATAGAGGATATTTTAGCGGCAAACAGGCTAATCATCGATAGGATTGATCATAACACAGAATCTAAAAATATCCAGGGTAAAGTTGTGATAGGTGAAAATTCTAAAATATCCGAAGATTCAATCATAAGGGGTCCGGTGGCAATTGGTAACGATGTTGTTATAAGAGATGGAGCTTTCATAGGCCCATATTCCAGCATTGGAAACAAATGCGTTGTAAGTAAGGCTTCAATTGAGAATTCTATAATAATGAATAATTCATTTATTGATACAGATGATATTATAGTAGATTCCATAATTGGTGAGAATACCAGGATTCTAAACTCAGATAGTGTTAAGCCACGGGGTAAGAGGATGATTGTCGGTGAAAATTCTGTCATATACTTATAGGTGAAATTATGGCATTTCAATTTTCTAAGACCAAATTAGATGGTGTAATATTAATCAGGCCAGAAGTGCACTATGATGAAAGGGGATTCTTTCTAGAAAGTTATACGAAGAAATACTTCGAAGAAGCAGGAATAAAGGATGAATTTGTCCAGGATAACCATTCCTTTTCCATAAGAAATACCATAAGGGGCTTGCATTACCAGGAAGAACCTTATGCTCAATCTAAGCTTATCAGATGCATATCAGGTGAAATAATGGATGTTGTCGTTGATATCAGAATGGATTCGGATACATTCGGGAAATATGTTTCCGCCATCCTTTCATCAGAAAATAAGAATATGCTTTACATTCCAAGAGGGTTCGCCCATGGTTTTCTCGTGATGAGTGATTATGCTGAAGTGGTTTACAAAACGGATAATTATTACAGCAGGGATCATGAAAGGGGTATAATATGGAATGATGAAGATATAGGAATAGATTGGCCGGTTAAGAATCCAATAATTTCAGCAAAGGACAAATCCTGGCCAGGTCTCAGGAACATAAGAGGTGTAAGAAGATGAGGATTATAGTAACAGGTGGTGCTGGGTTCATTGGAACAAACTGCATCAGTTATTTTAATAAAAAGGGTAATAGTGTTATCAACATAGATAAACTGGGAACAGGATCTGTTAAAAGAAATCTATTAATTGTGAAGAGCGAATTCCAGAAGATTGATATTTCAAAAAAATTTCCTTCAGAACTGCTGGAAAATGTGGATTTACTGGTCAATTTAGCATCTGAGTCCCACGTTGATAGGAGTATAACAGATCCATTTCTTTTTTATAGAAACAATGTTGGACTGATGATAAATTTACTGGAGTCCATGAGGAAATCTGAATCCAATGTGAAGATGGTTCATGTATCCACGGATGAAGTCTATGGTGATATTCTGGAAGGATCGTTCGATGAGAATTCAACGCTGAAACCATCCAGTCCATATTCAGCCTCAAAGGCATCCCAGGATTCATTTGCGCTTGCGTACGCGAGAACTTATGGATTAAATATATCAATAACAAGGTGCACGAATAATTATGGTCCATTTCAATTGCCTGAAAAGCTGATACCTAAAACAATCATCAGGGTCTTGAGGGAAGAGAAAATACCAATATATGGAAGCGGAATGCAGGTGAGGGATTGGTTGTATGTAGAAGATCATTGCAGAGCCATAGAAGCAGTGGCTGAAAAAGGAGGAAGGGGTGAGATTTACAACATATCCGGGGGCAATGAGATACCTAATATTGAAATAGTTAGAAAAATACTTCTCTATTTGAATAAAGATGAGAATCTAATAGAGCACGTCGAAGATAGAAAAGGACATGATTTCAGATACAGTCTTAACAGTGAGAAGATAAGAAATCTGGGATGGAAACCTCAAATTTCCATAGTGGATGGGCTTAAATATACTGTTGACTGGTACCTGAATAACAGAGAATGGTGGAAGAACCTTATAAAATATATATGAGGTGAATCATGAATAAAGTGCTGCTGATTGGGGGATCGGGTTTACTGGGATCTGTATTATCGAATCTATTTGAAGATGCTTTCATAACTTATAACAGTACACAAATAAATAGGAAGAATTCATTCAAACTTGATATTTCAGATTCCGAATCATTGAAATTTCTCCTTCAAAAGTTAGAGCCAAATACAATTATTGTCACTGCTGCACTGACAGATGTAGATAGATGTGAAACTAATCCAGAAATGGCCCGTAGTATTAATACGGCACCATTTTCAATAATAATTTCATATCTTAGAGAAAGGAAGGGAAGATTGATTCAGGTATCAACAGATTATGTTTTTTCAGGAGAGAAGGGGAATTATATGGAAGACGATGGGAGAAATCCAATAAATGTTTACGGTAAGACAAAGAAGGATGCTGAGGATTTGATATATGCTTCTAATATAGATTTCACCATAGTCAGAACATCTGGAATTTTTGGTACCAATGAATCCACTGGTAAGACCAATTTTTTCACGTGGATATATAAAAATCTTAAGGAGGGGATTAATATTAACCTTGTTACAGATCAGTACTATTCTCCGGTTCTAAATATTATACTTGCTAAAGCGATTCATGAAATTTATGATAATGGAATAAATGGAACCATACATTTCTCATCCATAGATGCTGTTAGCAGATTAGATTTTGGAAACATGGTGGCCGATATATTCAATTTTAATAGGGAACTCATTCACCCCGTCAAAATGAAAGATATACCGTGGATAGCCAGAAGACCAAATAATTCTTCCCTCAATAATGATAAAGCCTTTAAATATTTAAAGACAAAACCGATGAATGTCTTGCGAGAGATAAATATGATCAAGGAGTTAATGAATCATGAAAGACCAGCCTGAAAAAATAATTGATAGCAATATATTAAAATGTTCAATAGATAAATCCATCACACAGATTTATTTGAGCCTTATGGATTATAAAAACAATTATTTTATAAGCAAGGACCAGGAAAAAATAATACAATTTTATAAATCCTTTGCCGACAGGGACGACCTCATAGAATGGATGAAGGAAAGGCCGAAGGGAAGCTGTGAAATAAGGGAAGTGGAAGGTGAGGAGGACATAATTGTCGTTATACCAACTACAGATTTTGATGGCAAGTATGCGAAAACATGCAGGGAAGAAATCTTCAAGGGCATGCATATAATATTTGTAGTAAGTGGTAAGGGCAATCATTATTTTAACTATGCACATAACTGCAATGTCGGCATAAAGAAGTCTCTGGAATACAACCCGAAGTGGATCATTATTTCTAATGATGATATGTATAAAGTGGATGACCCCGAAAAACTAATTCAAGAATTATCAGAGCTCCCAAATGATGTTGATGTAGTTTATACAATTTCACCTGAAGGAAGGTTTTCAATAGAATGTCAAGTAGTAAGATTTACAAGATTTTATTCAATCTATGAATTATTCAGATCGAAAGGTCGTTATTACAATGTTTTCTACAGGAAATTTAACATAAAATATGGAACCGTTCGCAAGTATATCGGGCCCAGTATTATTAACTTAATTATCAAATTCATGCTCGCCAAACCTGTAAAGAGCATTGGGGAATATATTGAAAATACAAGTTTTGGAATATTCAGTTACAGATATATAAAAAAGCGTGGAGGAGAACTCTTTGATGAAACTTTTATTAATGATAAAGAGGACATAGATGTCTCATTATTTAATTCAATTCACAAAGCAAGAGGAATTAAAATAAATTATAAAATAGGAGATTTGTTAAGCAGAACCCTTGGTAGAGGTAAAGATAGATACCTACGGGAGATAGCTGGCAGTGCATATTTTTGCTATAAATATAGGGATATGTTGAAGTGAAACAGTTCCCCTTGACTTTACATGGGTCTGCACCAATGATGACTCGAGATAACGTATTTTACGGTATAAGTTTGTTGCATCTGCTTTGGTACTAAAAATAGGCATTTATACCAAGACGCTTACATATTCTTATTTCTTTATCACCCTTTGCATCCAGTCTCTTAACCACATTCCTGCCACTGACAATAAATGTTACCCTTGTTTCCTTAAGCGTATTGAGAAAAGAGGTATGTGGTATTTCCCCAGATCATTGACTGCACTGTATATTTCCGCCAGAACGAAAAGAGAAGGAAAAGGAGAAAAACGTATTACTCCTCGAATGAACTCAAAAAATGGTATGGATTTGACTGGTATATGTAACATATTATTAAATATGCAATTTCATACAACATATCTGCTTGAATATTATAAAATCGGTGTTTTATTCTATCTTTAATCCATTATGGATTTATAGATTCAAAACATTAACATATTATGAGGATAGGGGTAACTGGGCCAGACCTTATATTCGGCAAAGGAAGTGTTTATAATCACACGATATTTACAATTAAATTACTTCAGAATAGACACACATTCATTTTGTTCCCAGATCCAGCATTGTTTAAGAAATTCAGGTCAAATAAGGAATATGTTATGGAGCAGATCGAGAAACTGGAATCAATCGGCATAAATGTTGCAAATGGTTTCAAAGATCTTCTGGATCAGGGAGCAAAATATAAGGATATTATTGAAAAATACAGTAGGGAATATTCAGGAACGGTCGATCTGATATATTCATTTGAATACCTTGATAATTATATTATTCCAGAGGACTTTATTTTTGAATTGAGCAGGAAAATGAAAACCAAATTTGCCGTCTCTCTTCAAGGTATGGGTGATTTCGATCTTCACATTTCCAACTACATCAGGTCTACTCTCATGTTTTCAAAAACTCCTAAAATACCACTCTACAGGTTCTATCATTATTTCAACAGAAAAATACTTCTGTATAAGCTCATTTCATCTAACAACCTTGCCTTTATTGCAGTTATCAATCATTCATATCAGAGGAATTTAAATTTAAATTTTCCTAATATAGAGGTAATGAACCCCGGAAATGGAATACAAAATTCTCTAAGTGAGAATATCACAGAGCAAAGAGAATTTTATAAAGAGAAAAAGATTATTTACTTTGCAAGACTATCTTACGGTAAGGGTTTATTTGATATATTGAAAATAATGAAATATATCATTTCAAAGGATGGAAACGTCAAGTTAATAGTTGCAGGAAATTTTGAGCACACTGAAGAAAAAAATATTTTCTTCAACTATCTGAAAAAATATGGCCTGCAGGGAAATGTTATCTATAAAGGATTCCTTCCGGATAAAGATCTTTACAGGGAAATAGCCACATCGAAGGTGATGATATATCCTTCACACAGCGATTCATTCTCTATTGCAGTTTCCCAGGCATTAGCTCTCAGGACTCCCGTTGTTGTTTATGACATAGCGGGTCTATCAGAATATAAGGACATGAGGGCAGTTAGGTTTGTTAATGAATTCGATTATGAAAGTATGGCGGTAGAATCTATGAAGATTTTAAATATGGACGATGTCACATCTCTCTTTGATTATTCAATAGACAGATTCCTGAACGAGCGTACATGGGAGAAGGTAGCTGAACAGTATGATATAATGTTCAGGAAATACACACAGAAATGAATTATGTATCAATTTATTATTTAAACGTTAATCTGTCATAAATAAGAATATAGTATTAAAATTTTATAATATTATAGTTGTTATACAAATTAATCGCTGGAGTGTGTAAAGCAATTATGAGAATGGAATTTTCAGATATATAATATTTCAATCTAAAGTTGAAATAAAACTCAGAATTGAAATTACCTTGCAAAAATTCTACCCGTAGCCTCAATAAGTCCATTAAATTCAGGTAAGAGGGAAGAATATAGCGAAAAGTCCATTAAATCGAAACCCTCGTAATCGGTATCATTGATAAATATAAAACTATGCCAAGTAACAATAGACTGAACATCTTTACGGGCGAATATCCCAAATAATTTTGTATTTCATGAACTGCTGAAAATGTTATGGCTGCGGATAATATTATTTTCAATGATTTGCCCATTTCGAAAGATAGAATTAAATATTTACTCCCAAAATAGAAGATGATCAGGAATGATGCTATGTTGATGGTGTAGAATCCAATGGCAGCACCTACTATACCTAATTTGGGTATGATTATGGAAAGTAGCGCAAATGAGAAAGATATGATAAATATATTCGTCCTCCTGACTGGAGTGATATCCCTATTATGTCTGAGGAGATGATCAGTGAAGATGTCACATATATGATCATTATTGTTAAATAACCTGTTAGATAATCTTCCTTGGATATGAATAATATTATGGATTGTGAAAGGGCAGACACTATGAATGCCACTGGAAAATATAGGGCTATGAAAACGGTTATGGCCTTAGAAACATTGAATTTTATATCATCAATATTCCTCGTACCAAAAATTATTGGAAGTTTATAGAATATTATCGCTGTAATTGGTGATATGATGAATATAAGCGATGTGGATATAAGGAGCGACAGATTATATATACCCAATTCCAATAGGCTCAGAAAAAATGTCACAATGAATCTGTCAATATAATCGGCACCTGTGCTTATGAGTACTGAAAGGAAAATGGGGGCAGAATAGTATATGAGGGAAAAGGTTTTGAATTGTCCTCCTTTACCATTAGGCACGGAAGCATACCTTCTGAATACTTAAATGGTAAGGAGTACTGTCTGGAGAATATAAGCAAGAACCCGTACCAGAACTAGGAGGAAAGGGCTTCCTGTTATCAAGTAAATGAATATGGGCAGTCCATAACTTATTCCGAGGGCAAGAATGTTAATGGAAGATTAAACTCTGAAGCATTGAAGTACATTCAGCACAGCAACCGGCGTCATATTTATCACATTCAATAAAAGTTCAAGACCCAGAAGTTTGATTATTCTGGAATATGCATACGAATGGAAAAACGTTTTAGGTATGAAGGTGGATGCAATAAGCACAAACAGAAGGGCAAAAATGACATAAGTGTGCTCAAGGCCAGCGATATGCTGATGACTCTCCTAGCATCTCCGTAATTGCCAGAATTAATGTGAAATGAGATGAAGTGGTATGTTCCAGAGTTTATTGAAAGTGAGAAGAAATTGGAAATTATGCTCACTGGGGCGAACATTAGCGCCTCAGCACCAGCCACGGTGGTCCTGGCGTAATGCATGAGAAATATGTAATATATGAATCCTGATATAACTTTTATGAAAGAGAAAGCATACAGGTAAACAACACTAACGCTGAATCCCCTTCATCACTGATTGCTGGACATACCTCTGACAATGAGTTCCATGAGTGAATTGAAAGTTTTTCCAGGAGAAAATTCAGATGCCCTCTCAGTGCATTCCTCCCTGCTTATTGTGGAACCTTCCTCCCAGAGCTTCACCGCCATTTCAATGAATTCTTCCCTTCCTGGTACAAGCCAACCAGTCTTTCCGTTTATTATTGTTTCGGATGGTCCCTGCCTGTCGTAAGAAAGGACGGGAGTGCCGCATGCCATTGATTCGATAGGAACATAGCCGAAGGGCTCCTCTGTGAAAGGAAAGGCTGTGAATCTGGCTCCCGAATATAGGTTAACGAGCTCTTCATCGCTCACATAACCCCTGAAATCTATTTTATCCCTGAGTTCCCTGGTGGATATTCCGACTGGTATCTTGCTGCCGAATCCCACTATCCTTATGCCCCTTCCTGCAATGTCAAGTATTGTTTCCACATCTGTCTCCTTTCCAATGTATGTCAGTACATAGTCCCTTTTTTCAATATCTGAAGGCCTGAATTTTGAGAAATCCTTTGGAGTATAGATGACTCCATCAACACTCACCCCTTTATTCATGTAATATGAGCGCAGGTGTGAAGCGTTGGTTACTATGTGGCGGGATAATTCTGACATTTTACGCAGAGTCTTCCTGTCCAATATTCTTATGAATGGATTCACAAACCTTGTAATACCTCTTATATTTTCATTCGTCTTCGAAATTTCATCCAGCGAATCAGAAAGAATTTTTCCCTGAATCCACCAGATTTCACTTCTCACATATACAGATGTTGTCATGTTAATGACATGATCAAATTCACCGAGCCTTGAGAGCATCCTCCTGTTGAGTCCGAAAAATGACTCCCTTGCCCAGCTCTCCATCCAGAGCATGGATTCATTGCTCCTCCCAATGATGGAGAGAATTTTATTGAAAAGAAAGAGTCCATTGCCACCTATAACATTTATACCATTTTCCCTGAGTTTGATCCTCCTCCTCTCCCCTATGTAGGGGGAAAAAACATAAACTGAATAAATACCCCTGAACATTGATGCAAGTGTATCTATGAGTTCATACTGCACCGAATAGCTGTCGTCAATGGGCTCAACTATGAAAAGAATGCTCTCCATCATCATCCTTCCAGGACATCATCAAGATAGCTCAGAAATGCGTCACGGAAGCGGGGAAAAGAGAACCTCTCACCGGAAATATACACATCCCTCCTGAATGAACTGTCTGCATCCAGAGCCTGCCTGATGGAATCAACAGCTCCATCGATATCTCTGTAGCCAAAGCCGTATCTGCCCTGCTCTATTATATCTATCCATGGCCCTCCGCTCTCAGGTACAACTGGTATGGCACCCATCCAGACCGCCTCGGCAACAGTGTTACCGAAATGCTCCTTCCTGTTAAGGTGAAGGTATACAGAACTCTCCCTGAACAGATTGATTTTTTCCTCCTCCGATGGATTGACAATGAATTTCACGTTGCCCATATTCATCCCTTCAAGCGATGAGACGTAATCCTCATCACCTTCATTTACAGCTCCAGCTATAATGAAACTCTTCCCAGGCATCCTCGATGCAATATGAATTGCATCATCAATGCCCTTGTTCCTGTTAATCCTCCCGAATATGAGCACATCATTAATCCTGTCCAGATTCAGCTCCACCCTTGGGATGCTGACTGGAAGTGTTATGTAATCTATACTTCCATATTTTATTCCAAGGATAGGGAACATTTTCATGGAAATATCCCTCGTATACTTTCCATGCGTGAGGAATCTCGCATCATTATAAATTTTGAATATGCCGGAATATTTAATCATGAGAAATAGAAATTTATTTTTTATATTGCCGTACTCATCAATAAGGGGATCGAGGAATGAAAATCCGTGGAGGTAATTCACATCACCCCTGTAAATAAATATGTTTGGATGGAGATTAAGCACAATGTCTCCAGATAATCCATGAACAATATCAGATAGCTCATTCTTGAGCCTCATAACTCTCGGGTAGAGTCTGTATAGAGGTATTCCCTCGTAGTATTCGTATGATGTGTTGATGACAGAATGGAAATTCAAATCATTTTGACGGAATTTTCTATCTGTTATCAAATATATGCTGTATTCATTTTCGAGTGAATGGTACACATCGTGCAGGAATTTTGTGCCCCCGCCCTGCCTTGAGTATTCGCCAATTATGACTGCATTCTTCATTTTCTGCTACCTGCCAGATAATTTGAAATGGCGTATGCTAGCATGGAAGCTGCAATTATAATACCAATGCATCCGAATAGTTTTGCGCTGTAGAGTGATGGCACTATGTTATAATAACCAATGTAGTAAATTATGAAGAACAGTGCGAATAATGAACCAATGGAGATGAGGGAATATTTCCTGACACGCCTCCATATTTCATTTCCTGATATTGATATATCCATGAATGCGATGCCAACAACAAGAATAAGGGGAGAAAGCAGCAATACCTCAAATCCGCCCGGATTCTGGAGTATGAAATACGATGGTGGTTTAGCTCCAGTGGCATATACAGTTATATTTTTCACAGTGAACACACCATATGTCAGAGAGGATAAAAATGAAAATGAGAAGAATGCTCCACGCGATGTGAAATGGGAGTATAAATAATTGTTTCTCGAATTAACAACAATGCTCCGGGACTCCGATAAATTCCCTGAAATGAGCGAGAATACAACCTTGGTAGGTTGTGGGACAAATCCAGGGATATCACCAACCAATGCGAACTGCAACGCATAAGGCAATTCTGTCGTCACGTATGAGGTGGTATTCATCAAAGTAAGTCCAGATCCTGAGACTAAAGGAAGTGATATTCCACCCGGGTCACCCGATGTCCCTACCCAGAGGTAGTATGTCCCGGGATAGAGTGTGAACGGGCCGTTAAGAGTCAGCGAATTAACATCATTTGCATAATTGGAGAAATAATTAATGGCAATAGCTGGGGAGGCCGGACTGGGTGACCTAGTTAATTTTATTGAAAAACCGTAATAGCCGAAATTTGCGACGGCACCGACGACTATGTAATCAGCTTTAACGGTACTGTTAAGATGGAACTCCTGCACAGCATACTCTGTTTCAGGGAAGAATCTGTAGGCTGTAATGCCCCTGTCAAATATTTCCACCCCGGGGGCATTGAACTGTGTTATGTCCGCAGAAAGGGTGTAATTTCCTGAAGGAACGAATATGCTGGATGTATAGGAGAATCCTATGCCTGGAACAGAACTCCCTGATGGAGCTATGCTATCGTAGAAATTGTTGAAAACAGGTCCTGAGGAATAATTCTCCCTGTATGCCATATAGGAACCTGATGCTGAATACAGGCTGTAATTTTTCAGCGAATAAGGTGGTCCGTCGCTTGCACCGAATACGGTGTACTCCCTAGGCTGACCGAAATAGGTGGTGTTCCAGGCCTGCGAGCTCACGACGGGGAATGAATATATATCTGAGAATACGGATGCATCTCTGGGAATGGATGATGCGACCTGTATGGCCCCGAGATCGGAGGCGCCCACCGGGGAAGGGGCGGAGAAATTTGGGGATGTATACCATGTTGCAGCCATTCCCACAACTATGAGCACAGCAATGATCCTCATAACCTTCCTCCTGTCAACTGATAACCTCCCTATCCTTGCGAGGCCGTAAACAGCGCCTATGACTATGAATGGAATCATATAGCTGTTATAGTATGCCCAATAGGTGAAGTATGGGCCAAATGTAGATATTGAAGATGCATATATCCAGGGAATCTGAAGAATGGCAACAGGATCAAGGAATGAAAGGAGGAAGTATGGTGAATTGAGCTGGAATATGTAGGATATCTTAGAATCTGTATAATAGCTGAGGCCACTGAGCTGCCCTCCGGGCGAGGTAACAGAGGCCCCGTAGAGATTGTCAAGTGGATTATGCGTCTGGAATGAGAAAATGAGTATGAGCTTTAACTCCATTATGAAGAGTATTATTGAAAGTATTATCAACGATATGCCTGAAATGTAGTTGGACATTTTCCTAAAATTTGAAAAATTCAGGGATTTTCCAATACCGTTAGAGAATAACCTTGTTATGATTATGTAGAGACCGAACATGCCACCCACAACAGGCGCAAACTCCATGGTGATCATAGAAAGTAAGAAGAAGACAAGGAATGCAGCGTACCTTTTTTCCTCGTAGAAATAGAATGCGAATATGAATAAACCGAGGAAGAGTGTGAGCGATTCAAAGTTTGATGTCTCCACAGCATTGAACAGCAGCAGTGAAATGGACATGAGGAATGCTGTAAAGTCATCACCCAGCTTCTTCCTTGCAAGGAGGTAGAGGGGGACTGTTGAAGAGTAGACTATTATGTCCTGCATGACAAAGAGTATGGGGAAACCGGGGAGGATGGAATAGAACGGTGTGAGGAAATACATTATGAATGATGAATGAACAGCGTAGAATGATGCACCATTTATATTGTTGAAATATGGCATATGTGAGAATATTGCGCTGTTGAATGATTGCACGAATGTGACAGTGTCTATGACCCAGAAATTGTTGGAGAGATTGTATATGGATGTTATTGAAGACATTGCATCCAGCACTATCCACATATAGGTCAAAGCCACCACAATGAGGAGATAATTAACCCTGATATTCAAGATACCGCCATGTTTCTTCATCTGAAAGTTCATCTACAGCATATATTAAACATTTTGCAATGATTCTGCCTTCATCTCTGTTCTCTTTATAAGTATTATTTCTGTTGTATATCTCAGCAGGAAACCAATCCCGGATACTATCTTGCTCTCACCTTTCTCCCTCTCCCTGAACCTGTATGGCACATCGCATACCCTGGCACGGGGATTTGAAGCCAAGAGGAACAGGAGTGTCTTGTACCCCCTCCACCTCTCATCTATGAAGAAATTCAGGCCAGTCCTAAAGCCAAAATATCCTGAAAGTGGATCGCTCGTCTTGTTGGCACCCCTTATCATAATCCTTGCCATGTATTCTGCAACCCTTGATATCAGGCCCCTTATTGGCTTCCTGTTACCAGGTGAACCGCCAGGTGAATATCTGGATGCAACACATATATCGCATCCCTCATCAAGCTTTTTAACAATATCATTTATTGCATCAACCGGATGCTGCAAGTCTGAATCCATGATGACTGTGTATTTAGATGAAGATTCCCTCATGCCCATGTGGTTGGCTATAAGCAGTGACATTTTATGTTCGTTGTATATTTTTTTGGAACCGGGATGTATACTGCAGTATGATTCTATGAAATCCCTTTTCCCATCCGTGCTGCCATCATCAACGAAGATGATATGGAAAGTATAATTCATACTATTCTCAATTTCCTCTAGGAGACGCGGGAGATTCTCACCCTCATTCACAGTGCACAGAATTATGGATACGAGGGGGGATGACATTCTCTTTAATGGAATAGGTATATAATAATGTTTTTAAAACAGGATAAAAAGAAATAAAAATATTTATGGTAATGTCACAGTCGCGGCTCCGGTATACCCAGGATATGTGAGCGATACAGTTTCACCGCTCAGTGGTGTACTAGATACTATCTCTATTGTAGCACCACTAAGAACAGATGCATCGGTACCTCCAGTAGTCCAACCTTTTACCCCGTTATCATCAGGATTGATTATATATGCGTATAGTGAGCCTGTGCCTGAAGATGATCCAGATGATCCTTGTGATACTGTATTTCCATTCACAGTGATATGTATATTTCCCGGACTAGCGAAAGATACTGGTGTTGTAAGAGAGAGAGAAAGGTTGTAATAATATATTGGGCTCCCTGTGGTCCCTCCCTGTCCTTCATTTATCACGGATAATGTTGCCGCAAGCGGAACAGAAGCACCTGTGGATGTGTAGTGGCTCACGAGTATGTATACCGTTGCTGCAAGCACCACAGTTATAGCCACCATGAGAATTGTGGCAATAACGGGTGAAACAGCATCCTCCTTTTCCATATAAATTTCTTTCATTATTTGTTCACCTTTTGGTAAATGCTTATTGTAAAACACCTATTTATATTTTTTCTGACGTATAACTCCTGTTATACAATGAAAATTGTTTTTTATGCGCGTAGTGATCTCAACCTGTGTAGTGATGTTGATTTACTGATAATAGTGAATTTTTCAGGT
>Ga0080003_1001215_pt1 | contig 14132 bp, 17 predicted proteins | sample JossMetagenome_FD_69206 | JGI IMG/M metagenome (GOLD analysis project Ga0080003, IMG submission 69206) | Hot spring microbial communities from Joseph's Coat, Yellowstone National Park, USA - JC2_E (SPADES assembly) (version 2) | ecosystem: Environmental > Aquatic > Thermal springs > Hot (42-90C)... | reverse complement strand
CATTATTAGATCGCAGGATGCTGTTTATTGCCATAACGTTAAACAGCCATCCTGCACTAAAAAAGTTTTGATCTACTGTAGAAGAGGCGGGGATGCTGAACCATTCTGTCCTTGCTAACGTGTTTTCTCTGAAAAGGCTAAAGTATTTATATACTTTAATTAGGATAAATAAACAGAAAGCATGCGCCGATCAAACACGGTACTCATCATTGCAGGGAAAGAAACAAAGGCTAAACTAAAGACTCTCGGAAAGTCATTCGTTGATTGCTGGAACGAAGTTAATAAGTTGAGGCTTGAGCAGTACAAAAAGCACGAGCCTGTAGATTTTAATAAAACAAAAAAATCGTTTATGAGAAATATAAGGCTGTATTGCACGGGGTAAACGTTCAGCAAGTAACGCGAAAGAACGCTTTTGCGTGGAAATCTTTTTTCGAGCTAAGCAAAAAGAAGAAAGAAGGGGAATTGCCTAAGTGGATGAAACCAAAACCTCCTCATAAAAAGAGAGACGGTTTGTTTTTGTTGATAAGACACAACAGGTACAGGATTGAAGGAAACGAAATATTCCTTATAGATTTCAAGATGAGGCTAAAGTTCAATGGCAAGCTTAAGTGGGTAGGCAAGCAAGGGACCCTTGAAATATTTTACGATAATGCAAGTAAGAAGTGGTACGCAAGGATTCTTGTGAGTGTTAAAATAAATAATAAACCAAAAGGTAAAATGAAGGCGGGCATCGATCTAGGCGTTGTAAACCTTGCAACTGTAGCTGTTCAAGACGGCTCGTGGATGATCTTTAAAGGAGGCTCAGTGCTATCTGAATTTAAGAAGATAAACAAAGAGCATCTCAATAGAAGAAAAGAGGCTTTCAAGGCATGGCTTGAAAACTAGCAGAAAGCTTCAAATGTTCTACAATAAGCGTTCTCTTTTGCTTAAGAACGCAAGGGAAGGACTAGCAAGTGAAATCGTAGAGACACTGTAAGACAAAGGTGTAGAGGAAATATACATTGGCTACCCAAAGGGAATAGCTCAGGATAAAGGAAACGAAAGGAATTCAAACTTCTGGAACTATTCAGTAATAATAAAGCGAATCAAGAACGTTGCACAAGAATACGGAATAAAGGTTAAGCTTGTGGATGAAGAAAATACATCAAAAACGTGTTCCCTGTGTGGGGAAATTCATGAAAACGGAAGGATAAAGAGAGGCTTGTTCAAGTGTCCTCACACAGGGAAGGTAATAAACGCTGATCTGAACGGGGCAATAAACATTCTACATATCCCTGAGTCTGTTAAGGATAGGGGTAAGTGGCTGAAGGTACAGCCAGTGGTCTACCGCTGGACGAACGGAGCGGGGTGGGTAACCACTAGCTATGAAGCGATGAGAATTATTGCGATAAACCACAAACCCATGATCAGCCTTGAAGGAACCATCGCATTTTAAGGCGGTGAGGATGTCAGAGTAATGTTTAAATTCATGGGGGCATTAATTTTATGTTCCAAAATGAACTTTTTAAAACCCGATTATAACGGAGGAAGCATTTCCAACATTTATGGAAGCATACTGAAAAACTTTGACTTGAATAGTGACAGGAAACCTCTAAGGAAAAGCTTTGAAAAAAGCCAAAAATTCGTTCTCGTTATTTTCGACGCTTTTGGAGAAAAAACGCTTGAGAGAGGGATAGAAAAAGGTTTTATCGATAAACGACTGCTTGAAAATTTTGAGCATGAAACGATTACAAGCATATTTCCATCAACGACCGCATGCGCAATGCTCAGCTTTTATACAGGATTGACGCCAGGGGAACACGGTGTAATGGGATTTACAACATACGTAAAAGAACTCGGCACTATAGTTAACATGCTAAACCTTTCTCACCCTTCGCAGGAAGTTCCATTACCGCTCATACATCAGAACTTTACTAAATACATTTCAGAAAAAGCAGTTCCAATAGGGGACATGCTTGCAGAAAAAGGAATAAAAGGATATTCTGTAATTCCGGCTAGCATATATGACACACCAACTAATCAATTTTATCACCGGGGCCTTGAAAGGGTAAAGTATTACTATCCATGGGATGCTTTTCAGGCAACGCGAAAGATACTTCAGGAAAACGAAAACGTTTTCCTGGACCTGTACATACCTACTGTTGATACTCTATCGCACCATTATGGTCCGTTCTCTCCTGAAACTTTATCTTCAGCATCAGACCTTCTAAAACTGCTTTTAAACTCGTTAGAAGGCATCAAAGGTTTAACGCTTTTACTTACTGCAGATCACGGACAGACGGACAATACAGTAAGCCATGTAGCGGATGATTCTCTGATGGAGCTGCTCGAAATGCCGCCGTGGGGAGACTCAAGAGCTGCATTTATGAAGGTAAAGGATGAAGAAAAAGTAAGGAAACATTTTGAAGAAAATCTGAAAGGTTTTAAACTCTTTACGAGGGAAGAATACCTTAAGGAAGGATTCCTTGGTGAGTATGTTGACCCAAGGTTTCAGGACAGACTTGGAGACATTTTGGCCGTACCAGAGGTTCCTGAATCGCTAATATATTCTTACAGAGGACCTGAAGGGGACAAAGATTATATAGCTTTTAAAGGTCATCATGGTGGATTAACAGAAGAAGAACAGCTTGTACCACTGCTTATTTACAGAAGCTAAAACTCAAAGTTTCTTCTTCTTGCGTACCTTCCCCTTTTTTCTATTTCTTCTACCTTGTTCAGGAATTTATCCTTTGTTATCTTACTGGCTGAAAAATAACCTTCAGAAAAAGCACTGAGCGCCTGTTCATAAACATCAACATGCTGTACGTTTAGGATCTCTTTGAAAAGGTGAAAGTCAACAGCATAATCTTCTATTCTTTCTGTATAATACGAAAGTCCAAAGTCTATCATTAACCACGTGTTGCGTTTTATGTCAAGCAACATATTAGAAGTGTTGGGATCGCCGTGAGCGATCCCGTTGTTGTGAAGCTTTGCTAAGTACTGCCCAGCAACATAAGAAAGTTCAGGTTTGCTTTCTATTATATTTTTCATAACTTGTCCTTCGATGAATTGCATTACTATAGTATATGTCTTTAATCCGACGTAGAAAACGTAAGGGGTTGGAATAAAGCTTCTTGCAGCCCTTAACATCTTTGCTTCCCTTATGGTTCTGCTTTTTCTGAGAAAAACGTCAAGATCTTCGGCCATATATGGTTTTTTGACTCTTACTTTGTAAACAGCATCCAAAAAACCCCATTTTCCAATATATATGTCTGCTTCAGCTCCCCGGCTTATCAGTTTCTCCAAGGCACTTCTACCTCATCGATCCTCCATGACTGATCTATAGTTGCATTTTCGGGTTCAACACTGTAACCCAGCTTATGATAAAGCACACCAGGCCAAGCTATTTGAGCGCCGTTATCACCTGCATATTCGGGAGGAACTATCAAAAGCCTACTTTTGTGCCTTTCGACTACGTTCTCAAAAACCTCCTTTAACCTTTTGTTGGCGGCTACTCCACCCACAACCATAATTTCAGATTTTTTTGTTAGAGCCAGCGCTCTTTCTGCGGTTTCTGCAAGCATAGAAAAAGCGACTTCCTGCAAAGAATACGCAACGTCTTCAACGCTAACGCTCTTTAAAGCTTTTTTGGCTGCGCTCAGGATTCCTGAAAACGAAAGATCGTTACCTTTTACGACGTATGGAAGCTGTATAAATTTTTTTCCTTTCAAAGCAAGCGCCTCTACTTGTGGTCCTGCGGGAGAGGCAAGGCCTATGCTCCTCCCGAACTGATCTATAAGCTGTCCCAGAGTTATGTCCAGAGTTTCTCCGAAAACTCTCCACTTTTTCCTTTGAGCGGAAAGTATCATCGTATGGCCTCCAGAAAGCAATAACACAAGCGGGTCTTTTGCGCCAGTGAGAAGGGCCCCAAGCTCTATGTGACCTACTCCGTGATGCACAGGAATAAGAGGCTTATTATAGTAAGCGGAAATGAACCTTGCAAGAGTAGCTCCTACCCTCAAGCACGGTCCAAGTCCGGGTCCAGCCGAATACGCTATAAAATCAAGGTCTTGGTAAGTTACTGCTGCCTGTTTGAGCGCGCCCTTAAGTATCTTGGGGGCAACGTCAGAGTGATGACGCGATGCTTCTCGAGGATGAATCCCAGAACCCTGAGGAGGCTTGTAGACGTCTTTTAAGTTCGAAAGTATATGTCCTTCGTTGCTGATTACAGAAGCTCCAAAAGTATGGGCAGTGCTTTCTATTCCCAGTCCTATCATTCCTCTAACCACTTTGTCGTCCCATCTTCATAAATTTCCTTTTTCCATATAGTTGGTTCTTTCTTATACCTTTCTATAACATAAGGGAGAGCAGAAAGCCCATGAGATCTATCTCTGCTCCATATTATAGCAAACACAAGCGGTTCCCCAGGCAAAAAATAACCAGAAAAGTGATAGATCCTGCATTCATTAACCAAAAACTTATTTACTGTATCATAGCATATCTCTTTCAGCTTTTTATTAGCAAGCTCTTCATAAGCCTCTATGTAAAGCTGTTTGACTTTCTTACCATCCCTGCTTAGATCTTTCACCGTTCCTATATAATAAAGTATTATACCATCCTTCCCCGGATCTCTTTTTAAAGCTTCAGATAGAACATTGATCAAGTCCAGCTTGCCCTTTTCATAGATCCCGCTTTCAGGGATGTTTACCATGAAACAAGATCCTCCATGATAGTTTTTACCCTTTCTGGAGTATTTATAGATCTGGCAAACCTAGAAAGTTTTTCTACTTTTTTCTTAAATTTATCATCATTCAACAGAAGTGTTAAACTATATTGAAGATCGCCAGGTTTTGTTTTATACTGATCCATATAAAGGCCAAATCCGAGCTCCTGAACCCTGAGCGCGTTTTGTTCCTGTTCCCCGTGGAGAGTTATAGGAAAAACCACCATAGGTTTTCCATAGATTATGCCTTCTCCTATAGTGGTCAAACCCCCTCTAACGATCAGAGCATCAGAGCATGTCATGTTGATCTCTCTGTTTTCATCCCAACCAATTATCCTTAGCTTTCCGTCATCAAATCTGTAGCCTTTTTTGCTGAAATCTCCCAAACTTACGGTTAGCTGATAGTTTTCTGGGAGCAGCCTTGCGGTTTTTATCAAAAGGTCTATAACAAGCTTCTTCGTTGGCGCCGGCCCACTTATTGGGGCAAATATCTTGTATTTACCGTCATTTTTACACTCAACCTTTTTAGCCGGCATATCTGCAAAGAACCCAGTATAGACCACTTTTTTTTCTATTGTTTTAAGTTCCATGCTGAACTTAGATATGTTATATGGCGGTGGTAGATCAGGCGATACTATTATATCTGCGAGATCCCACAGAACGCCAAGCATTTCTCCAAATAACCTTTCCAGGAAAAGGTAAACGTTTTTCCTAAGAGGAAAGAGAATCTTTGCCTGATTTATTATAAGAACGCTCTTTTTTCCTGATAATTTAGAAGCAATTAACGGTGAAAGCCTTGAATCTGATATAACCGCAGAAGGGTTGAGCCAATTTATCCTCCTTTTTTCTTCTCTTACCTGTAACGCAAGAGTACTGAAAGGTTTGTAGAAACCCTTTAAAGTTTTCTTAAAAGACATCCTTCCTTCCTCTGTCCAGACAACGTCCAGAGGAGTAGCATCGAAAGACATATAGCTTAAAGAGGCTATTTTTAACGCCTCTCCCCAGCTGGAGAAATATTTATCCCCATCAAGATGTCTGGCAAGCCAGAGGCTTCTTGCTATGTGTCCAAGCCCTGTCCCGTAAACTGAAAAGTACCATTTATAATTCAAGGTTAACTTGTTCTACTTCTCCTTTTGGCTCCTTTTCTCCAAAAACGTAAGCCCTGAATCTGTAAAGCCTTATCCCTCCCCTTCTCCACAGGTTTCTATCGGCTCCGGCTTTTAGACAGCCGTACGAAAGGAACTCTTCAACGTCCCATCCTTCTTCAACGGGAACTTGAGGGAGAAGAAGACCGCTTCCTAAAGCCCACTCTACTATTATCCCGTCTCTTCCAACTTTTATTTCTTTGAGATAATCTTCAGGTCTTTTTACAACTACTTCTTCAGGTGTTGTAAGAATGCTTATTTCTATAAGCACGTTATCAGCTTCTTTTGGATCAAGCGGAGGAAACCTCGGATCAAAGTAAGCAGCGTCTACTGCGGATTCTATGACGTTGTTTATCAGAGTTCCCGAAGGATAAGGCCTGCCTATACATCCCAAGAGCTCTTTCTGTCTGTTCTTTATAGTTACAAAAGCCCCGGCTCTGACCCTGTACTTTTCAGGAGGGTTAATCAGCTGGAGATACTTTTTTGTTCTTCCATAGTATTTTATTGCTTCTCTTGCAACATCGATGAGGTATTTACCATCATCCACAGTCCATTCAGACATATGCCTTATTTTACAGCTCCAGATAATAACTTTTACCGGGAAACATATTTTGCTAAACGTATCGAAAATACGGAAAGCATTTCATACACATATGTACAAGAATAAATCGTGAGCAAAGAAGCGCTTACTCTTATCGAAGCGAAGAGGATTATAGGTTCAGAGCTTAAAGAAAGCTCTAAAATAAAACAAACGTTACTTTTTGAAGGTATAAACCATGTAATAGCTGAGGATGTAGTCTGCGCAAAGAATTTTCCAGTTCTGCCAAAGAGCACGGTGGATGGTTTTGTAGTTTCTTCAAAAAGAGAAAAGTACGTTATAAAGGGTGAAATATCATTAAAGGTTAGACCTCCCAAGCATTTAAAAGCGGAAGACGCTTATCAAGTATATACGGGATCTTTTTTACCTATTAATTCTTTGTATGTTATAAAAAAAGAAATGGCTTCTATAAATCAAGGAATGTTACTTCCGGTCACTGAGGCAGCCTTTGAAAAAAACTTTATAGACGCCGGCGAAGACTGCAAAAAAGGAGAAACAGTAATCAAGAAAGGCGAAGTTCTAAGCCCAAGAGTAGCTTCATTCCTTAGCATGACAGGGATAAAAAAAGTTAAAGTGTACCAGATGCCGAAAGTTGGTATTCTGCCAGTAGGAACGGAGCTTTTGGGCAGAACAGGCCCTGATTTAACCGGTTTTGTAATAAAGCGTTTTGCAGAATCTATGATAGCCAGCGCTGAGCTTATGGCTCCTGTACCTGATTCTGTCGCGAAAATATCAGAGGCAATTTTGAAGCTCGCAAAAAAATATGATGTTCTGTTGACAATAGGCGGAACAGGTGCAAGCAACAGGGATCTCACAACCGACGCTGTACTAGCCTCAGGGGGAAGGCCTGTATTCAAAGGCGTTAAGATACAGCCGGGAAGGACGACGGGGTTTTTCATTATTAAAGGAAAACCCCTTGTAACTCTTCCGGGCAACGCACAGGCAGCTGTATCTGCTTTTTTTATAATATTACCTGAAATATTTCAAAAAATGGGGTTCGCTACGATGTTTCCCAAAGAAAAAGTTATTTTAAAGAAAAGCATAGACGTCCCAGAAGGCTGGATAAGAGTTTTCTTTGCAAAAATCTTAAACCATAACGGTTGTAAACTGGCTGAGATTTTGGATGCAAAACCTCATACTCTCAGGTTCCTTTTAGAATCTGATGCTCTGCTTATAATTTCCGAAAGGGTTAACGAAGGTTCTTTAGTTGATGCATTGTTGATTTGAGCAAAAGTGTTATAATGTGTAAATGTAATTTAGTTTGGGGTAGAAAATGGGAAAACGTAAGGTGCTCAGCGAGGCTGAGCTTAAGGATCTGGTTCTCCCCGAGCAGGGAGAGTTATTGGGAGTAGTTGAAAAGCTGCTTGGCAGCGATCACGCTATGATAAGGTGCACTGACGAAAAAGTGAGACTTGGCAGGATAAGGGGCAAACTAAAGAGAAAAATATGGATAAGAGAAGGCGACGTGGTCCTCGTAGCACCTTGGCCTTTTGATGATACGAAATGTGATATTTTATGGAGATACACAGTTGCCCATGTAGACTGGCTAAAGCAGAACAATTACTTACCTCAAGGTTTTATCTGAATAACAAATAAATTAATTTTGAAATAATAGCGATAAAAAGCCGTTTCTATCTGAAAAAGAATCCGGCCCCTATAAAAACCAGCAAAAGCCCTGCTAAGCTGAAATTTGTAAAGCTTCCCAACAAAACTGAAGCTATAGCTATAAAAACAGAATCCAGATTCGTTAAGACATTTATCAGATTCATCAGTTTGAATCTGTCTCCTATAAGTAAGCTTATGTTATAAGAAGCCAGTTCAAGGTAAAGCCCGAAACTTACACACATTCCCGCAAAAGCCCCTAAAATGGTACCTTCCGCGGTAAATTTTGGACCAGTTAAAAGAGCTAAAGGTAAAAATACAGCTATCTCAAATAAGGTTATCCAGAAGGTTTCAACCATTTCAGACCCATGCAAAGAAGAGTAGGCTGTAAGATAAGAAGAAACGCCATAAAGCATTGCTATCATTACTCCAACTCCAAGATCGAGTAAGTTTATGCTTGACGGTCCGTTTATCTGTGATACTATCATACCGACTGTAATGAGAAGAACTGCTACTGAAACTCTAACCGCTTCCTTTTTTTTCGGCTTATTTTTTTTAAAAGAAATAAGATAAAAAACTAGTATAGAAGATGGGACATAGACATAAGCAGAAGACAGGTAACCGTATTTCATTATGCTAAAAAGCGAATAATTAGCCAAAGCAAAAAGCAAGCCTGATAAGATCCATTCTTTACGTGGCATTATTGTCCTTTTAATCGAAAAGACATAGCCAATCAATGATGCGGCAAAATACACTATCAAACCCGCACTAGAAGGGTTCATTCCAAACCTTAATGAAACAGCAATAAGGCTTCCCCAAAAACCATAAAGTACTGCACTTACGGATGACAGAATAAGAATTTTTTCGTTCATTTCTTTTTAATCAGTCTGGAGAAAAAGTTGCTGGCTAATAATATAAATATAAAGGATCCGAAAACGAGCAATATAGCAACATTCACAGGCCCTTCCCACTTAAAGAAAGTTGTCAGAAAGGCATCCAGTAAAGAAGCAAAGCCCATAGCAGCTAAAGTATACGTGAATAACATGTTCCACCGTTCAAGTTCTAGTTCATGAGACATTTCTATAGACTCGCTTAACAGGCTTATCTTTTCATTAAAAATAAACCTCAAGTCATCTATTCCCATTTCTCTTTCCCCTATTACCATGGCCCTCTCAACACCTTTGTAAATGGTTGAAGCTATCGCGTAATAAAAATCAAGCATATCTGTCAGCTCAGCCTTTAATTTTGCCATTTGATTTTTTGTTTTTTGGCTCAGCTTCATTTTTATTTCGTATACAGATAGCAGAAAGTGCTGAAGCCTCAGAGGCTCGATCTCAACCAAATAATCTATAAAAACAGGAAGAAGGGGGTCGATATTTTCATGATGATTTTTACATTCTTTAAATTCGTTTGCTATATTCTCAGGAAAGTTATTAAGGCTTAGGTTCGTTATTGGCATAAACTTATCTAAAGGTTCACTGTAAAACATTACGGTCATATTATTTTTAGAATAAAACAGGTCTATTCCTTCTATCATAGAAGCATTTTTTGAAATGACTTCATTAACAACGTTTAAGTTCGCTTGAGTATATCCCGGGTCTGACTCAATCAGCCCGTATAATTCTTTATCTTCCGGTTTTTCTGTTTCTTCTAAAAAAACAGCGTTATATGGTTCTTTATACTTTAATTTTAAGGATGGTAATAGTGAGGTTAGAAAATTTTCAAGCGACATTCCATCTATATATAGGAGACCGTTATTTTGAAACAAAATAAGTTCGTCTGTCGCTATGTATTTAGGGTTTAAGATTATTAAAACTATTATGGAGTTTATAGAACCAAGAAAGCTTCTAAAGTATACGTAAGCATCGCCTTCGATACTGAGTTCACGGTTTGACGCTTTATATTTTCCAAAAAACCCCGTTATTTCTGACATTTCAATATAGGTCGTTCCAAAATTTATTTTTAAAGAATGAAGGAAAGTTAACAGTTCTGCTGAAGCTTTACATTCCTCTTTTGATTTGTAAAAACTGATAGTTTTTGAATATTCGCGCTCTTCAAGCTTTCTCTCGCTTTCTAAAACATAAGCATAACCTATCGCAAGCAGTTTATGGTAAGCCATTGAGCCGGTCACCTTTCATCATTATAAAAGAAACCTTCTTATAGCCAAGCTTTTCGTAAAGCTTAATGGCATTTTCGTTTTCTACGTTTACGTCAAGTTTTATTGCTGAGCATCCTTTTTCTTTTGCGAATTTTTCAACGTTTTTTATGAGAGAAGTTCCTATCCCGATATGTCTGTATTCTTTCTTAACTACCAGGTCCCAGAAATCTGCAACGTCGTCTTCGATTACCACTATAGCATAGCCTGCAAGAACGCCATCGGTCCTCGCGGCAAATACTGCAGCTTTTTCAGAATTAAGCAGGCTTTTCAGCTGCCTTTCAATTATTTTTCTGGCTTCTTTGCTCACGGTTTTAACATCCAGTGCTATGTTCATTTCTATTTCAACATCTGTTATGTAATTTTCGTGAAGCGCTTCAAGCATCATGTTTGTTGCCTCTTCTATTTCCTCAGGCTATAAATTTGATATTTCAAGATGCATTAATATTCTATTATAAAATAATGATATAATGATATTTTTACATATTTGCATAAAATTAAACTTTATTTGATGAGCTTTTTTGACCTCTGACAATGAGGTCTAAAAAAGAAAGCAGTTCATTTTTTCTTTCAAACTCGAGTATGCGTCTGAATCTATCAAGCTCATCGGGCAATACGTTCGCTTTTGAAGTAAGTTCCCAATAAATCTCCTTTGGATCCTTATCAACGTTGGCTTCTATTATTTCTCTTATAGTTTCGTAAAGTTCCCAAGGATATATGATCCACGCATCGGTCACCATTGCATAAAAATCAGGAACAAACTGTGAAGAAGGCTTTAAGTGAAGTGTAGCTGTCTTCACCTCTTTTGCTCCCTTCCTGATACATTCTTCTTTAGAAACTTTAAGGCTTATTCCCTGATCTGCAACATCATCTATAAGCAGAACTTTTTTTCCTTTTACAGCCCTGCTGTTAAGGTACTTGACTTTAATAGAAGCTGTTCTGTTAACACCTACGTATCTTTCGACAGCTATAACAAGATAAGGGATCTTTACATTCCCGGCAATAAAGAAATCCTGTAAAGATCTGAGAACGAAAAGTCCCCCCCTCCCTATACCTACGTTAATATCTGGCAAATATCCAGTTTCTCTGATCTTTGTATAAAGTGTAAAGGCCAGATTTCTGAGCTCTTCATAGCTTGGTTTAATATAATGCATCTTAATCACCATTCAACTTTTTAAGAATTTCTTTTGCTTTTTCTTCGATCTCTTCTGAAACCTCTAATGCAAGTTTCTCAGAAAGACCTGTATACAGGGACGGTTTAAGAGAATTGAACTTTTCTCTGATTCCTTCAGGAAGTTCAGAAGCAATCTCTTCTATGTTTTCTATGTTTTCGAAAACCTTTTCGTAAGCTTTAAGATCTCCTGCCATCTTAAAGGCTACCTGAAGAGGTTCCGACAGGGTTTCAAAGTGTGTATCCACGTTTTCCCCTATAAATTCAAAACTATCAAGGGCTTTTAGAAGCCTCTTGCAAGCGAGGTAAGAATGCGCAATGGCAACACCGATGTTTCTTCTCACAGCGCTGTCAGAAAGGTCTCTCTGAAGCCTCGTAGACAACGGTTCAAAAATCAGAGCATTTAAAAGAGAATTTGAGATCTCGCACTGCCCTTCTGCATCTTCAAGGTCAACCGGGTTTACTTTGTGTGGCATTGTGGAGCTGCCAACCCCTTTTCTCTTAAAGCGAATTATTCCAAGAGAGTTATAAAGCCAAAGGTCCTGTGCCATTTCTTTCATTATAGAATTTGCTAGGGTTATTTCCTGTAAAATTCTGGCCGTGTTATCCCATAGCGGGTTCTGTTTTGTGATTTTAGGGGGTTCTAAACCGATCCTTTTTATAAAATTGTCAGAAAACTTGATCCAATTTACCTTGTTGTTGATAAAATAAAATGAGTTGAACGAACCAACAGCTCCACTCAGCTTCCCGTAAGGCTTTATCGACATAATTTTTTCTGAAACGTCTAAAAGCCTAAGGGAAAAATATGAAAGTTCTTTACCAAACGTTGTGGGGACAGCAGGAACGCCATGAGTTCTGCCAAGTATAACTTTTCCAGCATGTGCTCTTGAAATTTCTGATATTTTAAGAATAAGAGAAATATAACATTTTAAAATCTCAGTTTTGCCTTTCTCAAGCATTATGCCATAAGCGTTTGCGTTTACGTCTTCGCTTGTAAGAGCTAGGTGAACTAGCGGCGCTAGCTTTTCATACCCAAGAGAAAGAAGGTGTTTCCTGAGAAAAAGCTCAGTGGCCTTTACGTCGTGACCTGTAGCTTTTTCTGCATTTTTTATCTCTTCATACCAGTTTTCTTTAAGATTCTTTAAAACCATCTCTGGATTGTAATCTTTGCAACCTTTTATTATACCATTATTGCATAGCTCACCCAGATAATAAGACTCAACGATGAGCCTGTGATAAAAAAGCGATCTTTCAGAAAAAAGTTGGGCTAAACCTTTTACTTCATCATAATAGCGGTCATCTAATGGTGAAAGCGGATTATTCAACCTTGACGGTCATCCCCCTTTCGGCTCCGAGCGACACATAAGAAATCTTGGTTCGGAGGCTTTCTTCAATGAAACTAACATATTTTCTCATCTGGACAGGGGCTACGCTCCAGCCGTTTTTTATTATATATGAAATATTACTGGCATCAAGTTTTGGTATAGGATCCAGGCTCTGATAGACCGGTTTGGTGTTTTCAAGGTTTTCTAGCGGAGAAAAGCGTTCAACCTCTTTCCCATCTATATTGTAAGATACAGCAACCTTTAACTCTCTTATTCCAGAAAGAACATCAAGTTTCGTGATAAAGATCTCATCCGTCCCATTTATTTCTGTTGCATACCTCAAAGCTGGAATGTCGAGCCAGCCTATCCTTCTGGCTCTGCCGGTTGTAGCTCCATACTCTTTCCCACTTTCCCTTATGGCCATTGCCAAATCCTCAGACATTTCTGTAGGCATAGGGCCTTTTCCGACACGTGTTGTATATGCTTTAAGCACGCCTATCACTTTTCCAGAATACTTGTAAGGTATTCCTGATGAAACAAACGCATAAGAGGCAGTAGTGTTCGAGGAGGTAACATAAGGATAAGTTCCGTAGATAGGATCAAGAAGCGTTCCCTGTGCGGATTCAAATAAAACATTTCCTTGATTGTTTAAAATTTCAAGGAGCTCTTCTCTAACATCAGATGCATAATCTTCTAACGATTTTTTCGCGTTTTTTAACCACTGCTCGGAATCAAATTCGATGCTGTAAAGTTTTTTGTAAATGTAGGAATCAAAACTTCTGTTTAAAACATCAACAACTCTCGGTGAAATTCTCAATGCTTTTGATGAATAAGCAGGCCCTATGCCTCTTAGAGTGGTGCCTATTGATGAAGTACCCTTAAGTTCTTCAATCTTTTTATCAAGTACCACGTCTGCGGGAGTTATAAGTGAGGTTCTGCTATCGATCTTTAAATAAAAAGAAGAAACGAGCTGCTTTAAAGATGATATTTCCTCGTTCAGAATTTCTGGGTTAACTAGCATACCCGGTGATATGAATAGCTTTGCACCTCTTAATGCTCCTGATGGTATATGATGAAAAGTAAAAGAAGTGTTATTTGCTATTACAGTATGGCCTGCGTTGGGCCCACCATTGAACCTTACTACAGCGCTGTAAAGAGATGCTAGATAATCGACAACCTTGCCTTTACCTTCGTCTCCCCATTGCATACCAACAACTATATCTGCTTTCACAATTAAAAAAGAAAATTTTTACTATTAAACTTTTCTACAAGAAAAGTACTCCCGCAAGTATAAAATTTCACTCTTCTGAGGAAATTTATTATAGCTTTCGGTTTTAACGTCTTAGTGTATAAAGAATGAGACTCAACAAAAAATTGGCGAGCTGTATAAACTCTGCTCTAAAGCTCTGAAAGATAACCTTGGGATAAATGTTA